>Ga0208695_1003433_pt1 | contig 10756 bp, 10 predicted proteins | sample AD_UKC111_MetaG_FD_184449 | JGI IMG/M metagenome (GOLD analysis project Ga0208695, IMG submission 184449) | Active sludge microbial communities of municipal wastewater-treating anaerobic digesters from Hong Kong - AD_UKC111_MetaG (SPAdes)... | ecosystem: Engineered > Bioreactor > Anaerobic >... | reverse complement strand
GGTCGATGATGATCCAGGGATGTTCTTTGGAAGGTTGTTTCGAATGATCGATATCCGCCTTAATCGGGACGAGAAATCAACCTGGCCGGAAGGAATCGTGTTTGAACACATTACCTCAGGATGCCGCCTTACTTATAAAGATGGCTTGTTGATGGATCTGACAAATTCCAAAGTCATTCAGAAAAAGCCAAGAAGCCGTGATCGCAGCCGGCGGACAGGTTGCACAAACCAAACGAAAGGTGAAAGCATGGCTCGAAAACCAAAACCTATTTCATCAACCAGTCAGATGCGTCGATTTGTGTTGATTCGAGTGGATGACCTCACCGGTGTCTCAGGGACTGGCGAGGTAGCAGAAGGAACTGTATTTAGCAGCGGCCTGGCAGTCATTCACTGGCTCAGGGAGCCTTATGCCATGGGTGTTTATCAGACTCTCGAAGATGTCATTTCTGTCCATGGTCATGAGGGCCGAACGCAGCTGCAATTTATCGATTAAGGAGAGATCAAATGACCACAAAAATCATCACCATCTCGAATCAGAAAGGCGGGGTAGGCAAGACAACCACTGCTGTAAATCTGGCACATGCTCTCACGCTGAAAAATAAACAAGTGTTGTTGATTGACCTTGATCCACAAGGACAATGCGCAACCAAGTTGGGTATGGATAGCCAAATGGGAACGTATTATTTTCTGACAACCCAACCAGGCTCTCCCAGTGAAATAACATTTATTCGCCAATGGGTCCGTGACACGGGCCGTGATTTCTTACAGTTGATTCCAGGCAACTCAATGACCTCCGCTGCGCAGATGATGTTGGGTGTCCAGGATCAACCGATTTCCTACATAAAAGGGCTGCTAAAAACATTTACTAAAGATCGGTTTGATTACATCATTTTCGATACATCCCCATCTGTGGGTGGCTTACAGGAGCGTGCAATCTGGGCAGCAGATCTGGTGATCGTTCCAACGGCAACAGAATTTGCATCATTAGATTCGTTAGCGAAGACAGTCACAACTATCCAAACCTTAAGAGACAAAAAGAATTGGCAAGGTGGATTGCTGGGGATATTACCTACCTTTTTTGATAGTACCAACGAGTCACGCGACTCCCTGCAGGATCTGCAGGCAACATTCAACGACAAAGTACTTTCCTCCATTCATCGGGCGACTGTCTTGCGTGAATGTTGGTCTGAGGCAAAGACCATTTTTGAGTATGCACCGGAAACGCGTGCTGCCGAGGAATATAAAGCTTTAGCAGCTCTCGTGTTGAAATATTAGAGGTCACCATGGCCAGGCGCGATGCATTTACAGGATTACGTGATCCTAATCCAATGATCGAGGTTGAGGAGAATCAACAGCAAGCAACCACGATGCTCCACCGACAGCCCTTGGATTTCATTCCCACGGCAGATCTCAGGAAGAAAAGATCCCGTAAGTGGGAACAGGTTCATCGGCTCGAAACTGCGACGTACCGCGGAATTCCTCGACAGGTTGTGGAGTTGATTGTCAAAGATGCTCAGTCTCTTTCGGTTCCTAGAGACGAAGTCTTCAGGGCGTTCCTTGAATATGGTGCAAGTCTTTACCGCAGCGGAGAGATCAAACTAGTAGCATACCCCAAGGCGCAGCGAATGACCCTGTACTCTGAAGGCAATGAAGGAAGCACCACCTTGCCTGCTCAAAAACCAACAAACCATAAATGGTTAACTGATGCATTCCCAGTTCCTGAAAAGAAGGCTGGCGGAATCAAAAAGAAAAAAACCAGGAAAGACCAAGAAGCCATCCCCCAATGGGAAGTAAGAGCGACATTCCGAATTCCAGCTTTATTAAAGGAAGAAGTTCGGTCGATTGCGCGGGAGCATATTTTACCGGTCGGTGAAGTTGTCTGTTTCTTTGCGATTGAAGGTTCACAGGCTTTCCACAATGGAAGCCTAGTCCTGCAACCATCCCCTAAAACAATAGGAAAGACATTATTTCTGGAGTGATACAAATGGCCCCTGACCTTTCCTGGAAAATCAACAATTTCATTTTCATTCCAAGAATCACGTCTGCGTCCATGCTGACGTGCCGCAGACGTACTGCTGACATGCCGCAGACGTTGACGCAGACGGAGTTGCTGACGTTGAAACCACAGGAAGCCCGTAAAGGGGTCTTTTCTGGAAGGAATGGGATAACTACCGTTCTTCCAAAACAGGCTGTAATTGTGGCTTTATTTCGCTTTTTCGATATTAATTTTTATTGATAGGAATTTCTTTTATGAATGCAGTCGTTGAATATTCACCGGAGAAAGCCTGGCAAGCAGCAATTGCTAACCTCGAAATGGATATGTCGCGGGCGGCTTTTAGCACCTGGGTGAAGCCAACCCATCTGGTGGATTTTTCAGATGACACCTTTGTGATCGGCTGCATGAATGCGTATGGCCGTGAGTGGTTAGAAAACCGGTTAACGACCACCTTGCAGCGATTCCTTATGGGGGTGATGAACAGAGAAGTAAAGGTTCGTTTTGTCGTTAGTGATCAGGAAGTTGATGATGGGGATGATCTCACTCGGGAAGATGATCCAGACCAAAAAGATTCTGAGGACAATCCCATTGCGTTGGATATCCACTTCAGCTCCATCCGGAATTTCCTGATTGAGCCAAGCCGGGTAGTTCGTTTACCGGTATATTACCTGCGCTGGTTACCGTACGTCGGTTCACAAGCCATTTTCTTGATCATGGCATTATGGCAGGAATATTACCTGGCGAGCGGTGGAAAGGCACGAAAAGGGAACTGTAAAGTCTCCGTTCGCGCTGAGCGTATTTGCCAATGGGCTGGTATCAGCCGGGCTCAGTTTTTTCGATTGCTAGAACCCGGTAGCAGTCTGGAATGGTTTGCGAGAAAAATTGACACCGATCATGAAATAGATAAGCGCTCAGGAAGAGCCAAAAAGTCCTCCAACAAATATGAACTATTCGAATCCCCGCTGACACCCGGGGATGCCGAAGACTTGAAGACTTTTTTGCTGGCTCATGGGATCCAAGATTCCCCTCAATCCGCGTTGCAATTCGCTATCAACTCGAATCCAAAGGACATCTTGCATTATCCGGTGCGACTACCTCCGGAAGACTTCAGCGAAATGACCCCACGCCATCTAACCGTTCAGGACATCATCCGAGAATTGATTGGTCACCGGCTCGATGGAGAACTTGGGAACCTGGCAGATCAGCTTGCTGCCCGTTTGTTAGGCCAGGGGGATTTCATCCTGGTTACCTGGTATTTCCTGAGAAACTGGTTGCCGGTTCTCGGAGCAGACGCTGCCATGTTTGTCCTGATTTTACGCAATCTATGCTACTTCAATGATGAGACCGGTGAGATCCGAGATGAGGTCTGGATGGAGGGTGGCTATGAAGGCATCGCAAACCGGTTAGGAATCAACAACCCGCGAATGGTGGCGAACTGGCTGCCTGTCAGGATAGAGCGAGGGAAACGGAAAGACGAATTGAGTGAACGCACGATTGAAGAGCTTTCTCGCCGGCAACGACTACAAGACTTGCTGATCTTGTTTATTGAACGCACCGATCACCGGATCAATTCTGAGGGCAATTACAGTTGGAAATTCAAGGTGCAGCGGGTTGATCCTCTCACATCACAACACCAATCAATCCAACAGGCTACTTCATCCCTTTTTGCCAAAGCGGAAAATCAAAATGTTCTGGCTGAACTTGATTCCTGGATCACTTATTTAGACAATGATTGCGCGCAGCGTCCCCGAGCGCAGCGGTTGGGATTGGCGTCTGCCCGCCCTTGGCGTGAGACTGTCAAAACGGAGCCAATGGTTGTTTTGAGACTCTCAAATTTAACCAAGGATTGTTCTGAGACTCTCAAGAGCATCCTCAATGATTGTCTTGAGACGCTCGACCTGCAAGCCAAGGGTTGTTTTGAGACCCTTTTAAAGATTCTCAAAAGCTTTAAAGATTCCCAAAAAGAAAAAGATACTACCTCTACCCAAGATACATCAATTTTATTGAACGATTCATCAAGTCAATCGGTGGCGGCGGTGACTGATTCAACAGGAAATTGGTCACTGGAAAAATTATTGGCGCGCGCAGACAAGAAAAATCGGCAGACTTTACTCGATCAAGAAAAGAGTGCATTGCCTTTTGTGTCCTGGATCATTCATGGCGCTTCCCAACTCAACATCCAGAATCCGTATAGTCTGGCCATTGCCAGGCTAAAAGAGAATCCTGGAGTCGGTTCCGGCGGAGCGAGTGAACGCCTGGCTGCATTACAACCGCGAGATCTTACTCGCCTGATCGAGCAGTCATTCACTTTTTATTCACCATCCGATCAAAATTGGCGACTGCTTTTTGCAGAGGCGAAAAGGGATCGTATCCGGCTTTTAGCGGATGCATTGGGATTGGTTCTGGATATCGAGGAGGGAACAGGGTGAATGAGTAATTAGGGCAAGCGTACCTATTAAAGGTAATTGAATTCAAACAAACATTCATGAAGAGGAGAGTACAAATTATGGCGCAAGGAAATCTTACGTGGCAACGTGGCGACATCACCGGGGATATCTATTTTGATTATTTGCGTCCCCAGAATCAAGATCCTATCCCTTATGTTCGTCTGTACCTGATGATTGCTGGCAGCCCAGAATCAAAACCGGTGAAGGGATTAAGAGTGCTGGTTTATGGCGCTCTGGCTGAATTGGTGTATGGGCATGTGCAGAAAGGCAGCCGGATTGGGGTGGAAGGGCATATTCAACTGCGCTACCGGCCAAACACGACGACCCCCGTTTTTGAAGTCGTTGCCGAACGAGTTGAGTTTATCCGCAATATCGATTACGAGCGCGGCAAACAAGTGATTGCGGATTTGAAACAACGTGGAAAACGAAATTCCGCAACCGATCTGGAAATTATCACACAAATCCTTGAAGTTGGAGATTTAGGTCATGACAGTGAATAACCAAAGCGATCCAGAAATTCATATTTCAGAAGAAAAGCTGCAAAAGCTAGGTTGGATACTGTTCGGTCTTGCTGTGTTATTTACCATTATTGGCGCGTTCGTCTCCCCAGTAGATGACATGGGAAAACCGGTACTTCTCTTGCCGGAGGTCAAAGCAGTAGAAGATTACAGAAAGTCTGCACAAACATGGATATCTGAGTTGAATAGTTTGGATGGCGAGATCGCTCACATTATTGCTGCTGACCAACAAGGCGATCTCTTTTCACAGTCCAGATCCGCACAACAGACCCTCCAGCACGCTGTTGAACTTACTCAACAGGTTGACCGCACCCGGGTGCCCCCAATTGGCATGGGGATGCATGAGCAAATGCTCTCGACAACGCTGAGTTATCTTGAAGCTGCTCGCAGCGCTCTACATTGGGTCAGCGCGCCAGAGCAAGAAATTGAGGACCAGGCTATCCAATTACTGGAAGATGCTCGCCAGATGAAATCGGAATTGGAGAAAAACAAGTGGTTGATCTCACGTTAGAAGAATTCCAACGAAATCAGTCTAATCGGATCTCCAGAGAAATCATCGGGCAAAGCGAGGAGCACGAACAAAAAATGCAAGCCAATGCTCAGAAATTATGGGAAAATGCTCACAAGCAGCTTGTTGCACTTTTAAGGCTTTTGGATCAGGATTACGATGAATCCTGCGAAAAAGCGACCCGTCCGTTGGAATCGTTTAGCGATGATGACCTGGCATATCTGATTCATGTTCGACTGCGAGCTTTGCAAGGTGATGCTACAAAAAAGGTAAAACCAAATGAGATGAGTGAAGTCAAACGGAGTTTACAGGAACTCAGTCAGAAATATTTTGATCTGGAACAAGAGCTTATTGCCACACAGGAATCGAAAAAGATCATACAGGCAGAGAAAGTAGCACTGGAAGCCCACTTAGCTGCCCTTCGACAGATTCAGAAAGATGATGTAGCCCAGGACATTCAAACCCAAAAAACGGGTAGTGAAGAATCGGGTGGTCTTACACCTGTTCCAGATTGGTTAAAAACCTGGCAGTCCTCCAAGAACTTTGAAAAAACATCAGCTGCTATTATTGTGATGGGCGAAATGGGGATTGCTTTACGACCATCCATCATAAAGCAGATGGCAAAACGCCTTTCATTATCAACCGCAAACAAAAACTTGGATGAAGCCCTGAATTGGTTAATGACTCCGGAAGGAAATGAATTCCCAATCTTTGTTGAACAAATTATTGGTGGTGTTGAGCAAGGATCCAGTTCGGGTGGAAATCAGCCTGCAGTGCTGCATTTGACTCGGGATGGTCAAGTTGCATACCAGATATTATCTGGGAAAATTCCTAAAGAAAATGAATTTGATATCTTAATAAGACACCATTCTTCACCGGAACATACCATTCTGAATATTCAGGCCGGGGAAATCCTGATAGATGAAGGTTACAGAATTCAAGGACGGGCACAAGCCATTAATTTATCCAATGGTGAAACTTATATCCCAGATATTATTGCTGTGGATCCAAAAACAGGCGAGGCAATATTCGTCGAAGTAGAACGGGATGTGAGTAAGGATCAAATATCCCGAAAAACGAAATGGATGAAGTTTTACGAAACCTCGAATGGAAACCTGTATGTATTTTGCGACAACCTGAACTGCCAGAGATCTATTCAGGGAGAAATCAATCTTGCTTTGGGTGGGTTGACGTATAACTCTTTCTTAACCAACTTGCACGGAATACGGAATGGGAAACGAGCAGAAAAGGATGGAAGTATTTGGTTTTCTCAAAGAAGAGGCAATGAAAAATAGAACGGTGTGCACTCCGTTCTGTCAACTTCGTTCCTCTAGAGTCTTAAGGGGGAAGAGTGCGAAGATGTATTTATTACAAATTGCATACACCGGAGCAAGTCGCACAGTAAAACCGGAACATGCCGCACACCTTAACCGGAGCATGTCGCACACCAAAACCGGTGTAAGCCGCACACTTTTTTTCAAAACGGTGACAAAAGAAGAATACTGGTTAGTCCAAAACAATGGCATGTTATCTTCCAAGAACAAGGAGGAGGACATGGCCCAGGAGCGATTAACCATGAGAAAAATCAGAGAAATACTACGTCTGAAAAATGAGGCAGGCTTATCTAACCGAGCTATAGCCGGAGCCTGCAACATCTCCAATAGCACCGTTGGAGAGTATTTGCGGCGGGCAGAGAAAGCCGGAATCAGTTGGCCATTGGGGGATTTGAACGAAGACGAGTTATATAAAAAACTATTTGTCGAACCAGAGCCTGTTTCAGAAATAAAGGCCAAACCATTACCAGACTGGGAAGAGGTAAATAAAGAACTACGTAAAAAAGGTGTAACGCTGCAACTGGTCTGGATGGAATACATCGAGAAACATCCAGATGGATATAAACACTCTCAGTTTGGTGAATATTACCGTCGCTGGAAGAAAGAGCACTGTGAGCCCAGGATGCGTAATGTTCACGTGGGCGGTGAACGGATGCAGGTGGATTATGCAGGGGTAAAGATACGGGTTATAGATGCCGAAACCGGGGAGGTTTTCATGGCGCCGGTGTTTGTTGCAGTATTACCAGCCAGCAATTACACCTATGCTGAAGTCCAATCGGGAGAGAATCAGTGTAATTGGAACAATGGACATGTGAGAGCATTTACCTTCTTTGGGGGTGTGGTGAAGATTATTGTTCCAGATAATTTAAAAACAGGGGTAACCAGACCGGATTACTACGAGCCCAACATCAACCTGGCGTATCAGGAACTGGCAGAACACTTTCATGTTGCTGTTTTACCCGCCCGGGTAAGAAAACCAAGAGATAAGGGCAAGGTGGAAAATGCAGTTCAGAATGTAGAACGCTGGGTCATAGCCCCGTTGAGAAATCGCACTTTCTTCAGCCTGGGCGAAGCGAACCGGGCAATACGGGAAAGGCTGGATGAGTTCAACAACAAGATGATGTTGGCCGTGGGACGAACCCGGCGGCAGGAATTTGAGGAAATTGATCTGCCTGCTCTGCACCCGCTGCCAGAAAAGCCTTATGAATATGCATTTCGCAAGAAAGCCCGTGTGAATATCGATTATCACGTTGAATTTGAGAAGCATTTTTATTCAGTACCTCACAACTTGATTCACCAGGAAGTGGATTTGCGAGTCACGGAACACCTGGTTCAAATCATTCATAAAGGCAAGGATGTGGCTGTTCACCCGCGCAGTTCTAAATCAGGTGGATATACCACCTTACGCGAGCATATGCCCCCCAACCATCAATTTATGGACAAGATCAACGCCAACCAACTGCTCTCTTGGGCTGAAAAAGTAGGGCCGCAAACCCATGATTTGATCCAGGCGACCCTCAAATCACGCACTTATCCAGAACAGGCCTTTCGTTCCTGTCTGGGTATTCTCAGTCTGGCTAAAAAGCATCCTTCCTCCCGTATGGACCTGGCCTGCCAGGCGGTTCTGCAACACAAATCTTTATCCTATAAAGCTGTGAAGGATGAATTGGATTGGCTGATGAAACAAACGCCCCTTCCTGTTTCTGAAGCTCTTCCTGCCCATGACAACATTCGTGGCCATGAATACTACCAATAAAGGACACTGATTATGATCTTACAAACTCTGCTTGAAAAATTGCTATACCTGCGCCTTACTGCCTTCCGTAAAGGTCTTCAGGAGCAAGTTGGCAATTCCAGGTATGCTGATCTGCCTTTTGAAGAGCGGCTCCTGCTCCTGGTAGACTTGGAGTGCACCCATCTAGATGACAATCGCAACAAACGCCGCTTGAAATTGGCTGAATTCCCTTTGACCGCAGCCATTGAAGAGATTGATTTCTCTCCCGAGCGCGGGTTGGATAGACATTTGATCCTGGAGATGGCTCAAAGCACCTGGGTGGATAAGGCGCTCAATATTTTGGTGTTGGGTGCAACTGGCACCGGAAAAACGTTTATTGCGACTTCACTGGGAGTGGCAGCGTGTCGTTCCGGCTATTCTGTCCGTTATTGGCGCACTTCCCGTCTTCTCCACGCTATGGATCACGCCAGACAAGATGGTTCATATCTCGCTTTTTTGCGATCCCTGAACAAGACGGATGTGCTTATTTTGGATGATTGGATGCGTGACCCCATTTCATTATCCGGAACCCAGGATTTATTGGAAATATTTGATGATCGTTTCAACAAAAAGGCCACGCTGATTATTTCTCAAGTTCCGGTGACCGACTAGCATCTCCGTTTTCCTGACCCCACTTTGGCGGATGCCATTCTGGACAGAACCATTCACAACGCTTATCGTCTTTCTCTTCTCGGAGATTCGCAAAGAAAGTTGCGTGGAAACCGGACCATGCCGCACACTTATAATACCTTATGCCAGTATTTTTTTGTCCCAACTGTGCGGCATGGAGCGGTTAATGTGTGCGATTTGACCGGCGCGCACAACGTAGAAGGCCATCAGGAAGGCGCTGTCACTCGAAGAGTGCTACACGAAAGGATACAATCCAAAAAGGCCTGGGAACAACTGTTACAATCTCCAGTTTGCCTTCTGCGATGAATTGAAGGCTTTTATCACTGGATTTGTACGCAGCGGCAACACATATACTGCCAATGGTGCAGCCGAATTGATAAAAGAAATCGTTGCCCATATTAAAACCGATGATTTAGAAATCCTGTTTCGCATGGACAGCGGATATTTTGATGACGATATCATTGAAACCATCGAATCTGCTGGTTGCAAGTATTTGATCAAAGGAAAAGAATATCCAACGCTCGCCTCTCAAGTGACTGATCCATACATTTCATTCACGAAAGGTGATGAAGGCAGAGAAACAACTGAGCTTGTTACGAAACTGGACACTTTGGACAAAGACAGGAGATTTGTTGTATCCCGCGTATTAAAACCAGAAAAAGACAGGTCGCAATTATCTTTTCTGGAAGGCAACGATTTCGAATACTTCTATTTTGTGACCAATACTGAGGTGGGTTCAGAAAAAGTGGTCATTGCTTACGAAAAACGCGGCAATGCCGAAAATTACATCAAGGAAGCCAAATATGACATGGCGGTTGGATGTCTTTTACTAAAATCGTTTTGGGCGAATGAGGCCATATTCCAAATGATGATGCTTTCATACAATCTGTTCTTGCTGTTCAAATTTGATTTTCTGGGCATTTCTGAATTTCGGCAGCAAATTAAAACCTTTCGTTTGAAGTATGTTTTTCTGGCAGGGAAAATTATTAGAACGGCAAGATATGTGGTGATGAAACTTCCGGCAAAATACCCGTTTAGAGACATGTATGAAAAATGCATGGCTTAATCATTGGTCTCAATAACCCCAATCTGTTTTTCTATTTAACCAATAGTGTGAAAACACATGAGAATACTGAACCCCCTTTGTTAAAAGTAATAGGTTATCCGTTTTTGAGTGAATTTCAGCTAATAATTTGTTAACTTTATCCGTTTATGTGAACAGAAAGAAGAAACAGCCAAAAGTTTCATCCGGGTTGGGTGAAAATGGTGTAAAATCGTTGTTGACGTGGAATTTCGATATTAAAAAAAAGGAGACACATGAAAAAATTTTATAGGTTTCAGGTTTTGTTTGCCGCCATGGCTATAATATTGGTTACACTAGCTTGCGGAACTTCCAACACAGGCGAGAAAGTTGGTGAAGTCTCTTCTCCCACTACAGCCCCCGCTAAAGTTGAAGTCTATAAAGTGGGGGACGTTATCAAAGTTGATGATTACACAATTACCCTGGACAGCGCTGAAGTTCAAGGCTCTAAACTAATCGCTAACTTCA
>Ga0208695_1003426_pt1 | contig 10765 bp, 9 predicted proteins | sample AD_UKC111_MetaG_FD_184449 | JGI IMG/M metagenome (GOLD analysis project Ga0208695, IMG submission 184449) | Active sludge microbial communities of municipal wastewater-treating anaerobic digesters from Hong Kong - AD_UKC111_MetaG (SPAdes)... | ecosystem: Engineered > Bioreactor > Anaerobic >... | reverse complement strand
CGCCAAATCACAAGCCCAGATGGTGGAATTGGTAGACACGCTACTTTGAGGGGGTAGTGCCGGTTTCGGTGTGCAAGTTCGAGTCTTGTTCTGGGCACCAGACTAAAAGCCAAATTATTGAATTCCAATATTTTGGTTTTTTTGTTTTTAATACACGTCCGCAGGACGTCCGCAATAATAGAAAAGAATAAAAAAGCGTTGAATTTAATTATCCAACGCTTTCTTTGCTTAAATGTATCGTATGACTCTCGTCATCTGACAATACAAATTTAGAAAAAAAATATCTAATTAGCTAGAATATCAGCAAATTGTAACTCAGACCAAACCCGATATTAGGGGCCGGTTTTATTGCATTGTTTTGGAATGTGAGGCCGTAGCCGGCATGAATTCCGATGCCCCACCGGCCTCTCTTCTGCTTTGAGTTGATGGTTGTTGAGGTGATTATTTGCTGTGTGTTGCGGAATATGTGGATGCTGTCCAGTTCCGGACGATATCCGGAAATCCATGCTTGGTAGTTCTTGCCTTGATAGACTTTTTGTTCTTTAGGAAGTTTGATGTAAATGGTATCTTTTATCTTGATGGTGTCTTTTGTCTCGACAAGGAATGTGTCAATGTCCCTTATTATTTTAGGTATTGGTTTCTCAATGCGTAGGGTGTCATGCAGAAATAAAGTGTCGACTTTGGTTACTATTTCTGATATCCGGCCGTCACCTCTGCCGCGTTGGACAATGTTAAAAATTACTACAGAACTCAGAATCGCAAAAATTGCAATAAAGGATATTCTTATAATTTGTTTTACTCGGTTTAATGGAATCATAATTGAGCCTCCTTGTATGATTTGTCATATAGGATCTGGCGCCTTTGTTGTCCGTTAGCTTTAAAAGATAGATGAAGAAATGATTCATAAAGAATCATCTGGTCAAAAGGGAGTTTGTGTCTTAGGACAATTTGTGCAAGAGATAATACTTCCAGGGCACCCTCACAGTGTAAATCTGCGGCTTCTCCTTTCAAGTGTTGAGAATCATTTGCTTTTCCTACTTCTTTGTTTAGTGCAGGACATCTATATCCGCTTGTCAAAATAAGAGGACGTTGAAGTATTTCCCTCAAAGGTTCCAGAAGATTTAACACAAGGAGCCTAATGGCGAAACGTATTTTGTCGGAAGGGATGTTATTGTCGATGCCGAGTTCATTTGCCTTTTGGCTGAACTCAAACTCTTCATAATTAAAATGCTTGGATATGGGTGTTTTCATGTTTTCTGCCCTCCGTCAAGAATCTTTTTTGCCTCTTCTGTGCTACCAAAGGGAGGTACTCTGTTGATGCATTGAGTAACATGGCAGCGCATCAGTTTTGATACTGCAAAATTTGTATTGGCCACATCAAGTTGTGTACGCAACTCTGTGTTGATATCATAGAGTTTTTCAATTTTTTCCGTGGCCGCTTCATACTTTTGATTAAGTGTTGTGAAGTCACGATCTTTCTGTGCAACAATTAGTTGCCATTGTTCGTTTACTTTTTCTGTATTAGCTACCTGGGCAGCTGCTTTCTTTTCAATGATTAGAAATAATGCAACAAACCCTCCTGTGCCCAACAATGCTGCAATCGATTGTATTATTAATTCCGGTGTCATAACGATTGGTTTAAGAAAATCCCCGCATTGTATCACTACAAGGCAGGGATTGGAAAGAATAGGTTTAGGATTAGGATAAGTTGGGTGGTGAAAACTTATTATGCGGTCAGTGTAGCCAGTCCCATCATCTCTCCAGACTTTTCGCCGGTAGTTGTATTAACGTAAAACCATTTGACGAAAACTTTTGGAGTAGCGGCTGTTGGAGCTCCGTACTTGGTATCAAAAGATGTTTTGAGAGCAATGGCTGTAGTTACAGGGGTCTGAGGATCTGCGATGATGGCAGCCTTGGCATATGCATCGCTAATGCCGCTTGACTGAGGCATTGAAGCTTTTACGATGAGCTTCAGATTGGTAACATCATCCGGTATACTTGCGAGTGTAAGGGTGAACGCACTGGCAGTAAGGGAGAGAGTTGCATCAGCTGGAGCCGGAACACCGGCAAGAACCGGAGTTGTTACCAGGGCAGTACCGCCAGCAGCTACAACCCAATGATTCAGACGAAGGTAAAGATTCAACCCTGAAATCTTGGCTTTTGAACCAAGGATAGATTTACCCTCTTGAGTCTGAGCGAGAGAATTCCAGGCAGCAATCTGCGCCTGAGTAAGAGATTTGAAACTTTTGGCAAGTTGGCTGAAGATGGCTTTGATGTCACCTTGAGAAGTCGTGTTAGAAGAGTTGCCATAGCCCTTGTTCCTGATGTATTTGCGACCACGGCTCTTTGCTGCGGTCACGCCTTTTGCAGATCCTGCAAATTCATCAAAGGCAATACTTGGAGTGTACTTCATATAGGTTTAGTGTTTGAAGGATGAAAGTATTGCAAATATAATAATTTTTATAATATACAATATATTAGGTATATAAATATTGTTATATAAAGTATAACATTAAGTAAAATCTGATTAACCGCGTGTAGCAAAAAAGTTGAAAAAGGAGCCATCTCCACCTATGCGGGAGGTATTATTCGGATAGCTAAAAGTCAAATTGCCGTTTTCGAAAGTTCCGACAGTAATATTAGTACCTATCGTTTTCGGAGTATTGGCATCAGTAACGATTAAAGGAATCTGAACATTCACATCCGTGGCGAAATCTGATAGTTGCAGAGTAAAAGGGCCTTGTCCTTGTGAAAGAGATAGAGGAAAGCTCAAAAACATAGCCACAAAGAAAACATAATCAGCTGTTTCCACATAGGTGTATTGATTAAAAGCGAACAAATTGTCAGTGTTAAGAATGGATAAGTTTTTTTTTGAAGTTTGTGTGAAATCACCCCGGTAGCCTCTAGTAACAAAGGCAGAATTGATATAGATTTCATAATTGCCATAATTATCCCATTCTGTTAGCTTTTCAATACAGAGTTTGTTGTTTTCAATCCAACAATGTAAAACGGTCCCATAATGAAATATTGGTGCATTGGAGACAAGAATGGCGGTTGATATTGCACTTTTGGTCATTGCAAAGTTAGAAGGAAGATTAAGTTCAAGTCTTGTTGCTGTAATATAAGCCGAGTTGGTAGGGTCAACGGTTATTTTTCCATTGAGGACACAGATACCTTTACTTTGGTAATCCTTGAGAGTTACGCTACCTCCTCCGAAATTATTGAAGTTTAGTATGATCATAATATTAAATGCTATTGAGTTATGTAATAGGTTCCAAAAGTCTCAAAATGTCTAGGTAAGCCTCCGGTACGACAAGAAAGGTTAATCATATTTGTGAAACCGTTTCGAATTAGTACTTCAGTACATTGAATTTGATAACCCATTTCTGCTGTTCCTCTAGAATACTGATAAGAGCGCTCAAACTCAAAGACATCCAACAATCCGTAATGTAAAAAATTGCAACCTGCAGAAACGCCTTCAAAATATCTTGAGACAATTTCATTGGAAGTGAACTTAGAACCAGGAGAGATCTCGTAATCAAAATACTCGATTAGGGAATCTTCGTCTATTGCATCAATCTGATCAATGGTTATTTTAGCACGAGGAAAGTATGGGGCATTACGTTCGATAGAAGTCTCTTGAGCATTGCGGCCTATTAGTGAATAATATTTGATATAACCACATTCAGAATCTATCCAACATATTTTAATATAAACTTTCTGGCCAATCTTCAACGGCGTTCCGAATTTCTCTATAAAAGCGTTAGTTAGGTCAATATCACCCCAATCTGTGTTGGGACAAATGGCTACCAAAACAGTCTTATCCAAACAATTGCTTTCAGCAGGGCTTTGTGCAACATACATCTCAACATACAAAACGTCGTTTGGATTCTCTTTTTCTCCCAGGCCTGTTAAAACGATGTGTTCAGGAGTCAGCCACCAATCATCTAGTCTAATATAATTTGATGGCTTTAGCTCCGGAGGTGCGATGTCACTCTGTGGTTTCCCACAAATTTTACGATAGGTATTGATAGCAACAAAAAGGTTGTGACCGGTCATTGAATATTCTTTCCCAGTAGATGTGTGGTAGGAACCTAGATTATTTGCTAAAGATATCCAGCCCTGACGTTGTTCCTCGGTTATGTCAACATACCCTCTGACAGTATCTGCAAATCGACAACGAGTTGCGGCCTGGTAAGTAGTTTTCTTTTTGGAATGTTTTGTCCTGGTCGAAAGGACTGTTCGGTCTCCTGTTTTTCGTGCAGTGACATTACCGGCAGAGCCGGAGAAGTCATTAAAAGCAACTGAAGGTAAAAGTTTCATAATATTGCAATATTAAATGTATATAATGCATTAATATACTGCAAATATAATAAGTTTATTTAAAGTATTTAATTAAGTAAATTAATTACTTATAAAGAAAATGAGCAAGATAGCTTGTTATGATAATTGCGAAACCCGGTTATCGAGTCAATAAGTAAATAACGAATATGCAGAGTATACTCCGGAAGATCCAAACCCCATACTGACCTGTAGTCAGGAATATTGAAAAGAATTATACGATGCGATACTGAATCAGGAGAAGCCTCAACCGACAAATAATTGCGAAGCTTCCCAGGATGACACCCCCTCCCAGGTTCTACTAACTGAATCTTTCCAAGAACCCGGTACCTCATAGGATTGTCGGCACTACCAACAAAAAGAGAAAACCTCAGCAACATATTGCATCCTTCCTCAACCTCAGCAGAAATAAACTCAACATAAAAAGAAGGAAACTCCTCAAATCTTGTAGGTGCCGATACATGTTCATTCCCTAAAGTAGCAAAACCATGGTAAGCCGACACAAACAGATTATATCCACTGATATGATTCTCATTCAAGAAAGGAGGCCGGTGTGCGGCCACTTCCTTTGCATAGACTGACCATTGCATCTGCACCTCCTGACTCAATGAACGCCAGGATTCCAATGCACGCAGATGCACCGCCAGGTGTTCCATCTGCCCCATTGTCCCGGGAAACACCGGGGCCGGTTTGGTACGCCAATAACACTTCCCGTTACGATGATAGAATGTGATATTTCCTACTGAGGACCAGCAGTCAGAGAATTTGAGATCTGGTTTATAAATCGGCATAGGCTCCCGGGGCAATTACAAGTTACAAGTCTTAACCACAAGTAAAAGTTGTGGTTAAGTGCAAAGATAGGAAATCAAGACCGTAAATAATAGTCCTTTAAACCGCTGGACACACCCTCATATGTAATAATTCCGGAAAAAAGAAAGAGAAAGAAAAAACAGAAAAAAAAGAAAGAAAATAAAAAAGGACTGCTTTTCTGCCCCAGGGCAGGACTAGTCAAGGCTGAGCCGATAAAAATACTACCATATGCCTCTACGAAGATAAATCAGAAGGTCATTTCCACCCTCATGGTGGAGATTTTTATCGAGCGAACCCACAGGGCTGAAAGGCCTTGACAAGGAACTGCCCGGGGGCTTCCTTTGCAGACTTTTTTATTTTTTACTTATCACATGGCGAGTGTGCGACTGAAGCGGAGCGGAGGGAGCTCTCTCGCCTTTGCTCAATGGCGAATGTGGGGTTTGGAATGCAACAAAGTGGAATGAAGAACCAGACATCGCTATACGACTCTCTCCTATGTGGCGGCGAAGCCGGCACAGTGGAGGTTCGGGTGTGCTAGATTGGATATGTGGAGTTGGGTATCCCGGAGGTCGCGGAAGCAACGGAGTGGCTGGAGCGGGCACCGGAGGGATACCAAACGGAACATTTCAGACTCGATTGATATTTGTAAAAGCCGATGCGAAGCAGCGCGACCGCCTTACCTCAAGCGAGTGTGCGACTGAAGCGGAGCGGAGGGAGCTCTCTCGCCTTTGATCAATGGCGAATGTGGGGTTTGGGATGCAACGAAGTGGAATGAAAAACCCGACATCGCCATACAACTCTCTCCTTTGTGGCGGCGAAGCCGGCACAGTGGAGGTTCGGGCGTACTAGATTGGATATGTGGAGTTTGGTATCCCGGAGGTCGCGGAAGCTACGGAGTGGCTTGAGCAGGCACCGGAGGGATGCCAAACGGAACATTTCAGATTCGATTGATATTTGTAAAAGCCGCTGCGAAGCAGCGTAACTCTTTTCCGCTCTCTCCTCAGGGACGGCTTGCCGGCTCTGTGGTGGCTTCTGGGCACAATGTTTTATTGGAACTGCTGCGGATATACAGCATTAAGCATGGTAGTGAGCTTGCGAACATCCCTGCGATATGCTGTATTTCCGCTTCTACTAAGCTAGAGAAATGCGCTCCTGCCCAAGAGCGGAGCGGTGGGCAGGAATGAAATGGGCGGACGTGAGGGAGCAACTGCTAAAAGCAGCCGGAGGCTGTGAGGTGGGTGCGGCTGTGCCGCTCATCTCTCCTCTGGGCAAATATGAGAAAATGGGGAGCAGGCCTAAAGCCTGCGGATTTTATCATATTTGAACAGAGGGTGGCCGCCCCTATTTATACATAATCTGGGTTGTGTCTGGAGTGGAGCGAGCGGAACGATAGAGCACAACTAAGCTCAGATTATGTTAAATAGGGGAGTCCTAATTGAGGGTGGAGCGGAGTGGAGCACGAATAATAAGGGAAGCTGGATAGAAATGGAAAGCGTCTGGGAGTGGATCCGGAGAAATTATTCGTTTGATATGTTCTTTTTATTGATGGATGAGGTATCGATCCAGACGTGGGCTCATTTCTATTCCAGCTTATGAGCGGAGCGAATACCGATTCCTTCCTGGAGCGTATAGAGTTTGTTGTCTGGAATGGAGCGAGAGCGGAATGGAGGATAACAATCTCTTAGCGAAAGTGAACACAGGTCAGTGATTCGAATGGAGCGGAACTTGTGAAGCGGAAGGAGAATGACGGACACATATTTGATATTTTGTACTTTACGAAGGATAAGTTTAATCTTTTTGATTAAATTTACCTGTGGGTAGGAAATCCTGCAGTAATATCTATGCTGCCCTGAAATTTTTGAATGAGGAGAAATAATAATAATGTTTTCTATACACTAACATGATGATTGTATAGACAATTGAATATTTAATCAAGTTGGAAAATAATAACAGAGACCGCAATAATCCAAGAATATGGAAAATAAAATAAAAAAGCTTAAAGAGAAACTTGATAAAGCAAAGGTTAGCTATGAGGAGAAAATTCCGGATGACCCAGAGTATGCGACAAAATTGATTTTTGAGATTCCAGCTGGCAGAGAAAAGCATGAATGTTTCATAATTTATATGGACGAGTATTTAGACGAAGCATTGAATTGTAATTTTGAAAAATTTCGATTTATAAAAGGGCATGAAGCAGTATGGTCTAACGAATTAGGGATTATTGAAGCAGAAGTCGGTAATGTAGCTGAACCAGGTAGATTCTTATTTAACAGATTACATGAATTAATAAATAAGCCAGAAAAAAATGATGGAGAGGAAAATGAAGAAGAAATTACGAAAATTGATTTACCTAAAGTCAAAGATTTTGAAATATCGTTAGGTTATTGTACTCAAGAATTTGCTTTTCTAACAGGAACAAGAGTAAGAGGACCTAGAGGAAGACATTCGAGGAGAGTTACTCTAAAAATTCAGAACATAAAGGCTACAACACACGACTTAAATAAAGAATTGCTGGAAAAAATAGCAAATTCGATATTCTTTCAAATTGACTTAGCTTTTGAAATTCCTATTTATTTACAAGCACAAAGAGAAGGTTGGATTGAAAAGAGAATTAAGAGAATTAGAAAGCAAATGTTTGTTGATAAAACAGCAACTCTTTTTGAGCCTAAATACGAATATGATACAGAACCCATTTCTCTCTATTGGTATGCAAAAGAATCAATGAATATGCCCATATTCCAATATCTTGCGTTTTATCAAACTATTGAGTTCTATTTTCCAATTTATTCAAATTATGAGGCTAAGCAAAAAATACAAAGCATAATTAAAGACCCAAGGTTTAATTCAAACAGAGATGCAGATATAACCAAAATTATTTCGACTATAAAAGTGTCAAGTGGAGGAAAGTCTTTTGGAAATGAACGAGACCAAATTAGTTCAACATTAAAAGCTTGTACTGATAATACAGAATTGTTGAATTTCTTTAAAGCTGATGAAAATAGATTTGATTTTTATGCTGAAAATAAAGGAAAGAATATTGCAACTCAAAAAGTTTCTGTCAAAAATGAGGCGGCAGATTTTGTTGCCGAAGTTGCTGAAAGGATTTATGAGATAAGATGCAGAATTGTACATTCAAAAGCATCAGAAGGAAATTTTGATGTTTTATTACCTTATTCAACAGAAGTAAATAACTTAAATTTTGACATTGAATTAATTGAATTTATTTCGAGAAAAGTATTAATCACGAGTAGTAGGCCATTAAACGTATAGAATTAATGTCCTCGACATTGTATATAAAGCATTTGGTAGTACGCGAATATACTAGCTTGACCCTATGCCGAAAATGCTGTACTCGAAGTTACCGTTAACAACATAAATAAAATATTATGGATATTAAAGAATTTGTTGGATCAACATTAGTCCAGATTATTGAAGGCATTAATGAAGCTAATGAAAAACTAAAGAATACCGGTGCAGTTATAAGTTCAAAAGATGTATTACCAATCAGAGAAGGAACAACTAGGAACATTGCTACTGGAAATCTTGTTAATCTTATTGATTTTGATGTTGCTGTAATTGTCAATGAAAAAGACATTGCAAATGGAGGGGCTGGAATAAATATCGCTGGAATCCAAATTGGAGGTACGTTGCAAAATGAAACAGTAAACCAATCTGTTAGTAGGATAAAATTTAGTATCCCATTGACTATTCCTGCGAAATGAGAATTAAAACTAATTAGTAGATTGAAAAAATAACGATTAAAATGTAATTTTGAAAATTAAAATTTAAGGATTTAATATAAATGAAAATATACGAAACATTAGAGCAACAACTAAAGAAAGAACCTAACTTCGTGACAGATAGCGGAGAACTGAAAAAATGGGTAGTGCTGAATAAAGCACAGAATTTTGATGAAGAACTAATTGGACTGTTGCTCGACAATGCTGACCTGAAAGAAAAGTTTTTTGTTAACGTGAAAGACACGTTAGTATTTAATCAAAACTTGTTTGTGCAGTTTTTGGAGCAGAAAAACTACCTGAACGACAGCTACACCCAATACAAAAACAAAGTAGGACTGACCATTGACGGCAAATACTTGAAACAACGCAACGAAGTGGCTTTGGTGTGGCCATTTAAGGACTGCATTTTGGAAGGGGGACAAAGCCGTGAAGAAGATAAACGAGAAGAAATTTTCTTCAATGAAATTTTAGCACAGGACGAAATTACACAACTTTTAGAGCCTAAAGTATTGACCAATGCCAAACGCATTGACAAAGAGGGAGAAAAACCGCTTGACCAATTTAACCGAGACGAAAACGGTACGATAACCGACAACCTGATTATTAAGGGCAACAACCTTTTAGCCTTGCATACGCTGAAAGAAGAATTTGCAGGAAAAGTAAAACTGATTTACATAGACCCACCATATAATACTGGAGGATTAGGAGACACTTTTACTTACAATAATAATTTTAAGCGTTCTACTTGGTTAACTTTTATGTATAACAGGTTAGCCGCAGCAAAAGAGTTATTGAGTAAAGACGGTGTATTGATTGTTGCTATTGACGAAAATGAGCAACCTCATTTAGGAGTTATGCTTAAGGAGCTTTTCAAAGACTATGATGTTCATTGCATAACAATTGTTCATAATCCAAGGGGTGTTCAAGGGACAAACTTTTCATATACACACGAATACGCATTTTTTGTTGTTCCAAAAGGAAAGAAATTAATTGGTAATAGAATTATTGATGAAAACGAAATTGATTTTTCAAATCTGAGAAATTGGGGTGGAGAGAGCCTGAGAAGTGATGCAAAGAATTGTTTCTATCCGATTATTATTGATCAAAAGACATCAGAAATAATTGAATTTGGAGAAGTGTGTGAAGATGATTTTCATCCTGGAAAAAGAGAAATTATCAAAGACGGTAAGGTTTATATATACCCAATAGATAATGACAATATTGAAAGAAAGTGGCGATATGCAAGACAAACAGTTGAAGAAATAAAAGATCTACTTCGAGCAAGAAAGAAAAGTGGTCAATGGGATATTGAAATAGGCAAAAATTTTGGGCAATACAAAACTGTGTGGATTGACCCAAAATACGATGCTAATGAATACGGGACAAAAATTGTCAGCAAATTAGTTCCTGAAAATAAATTTAGTTTTCCTAAATCTTTATACAACGTAAAAGATTGTGTTTATGCAGTAGTTGGTAATGATAAAGATGCGATTGTTTTGGATTATCATGCAGGAAGTGGAACGACTGCACACGCAGTTTTGGACTTAAACAAAGAAGATGCTGGAAATCGAAAATTCATTATGTGTGAGCAAATGGATTATGTTGAAACTATAACTTCAAAACGTGTCCAGAGAGTTATTGAGCAAAATGGTTCTGGTGAATTTGTTTATCTAGAGCTTAAAAAATACAACCAAAAATTCATTGAACAGATTGAAGAAGCTAAGGATACCGATGCACTTTTGCATATTTGGGAGCAGATGAAAGAAAAAAGTTTCTTGAATTACAATGTGGATATTAAGAATCAAGACGAGCATTTGGAAGAATTTAAAGCCCTTAGCCTTGCCGAGCAGAAACAAAACCTTTGCGAAATATTG
>Ga0208695_1003425_pt1 | contig 10767 bp, 1 predicted proteins | sample AD_UKC111_MetaG_FD_184449 | JGI IMG/M metagenome (GOLD analysis project Ga0208695, IMG submission 184449) | Active sludge microbial communities of municipal wastewater-treating anaerobic digesters from Hong Kong - AD_UKC111_MetaG (SPAdes)... | ecosystem: Engineered > Bioreactor > Anaerobic >... | reverse complement strand
GATACCTACAGAACAAGCTTCATAATAGAAGAGTCGCAGACTGGGACGACATACGGCAGCGTTTTCGGAGCGGCACCCGCGGCATTGACGGCGCAGTGGGCACCGATAACCTATTATGTATCATATGACGGGAACACTGCGACAGGCGGCACGACAGCGACGACAACGCATACCTACGGGGCAAGCTCAGCACTGGCGGCAAACGGATTTGTGAAAACGGGCTACCACTTTGTGAGCTGGAACACCTCACCCTCTGGCGGCGCGGGCACAAGGGTGTCGCAGGTGAGCACGCTGACAAGCGTGAGCCAAAAGACGGTGACGGTTTATGCGGAGTGGGCGCCGAACACATATACGGTAGCCTATGACATAAATACAAGCGAAAACGGGTCGGGTACAACGGCCTCGTCAAGCCATGTGTATGACCAGTTAAAGAGCCTGACCGCAAACGGGTACAGCAAAACTGGGTATAGCTTTGACGGGTGGAACACGCTTGCCGACGGAACAGGGACACAGTATGGAAATATGTCTCAGGTACAGAACCTGACGGAGGTAAACGGTGGGACGGTCACCCTCTATGCTCAGTGGAGGGCAAACACATACACGGTGGTGTATAACGCGAACGGAGGAAGCGGAACAACGGCCTCGTCGACGCATACATATGATACAGCGAAGGCCCTGACATTAAACGGCTTTGTGAGAACCGGGTATGACTTTGCGGGATGGAACACAGCAGCGGACGGCACAGGTACATATTACGCAGACGGTGCGGAGGTTCAGAATCTGACAAGTGTAAGCGGAGGTACAGTCAACCTCTATGCGAGATGGACGGCAAGGACATACGGCGTGACATGGGATGCCGCGGGCGGCACACCGGCAACTCAGGTGGGGAGCGTAACATATGACGGAGCATATACGGAGCCGACCCAGCCGACGAAGCAGGGATATACCTTTGCAGGGTGGTACACGGAGCAAAACGGAGGCGGGTCGCAGATAAAGTTCGGCACAACGGGACAGACGATATACAATCCGGCGGTGCCGGGAGCACATACGCTTTATGCTAAGTGGACCGTAAACCAGTATGTTGTAGTGTTTGTGACAAACGGTGGCAGCCCTGTAAATGACATAACGCAGAACTATGGAACGAACTTCACCTTCCCGACCACGACAATGGAGGGGTACACCTTCTTTGCATGGTATGAAAACACCGAGCTGACGTTAGGAGAGCATAAGCCGGGCACGCAGGGAACAATAACGGCAGAAACGAAGTACTATTATGCAAAATGGACACCGCATACCTATACAGTTCAGTATAACGGTAACGGAGCCACGAGCGGAACGATGCAGGATACGAATTTCGTATACGGTGTGTGGCAGAACCTGGCGACAAACGGATATAGCAGAACAGGGTACAGCTTCAGCGGATGGAACAAGGTGGCGGACGGGTCCGGGGAGTCATATGTCCAGAATCAGAATGTAAGGAACCTGACCTCGGTAGACGGGGCGAGGATAACACTGTATGCGCAGTGGAGCGCAAACAATTATACGGTAAAATACAATGCCAACGGCGGGACCGGCACAATGGAAGACACAAGCCACACCTACGGAGTGGCGTCGCCGTTGAGAGCGAACACATTTGTAAAAGAAGGCTATCAGTTCCTGAGCTGGAACACTGCAGCGAACGGGACAGGAACAAGCTATGCGGATGCCCAGCAGGTGACGGGAGTGACGAGCTCAGGGACGATAACGCTCTATGCGCAATGGGGAGCGAGAGCCTATCAGGTGACATGGAGCAAAAATGACGGGACCGCGGATTCTGTAACGACAACGGCGACATATGACGCGAACTATGTATTGCCGCAGGCGCCGACAAGGCTGGGATATGCCTTTGTTGGCTGGTTCACGGGAGTCTCTGACGGGACAGAGATAACAGGCAGCACGGTTGTGAAGATAACCCAGGCGACGACATATTATGCGCACTGGCAGGCGAACAGCTATGTGGTGAGGTATAACGGGAACGGCGCAACAGGGGGAACGATGAGCGACTCAAGCCATATCTATGATGTTTCAAAGAATCTGACGAAGAATGCATATGAAAAAACAGGCTATACCTTCACGGGCTGGAACACGGTTCAGAACGGAAGCGGAACGGCATATGCGGACGAACAGGCGGTAATGAACCTCATGGCAACGAGCGGAGGAGTATACAACCTGTATGCGCAGTGGGGAGTCAACAGCTACAGCCTGACATTCTATGCAAACGGAGGAAAGGTACTCGAAACGGAGGACTGGACGCAAAGGAGCTATTTATACACGGGAGCACTTGGCGCGCTCTCGTCACTCGTGCAGCCAACAAGAACAGGATATATATTCACAGGATGGTATAACGGAGAAGCACAGGTGAGTGGGAACCTGTATGACGGCAGCTACACAAAGGGAACGGTCACCGCGGCAGGGACGATAAATGCCTCCGGAACAGCAATAACAACCGGGTTGATTGCGGTGACGGCAGGCAAGGTGTATACGCTTTCCGGCTACGGAGCCACATCAAACAAATGGCATTTCTACAACAGCTCGAATACATATGTGGGCGTGCAGCAGACGAATACCGCACAGTATACGGCAGGTGCAAACGGGTATCTGAGGATAGAGTTCCCGTCGGGGATAGACGGAGCGCTGAGAACGGGGCTGGTGCTTGAGGAAAACATGAGCAGCACATACGGCTCGGTGTTCGGAGCTGCAGGCGGGGAGCTGACAGCTCACTGGAGCCCGATAACCTACTATGTTTCATATAACGGGAACGGTTCAACCGGCGGTTCGACGGCCGGAACGGAGCATGTCTATACGGTTGAGTCCGCACTTGCGGCAAACGGATACACAAAGACAGGGTATCACTGGATAAACTGGAGCACAGCAGCGAGCGGCGGAACAATAATCACGCAGGCATATAACCTGACGTCGGTTTCATATGAAACAGTCACGCTGTATGCGGTGTGGGAGGCAAATACATACACCGTTACATGGAACGGGAACGCAGGCAGCCCCGAAACGACAGAAACCACAGCGGTCTATGACACGAATTATGTGCTGCCCGCAAGCCCGGCGAGAACGGGATATGACTTTGCGGGATGGTACACGCAGGCCATAGGCGGTACGCAGATAACGGGCGGAACAACCGTAAAAATAACTGAAGATACAACATATTATGCACACTGGACGGCGTCATCGTATGAAGTGACATGGAACGCCAACGGAGGGAGCCCGTCAATAGCGAAAACGACAGTGACATATGACGCAAGCTATGTACTGCCTGCGGAGCCGACAAGGGTGGGGTATACCTTTGCAGGCTGGTTTACGGCTTCGAGCGGCGGGACGGAGATAACCGGGAGCACGACGGTTAAGATAACCCAGGCAACGACATACTTTGCCCACTGGTCCGCGAACAGCTATCAGGTAACATGGAATGCTGCGGGAGGCGAACCGGCAAGCCAGACGAACAGTGTTTCATATATGGGCACATACACTGAGCCGACGGAACCGACAAAGGCAGGCTACGCCTTTTCGGGGTGGTACAATGCGGAGGGCATAAAGATATACTTTACGGGAGAAAGCCAGACGGTGTACAGCGCCGCATCGCCCGGTCCGCATACGATAACGGCACAATGGACGATTAATCAGTATAGAGTAAGCTTTGTAACAAACTACGAAACACTGGCAAACGACATAGTGGATAACTACAATGCCACATTCACATTCCCGACATTATTGAGAACAGGCTATACCTTCTGCGGGTGGTACGACAATGCCGAATTTACGGGCACATCACACGCGGCGGGAGCGACGGGTACGATAGGCGCGCAGAATATGACCTACTATGCAAAGTGGGCAATAGAGAGCTACACGATAAGGTTCCTTGCGGCGGGCGGGCAGTTTGCCGGCGGACTGACAACAAAGGAGATAACGGCAAGCTACGGTGAGGCACTGCCTGCGGCGGAGCAGCCCACAAGGGCAGGCTACAACTTCAGCAGGTGGAACGACAGCGAGGAGGCGGCGTTCCCGGTGCCGGCGTCAATGCCCGACTACGGAGCAAACGGAACGGTCGTTGAGGTGCACGCCTACTGGAGCGCAAAATATATCACAATCACATTCGACTCAAACGGAGGGTCGGAGGTATCGCCGATAAGCGCATATTATCCGAGCCCGGTCACGGCCCCGGCGCCGCCGGTGAAGGCAGGCTACCACTTTGTGGAGTGGCGGCGAGACGGAGTGAAATATGATTTCACGGTTAACAACATAATGCCGACGGAAAATATAACCCTGGTGGCATACTGGGAGATAAGCACATTTACGGTGACATACAACACGGGATACGGGACAACGGCAGCGACGGGCTATGACACAAGCGGAACAGAGGTTTCACAGCAGAGCGCCGTGTACAACACAACCCTAACGCTGAGCAGCGGCAACGGACTTATGTGCAATGACAGCGGGAACGGAATGTACCGCACATTCCTCGGCTGGAGTACAACGCCTGGAGCGGCGGCGGTGCAGTATGCGCCCGGAGCGTCAATAACAATGCCGGCTCAGAGCATCACGCTTTATGCGGTGTGGAGCTCAAACTACTATGAGCTGAACACACTCAGGGCAGCGTGCATGGTAGGAGATTCCCTGGTGGTGGAGCTTCCGGCGAGCATGAATGAGGATGCTAAGTATGCGGGGAATATGTATCCGAATGAGTACTATACGACAGAGAGTAAGGAGAACCTGAAGAGTGCGGTGCAGACGGCGGGAGGTCAGCAGTACAAGAACCTGCCGCAGTCGCAGCAGGCAACAGTGGACGGACTATGTGCAAATATCAATGCGGCAATGGAAGGACTTGTGCTCAAGGACATAGACTATACGATAGAATATGAGTGCTGTGTCGGCGAAACAGGCTCAAATCCCAATCAGCTCTGCGACGGCTGGCACAGCTATGAAGAGATGTATAACAAGTGCGTGCAGTTGATAAACAACAACATGATAGGCGGATACGAGATATATAGCGATGTGGAGGGGCTTGTCGACTGTCTGAATGCATGTGAGGGCGAGCTTGAAGGCTGCACGAAGATACCCGACCAGGAGATAGTCGAGCAGTGTCTGATGAACCTGGAGATGTCATATCATTTTCTCAATCCCAACGAGGCGCATACAGAGGCTCTGGAGTATGAGATGAGTCAGTATTATGACCACTCGCAGGACTATACGGCGACATATTATACGGAGGAAACGATAAACGACTATCTGAACAAGATAACTGAAGTAAACTTTGCGATAGCAGAAAAAGGCGGATATACAGGGTTCACTATTTTTGACCAGCTGGAAATAAATGAATACGCGAATGCGCTCATGCAGCGCAGGCAGGGGCTTGTGGCAAAGGAAGCGGATGAATATGCGAACTATGTTCTAGTGGCAATCAACCTGCTCAGAAGCTCGTCATCCTGCGGGAATTATGCTGGGTATAACGGTACATGGATACCGGAATATACAAAAGGAGTGACATACGAAACCCTCGGCAGCGAAATGCTGCTCAACCTGACAGGATACTATACGGATACGAGCGTTCAGAATCTCAGGTCGGTAATCAACTCGGTCAACTGGTCATATACGGAGCTTCAGGCAAAGCCGAATACACAGAATGCAAATACAATAATCGGATATGCGACTGAAATACAGCATGCGATAAGCATACTGGAAAGGAAGTCTATGACCTGCTATGTGAACCACTGCTATCAGGATGCGGATAATCCAAGCGAGTATGATATAGACCTTTCAGAATCGGTGAGCGTAAACCTGTTTGAGACATACAGCTTAAATGTATGGTCAAGGAGCAGAGAAGGCTTCTATCTCAGAGCGGATGACGATGCCGCAACGATAACAATCAACTCATCCACAACAGTGAACCTGCATTACGACAGGTACGTGTACGATGTGAGCTATGAATCGAACGGAGGCTCCTCGATTTCGCCGATGGCAGTCAAATACGGAGCAGTCGCAGACCTGCCGATACCGGTGAAGGCAGGCTACACCTTCATCGGATGGTACATGAATTCATCCCTGACGACAGAGGTGAACCTGACAAGTCCGATAAGGAACACGACGGATTCAAACAATGTCAACGGAATAACATCATATATCAAAAAGGGTACGGTGCCGAACTGGGGAGCAAACGGAGCAACGGTAACGCTGTATGCAAAATGGGCGGAAAATACGAACACGCCGTATACTGTGAAATACTACATGCAGAACCTTGACAGGACATATCCCTTAACTGAAACAAGCACAAAGCAGTTTACGGGCACAACAGGGACATCGGTGACTTATTCCGAAGAGATAATAGCAGGCTATAGCTACAACGGGTCAGTGAGCGGCACGGTATCGAGCGGAATAATCAATGCAGACGGCACAATGACTCTGAAGGTCTATTATGACAGGCGGCAGTACAAGATAACCTTCAGTTCAAACGGAGGACAGCTGACTGGCAGCCCAGAGCAGACGGTGCTCTACGGCGGTACAATCACGCAGCCCACAGACCCGATATTCACAAACTATGACTTCACGGGCTGGTATACGGACAGCGAAACAGTCAACAGGTTCGATTTCTCGACTGTTGTAACGGGGACGATGACTCTGTACGCAGGGTGGAAGGAAAAGCTTGCAAACTACGCGCCGCTTGAAGAGCTTGTTGAAGAAGCGCAGGGTGAAATTTACGGTCTTGCCAACCCGGCAGTACCGGTGCTTAACGGGAACGGCGAGCAAATGAAAACGATAAGTCTGTATACAAGCGAAAGCTACGCCTCATACATGAACGCAATGCAGGCGGCGGATGAGGCGGTCAGAAACAAGAACCTGCCGCTTTCGCAGCAGAGCACGGTAGATGCATTGATGGTGGCGCTCCAGAATGCAATATCGAACCTGGTTTATGCACCCGCGGACTACACATATGTTGAAAGCATGGAGCAGGCGGCGGAGCAGGTAGATACAAATGTCAACCACATAGCGTATTTGGGAGATACAACGCCGGAGGAGCTGGTAGCGAACCTTGATTCCGAGCTGGCGTCGGTAGTCAGGGGAAGGAATGCGTCGCAGCAGGCGGAGGTCAATGCCTATGCGGAGGATATCCATACGGCAATAAGCAACATAAGGCCGTACCATGACAATGCAAAGCCAAAGCTGTCCGTCTACGAAGTAGGAGCGGATGTTGAGCAATACGCCCAGGGCAAGGCAGAGCTTCAGGCGGAGCTTTCAGGCAAGGGGTACGGAGAAATCAGCTATGTGTTCCCGGGCAAGGGATACTACACCTACTATTGCTACACAAACAGCACAAATCCCGTTATCCTGATAGATGTCAAGGATATAGCGGACGCAAACGGCAGGGTATCCTACCCGGCGAAGATAGATGTAACAACCAGCGTAAGCAACGCGGCAAAGGCAAATGCGGGCAAATCGGAAATAATCGGGAGCGAGGCAAGCAGCGAAACGGTAACGCAGAACTCCGGCAGATACAGCTGCATGCTCCTGACGCCGCAGTTTACAAAGGGGTATAACGACAAGCAGTATGCAGTATATACAATCAAGGTCAGCGATGATGCGCTGGATATGAACGCGCCGAGCACAATGAGCCTCGAGGGCGGCATGGAGAGCGCCAAGAACTGCGAATACGGCACAACGCTCAACGAATCGGTAACGCCTGACGGATATGTGACGATATATGTAGAGTACAGGAACTCGATGTCACAGGACAATGAAGGGGAATATGTCGATGACGGAAGCGACCCGATGAGCCTGCGAGCATATGCGTCCCTAGAGAGTCAGTATTCCGCTAATTCGGAGTGGGCAAACAGGGGAATAATCGGAAGAACAAGCGGCAGCATAGACAGCATCTGGAACTATGCAAAGATGAACGACACCGCATATGCCTTCAATGACCCGAACTTCGGCAAAAAGAATCTCGGCTGCTTCTACTATTTCCTCAATGAAACAAACGATTCGGCGATAATCGACAAATACCTCAGCGGAGACAAGGCCGGAGCGACGGAGGATATGATAGCTGCGATAAACAACAACTTTGAGACATACAGGGGCTCAATAGCGGCATGGAGCCAGTCGGCGTGGTCGGTCTATTACCAGACACAGGGTAATATCAACAGGAACATGGCCTATGTCCATCTTGTGGACAGATGGGGCAATGTGTTCAACGGTCTGATAAAGCTGGTGAATATTGATAAGCAGGCGCCTGTGATAAGCATTGACCAGGCAAACGTGGGAATCACGATAAACGAGTCGGGCAGAAGCGGAGTCAAGGACCTGAAGGTCTATGAATACGCCTATGAGGGCAGCGTGGTAACCCTTGCGGGCGGCAGGTTCGCATTAAAGGCGGCGGCTGACCAGCAGTGGATATCTGATAATGTGCTCAATTCCGGCAGCAATGTTCTGAGGATCAGGCCTGAGGGGTCAACGGGAACAGGGAGGTACACGCTGCTTGTAACAGATAAGGCCGGCAACAGTGCGGTCAAGACAGTGTTTACCGACTCTGAAGGCTATCTGAACATCACGTTTATCGATGGATTCAACAATGTCGGCGGCGGGATAACGCAGTCCCTTGCAACAGGCGATATGTATACCTTCGCGCTCAATGAGCAGTATACCGTCAACATCAATGCGCCGCTTTCATCTGTGAAAGAGATAACCGCACCGGAGACTGCAGCTATCAACTCAACAGCGGTAATCAATGTCAAGGTGGGCGAGGGGGTCGACAGGCTCAGGGTCGAGGATATTTCGACGGGTGCCCAAACGACATATTCACCCACAAGCGCAGGAGTGACTGTTACGGATAACGGCGACGGGACCGCAACATGGAGCATCGGAGTGTATCTGACAAGGCTGGAGGGCATATACAGAGTGACGGCACGCACCTACACCGTCTGGGAGGAGACAGGTCTCGAAAAGACCATAACCTGCACAGCCTCGGCACAGGTGAAGCCATTAATCAGCGCTGTCGGTCAGCAGGTAAATATCGGTGAAACCGCCTGTGTTACGATAGTCACCTCTGGTGATGTGGATAGGGTAAGGCTCACAAACCAGAGCGGTTCCGTCAAAACCTACACCAGAACCAACACGACAATCACCCTCACTGAAAATGAGGACGGAACCCTTACATGGCTTATCCCATACAGGCTCACCGCACCGGGCGTATATACACTCTCCGTCACCGTCCGCGTCGGCTCCACCTGGGAAATCTCCTCCCTCTCCACTTCAGTCGTTTATAGCTGAGCGCGGAGGCTACCAAGAATATAAACTAATGTTTAATTTAAATTGATAGTGCGTACTGTCCCTGCCGCAATTTGCAGCAGGGACAGTAATATTAATAGCGAAATATAATTTAGTATTGTAAAAACGTTCCCTCAAATTTGTTTATCATTTAATAAGATTAGATAAAAATTTTAAAAAACTATTGGAAGTTTTTATGTTTTGTTCTATAATAGATTTGTATTTATTTATTTGGGTGTGGTTTTTTGATTTCAAAATATAATGTTTCACTTGAAAAAATAATAAATGATCATTCTCTTGAGGTTATATATACCCCTAAGGATCCAAAGGATATTTATATTGAATCTCAGGATGTCAACAGACCAGGTTTGATTTTTGCAGGTTATACAGATTACTTTGACCCAAAAAGAGTTCAGTTTCTTGGGCTTGCTGAGCTTGAATACCTCAATAGCCTTGGAGAAGAAAAAAGTCTCAAAAGCATTGAAAGATTTTTATCACAGAAACCAGTAATAATAATTATTACACGGGGCCTTTCAGTAAGCGATGAATTTCTAAGTATAGCTAAAAAATATGAAGTACCGTTATTGAGAACGGATGAAACTACTTCAAACAGTATGTCTGCACTTATAGCATATCTAGGTGTAGAGTTGGCTCAAAGGATAACAAGGCACGGTGTTTTTGTTGAAGTCAGCGGCGAAGGTGTCCTTATTCTTGGGGATAGTGGAGTGGGTAAGAGTGAAACCGCACTTGAACTGATAAAACGGGGACATAGACTCATCGCTGATGATGCTGTTGAAATAAGGCGTGTTTCCAGTAAAACACTTGTAGGTTCCGCACCTGATAATATCAGACATTTTATAGAAGTTAGGGGTGTTGGATTAATAAATGCACGCCGTATATTTGGTATGGGCGCAGTAAAAATGACTGAAAAAATAGATATGGTTATTCAACTTGAGCAGTGGGATGAAAATAAAGTATATGACAGGATGGGTCTAGACAATGAATATGTTGAGATTCTCGGCATAAAAGTGCCTGTTGCCGTGGTACCAGTAAAACCAGGAAGAAACCTTTCTATTATTGTTGAGGCTGCAGCTATGAATAACAGGCAGAAAAAAATGGGCTATAATGCTGCTCGTGAGCTTTTGCACAATCTGGGCATGACCGATGATATTGTTCCGCAGGAAAGAGAATTGGAATTCTGGCATGAATTCTGATAATATGGTTATTAATACTGGGAGGATGCAGAAATGTACAGGATTGGTGTAGACCTTGGAGGTACCAATATTGCGGTAGGAGTTGTTGACGAAAAGTTTAATATTATCGGCAGGGGAAAAATGAAAACAAATGCACCCCGCCCTGCAGAGAAAATATTTGATGATATTTCGGCAGCAGTAGATGTAGCTATCAGTTCTGCCGGCATAAGTAGGGATGAAATTATCAGCGTAGGCGTCGGGACTCCTGGCT
>Ga0208695_1003420_pt1 | contig 10779 bp, 9 predicted proteins | sample AD_UKC111_MetaG_FD_184449 | JGI IMG/M metagenome (GOLD analysis project Ga0208695, IMG submission 184449) | Active sludge microbial communities of municipal wastewater-treating anaerobic digesters from Hong Kong - AD_UKC111_MetaG (SPAdes)... | ecosystem: Engineered > Bioreactor > Anaerobic >... | reverse complement strand
AAGCTACAAAGTGAATGCGGGCGCAAAACTGCCGGAATGCACGTCAGCCAGCAGGCGAACATAGGCGTGTGTTATGGGCTTGTATTTTCTTGTTTTTCAATTTTTTTGTCGGCTTTTTCATGATCAATCATTAAAACTAATTTAATTTTATAGTCATCATTTGCCAGAGCTATTTTATAAAAGTCGGTATCAATTACCAGAAATATTCCATCTTCTTTAATAATGGCATCTCTAACTTCTGTCGTAATAGCATCTGTCATTTCATAACCACAAACAGTCAGCACATAAGCAATCAAGGTGTCAACTTCTCGATGAAAAATAAAACGAGAATAATTTTTAAAAGCTCTCCTGAAAACAATTTCTGTCGTGTTATATTCAGGATAATAAGTTTGTATCGCAAAGTTGAAAAAGTCAAACGCTAAATGAGGAATTTGAAAAATGTTTGCTTTTAAACCGTTTTCAAAAACATTCTCCTCTATAAAATTCTCAGGACTTAAAATATAAATCAAATCAGAAATAAAGTCTGAATAATTCTGGTACTTATGAGGAATTATTTTATTAAATGATTCAACAAATTCACTTGTTGATAATACTTTGGTCGGAAGTCCTAATTTGTGATAAATTGCTTTTGATTTTCTAACCAAATTCTTGTCATCCGTAACTAAGTATTCGCAATGGGCTCCATAAAAAGAATGTATAGCGTCATTTGTTATGTTTGTCATGGTATTCTTTGGCTTGCTAAGTTTGTCTGATTTATAGCCAATTATATCCAAGTACAAATATAAGTTAGTAAATTCATCATAAATTGTTGCTTTATCTTTTTTGAACTGCTTAACAACAAAATCTGACAATTCCATTGTTGTCTGTTGAACGCCTAATGATTTTAGTATTTCGTCAATATTATCAAAAACTTTTTCTTCTTCCCAATTAGCTGAATTCTTTGAGATCTCAAACAATCCATTGTTTTGTGCATTATCTCTAAGTTTCAAATAGTCTTCTTTGTTGTTCAATATTCCATTCATCACTTCGGCAAATACATTTAAATATTCCCACATGTTATTGTAGTCAGAAGTTATATTAAATGCTTTATTTATTTCATTTTTCGGAAAGAAATCTCCCAATGGCATAGATTTAAGCATATTTACAAAAGTTTCGCCAACTGAGTTTAATCCAATATCATTAAAAGTCGAGGTTAATGACGTAAAGACATTTGAAATATCAACTGGACTTTGATTAGTCCAGCTATCCATATTTTCATAGTAAAATGCATTAGGTTTTCCAATAAATGGTTCTGTATTATTGTTTTTAGTCCAGTTTATGAATTCGTTTTTTGAAATCTCGGAAAGTAAATCTAAATCTTTCAGTAATAAATCATCAGACATTCCTTTTTTTAGACTTTTTTTTAAATCGTCAATGTGAGCTGTTGTAAATGGAATTAAGAGTCTGTCTTGATTTTCGGCTATCAGGAATCTTAACTGACTGAATTTCTCAATGTCAATTCTTTTGAGATTACTAAATACGTTCCAATCTAAATATACTCGATACATAATTTATTCATTTTTCTTTCGCTTCGCTCATTAAAAAACAAGTCGGCTTTTTTCTTTTTTATACTAGCCCATAATGCCCGAGGCTATGGGCATTTGGCGGTCTGCGGGAGCATTCGCTGTCGTGGAACGACAAAGTGAATGTGTGAGCAAAACTGCCGGAATGCACGTCAGCCAGCAGGCGAACATAGGCGTGTGTTATGTGTAGTTTTTTAGTTGTCAATTAATTAGAAATGTCATGTCAAAAAATAAAATAGTCTTAGAAGTCGATTATAGAATAAAAGTCGCTGATTTATTAATAAGTCAAGCTGTCAACGAAAGTTTTCTTTCTTCATTCTCAATTTTCAGAGCAATTGTCAGGTATCAATATGTTTATCCTGATTTAAAAGTGTCTGAATTGTTAGAAATTATTAGTCAAAAACAACTTGAATTATTCGTACAAAATGAAAATTAAAATAACTCAGAGTCTTCTTTGTATTTATAGAATTTAAATCCTTGTTTTATAAAGAAATCCATTTGTCTATCGTCTGGTGAGACGATAAGATAATAGTCATAATTTGTAAAGGATTTGTAAAAATTAAGTTGCCTAATAGTTTCACCTACTGATGGAATTATTGACTTTATTTCGATTCCAATACTTCTTTTTTGAGCAGGGAAATCTTCAACAGCTTCGGTTACAATTCTTACAAATAAATCAAAAAATCCAACTATAGATTTGTCATTAGCGTAACCTGAAAACTTTACTATTGGACATTCAGCTTTTAAAAAATCGATTTTGAATTTTGTATAGTCCTTAATGATTACTTCATTAATTACTTGTTCAATATTTTCGACAAGCCAAAACATAATTTTGTCATGTTCGGGTGTCGTCAAGTCGGAGTCTTTAAAACCGTGTTTTTCGATTAATGATTTAGCTTTTAAATTTCCCATGTTTATTTTTTTAAAATTACACATAACGTTCGCGTGTATGAAACGGAGCGGATTTCGGAGCTGCATCAGTATCTACCGTTACATATTTTGTTGCGAGTTAATGAACCTCGCAAACTCATGCAACCGCTATGTTTTATACCCGTTGTTAGCGGCTGGCATTTTTTATTCTAATCTATTCTCAAATCAAAATCTGGCTTTAATAATCTAAATTTGTCCAGTATTTCATTTCGAGAGTTATCCATAATTTCACATGCTTTATCAGATAAAGTATAAACTGAACAATCAACTTCACCACACTCACAAGGTTTAATCTCCTTTTTGCGCTTTAATTCAATAAAACTATCTCGAAGCTTTACAACCAGTTTTGTTATCTCAGCTAATTTTGATTTGACTTCTTTATCAGATATTCTATGACGTGATGGTATTCTTCTAATCTCTGTTCCATCTCTTAATCTATGTACTCCTGTGTTAAGAACTTCAATAGTATCTTTAATCGCCTTTTCAAAATCAGGGATATTTGATTCGCGCCTAAATCTTGTTGTAAATGCTGGTCTATCGAAACATTCCGATAATAATCCAATTATTTCCTGGTCAGTTAAATCATTTGAGGATTTCGCAAAATTTATTAAATCAATTGGACTATCAGGGAAGGCAATCCCATCAACAAAACGTTGGATTAAATCAGGAGCGTCATTTCTTAACTTCTCTTCAAATTCAACACCTGACCAGACAGCAACCTTTCTTATTCTATTCTTTTTTGCGTAATCTACAATGGATTGTTTTGTGGTTGCGGAAACTTTTCCACCACAAATTAGAATAAAATTGTCAGGGATAGTCTTGTTATTTTTTAATTTGTCAATGTCTTCTTTTCCTTTACCAACAGATAGATTCGAGTAATTAGCACATTGGTAACAGAATGTTTCATCGGCACAAACTCCCCAAATATCTCGACCTCCATCTGTACCTGATTGACCATACCAATCCAAGAAATCCCATTGTTTTATTTTTGTCAAGTAGGCGAAAGTTAATCGTTCAAATTCAGTTCCGCTTCTATCTTCAAAATGTATTCTATACACTGTTTTTTCCATTATTGATATGCTTATGAGGTGCTATTTTATGATTGCCCCTAACATCTGTGTAAGTGCACTTAAGGTGCACATATTTTCACTTTATATTATTGTTTGTGTTATTTATGTAGCTGATAATTATGCTATTAAATTTAGTATGCAATTGAAATAAGGTTCACCTATCCAATTTGTTAATTTCAAATTTGTGTGCTTTAAATTCATTATATATCTAATTTATCCAACGGATTTTTTATTTGATCGAATCCTTTTGTTGTAATATGTGTGTATATTTCAGTAGTTTTACTGCTCGAGTGTCCCAACAAATTTTGAATATATCTCAAATCAGTACCATTTTCTAATAAATGAGTTGCAAAGCTTTGCCGAAGACTGTGTATTGAAACCTTCTTTTTTATATTGGCAGCACCTAAAGCTGTTTTAAAAATTTTATAAATGCTACTATCAGCATACTGCCCACCATTTTCACCCTCAAACAACCATTCCCGTGGTTTAAATTCTTTAAAATATTCGCGTAAAGTTATTAAAGTTTTTTTACTTAACAAGGTGTAACGGTCTTTTTTTCCTTCAATTGTGAAACTTTTATTTGCATTCTGTTACTATCTATATCTTTTACTTTCATCAGAATATAATTTATTTTTTAAAGGTCTGATGGAACCCACATGTCTGACATATTATATTCATTCGTGTTTGTGTATGCAATACATGTGGGTTTCAGATTGATTACTTCACTAAGACGTAATCCGCCCGAATATATTGTCATTATCAATGCTTTGTGTTTCAAATTGGTTATGATTTTCAGGATTGCAGCTACTTCATTTTCGGTAAGCACCTCAGGTCGCTGGGATTTGCAATCCCAGCTCTTTAGTTATTAGGATGTTAATCCCGATTAATAAACTGGGTTCAAACTACCGTTACATCCACTACCGTGTCTGTTAAAAAATAGACTTCGCCTGTTATGCGGTTCTGTATATTCATGTCACATATATATGAAATTTGACTGGAATTATGTTTAAATCGGATTATAAATCCTTATAGTATCTAAGGCGGGATTAATAAATCCCGCCGACCAGGGGGGCAATACTGGATTACAAATCCTCTGATTAGCATTGCTCTGGATGGAAAATATGCTTCGAGAGTTATGTAAATTCGGCTTTTCAAGCCGGTTTTATAACGACAAAAATCGGCCGATTATATATAAATCATTTTTTCGAATAGACTTTGCCTGCAAGGCAGAAGTTTCATAACCGAAGGTCGAAGACCTGCGGACAAGCAATAAAAGACAAACCCTGCCTGAAAGGCAGAAGTTTTCAGTGTGAAGTTTACAAATCCTCGGTTCGAGGTAAGACTTCCCCACACGATACAATCGTACAGGAGAAAGAGAAGTATAAACCTGTTCATCCATTCGATAAAGTCAGGCGCAAAATTTTTAAATATCCCATTCTCACCATAACACAAACTAATTTTGCTTTCATTCATTGGTCATTTTCAGTTTTTCAAACTATCTTTGCAAGCGGTTAATCCTTCGGAAAGTTTTTGAGAAAAATGGATTTCAAAACAATGAAAATTATCAAAGGCTTTTCCGATAATTCGTTAAAACAATGAAAAAAATTCCGTTTTTGTTGCTTCCCTGTTTCGTTTTGTTTATTGCATGTACACACGGAAGTTCTCATCTGGCAAAAGAGCAGCCGGTGGATTCGCTTCGACTTTCTCATGCCGAAGGTTTTTCCATTCGTTATTTTCGAAATTATAAAGAAGTGGTTGTTTTTAATCCTTTTTCGCACAATGCTGTTTATCAACGTTATTATTTGGTTCGGGATACGGGTGTGTCTGTGCCGTCGGATGGCTTGAAAATCAAAATTCCCGTTCGTTCGTTGGCAGCAACATCGGTTACCCACTTTGAATTTTTGAATTTGCTTCATGTGATTGACGCTGTAAACGGTGTCTGTTCTTCAAAAATTATCTACAGTCCGCAAATTAATGAGCGTCTCAACAAAGGCTTGATAGTCGATTTGGGAGATGCATTCAATATCAATCTCGAGAAAACGGTTCAGTTGCATCCCGATTTGGTCATGGTAAGCGGCTACAATCAAAACGACCCTTTTGCACAGCGGTTGCTTCAGGTCGGAATTTTTCCGGTTTACAACAACGAATGGATGGAAAAATCGCTGTTGGGGCGCGCCGAATGGATAAAATTCGTGGCGGCTTTTTTTGACAAGGAAAAAATTGCCGACAGTCTTTATCTGGAAATTGAAAAGGAATATCAAAATACTGCCAACAGGGTAAAAGGGATAAAATTTCGTCCGCAAATAATGTCCGGTTCCAATTTTCGTGGCACTTGGTACATGCCCGGAGGAAGAAATTTTATGGCACAACTTTTTTCGGATGCCGGTGGAAATTATTTTTATGCCAACGATACAACCGTAGGAAGTTTACCGCTCAGCTTTGAGAAGGTACTGAAAAATTTCTCCGAATCCGATGTTTGGCTAAACTGCAATTATGCTTCATTGTACGAATTGTTGAAGGCCGATCCGAGACATGCTCTTTTCCGTCCCGTAAAGTTGCAACAAGTGTATAATTTCAACAAACGCATGTTGCCATCCGGCGCCAACGATTTTTGGGAAAGTGCGGTAGCTCATCCTGATTTACTTTTGAAAGATGTGATTTTTATTTTGCATCCCGAATTGCTGCCCGGTTACGAAACATTTTACGCTCAAAAATTAAATCCGTAAGGTTTTTATGTATTCGAGAAACCATTTGCTTTTTTTTGCTTTTTCGTTGCTGGTTATTTTTTTGTTTCTGGCCGATTTGGCATGGGGAAGTGTTGCCATTCCGGCAAAAGAAATTTATTCGGTGCTCCTCGGGAAACAATCTTCCTCAATTTATACGGAAATAATTGTTAATTTTCGTTTGCCAAAAGCCATTACTGCGATACTTGCCGGCGCTTCGCTTTCGGTAGCCGGTCTTATGATGCAGACGCTTTTTCGGAACCCTTTGGCCGATCCGTATATTTTGGGCGTCAGTTCGGGTGCAAGTTTAGGTACGGCGCTGGTGGTGATGGCTTCCGGTTTTTTACCGTTTTCCTTTGTTGGCAATGGTTGGGCACTGATAATTTCGGCTATTGTTGGCGCTGCATTGGTGCTGTTGATTGTTCTTTTTGTTTCCTTTCGCGTCAACGATATTGTTTCACTGCTCATTGTCGGCATCATGTTTGGAACCATTGCGGCTGCTTTGGTGTCAATTATTCAGAATTTCAGCAATCCAGATGCCATAAAGCTGTTTTTGATGTGGACATTCGGAAGTTTGAGCGCCGTTACATGGGATTATTTGCAAATTTTGTTGCCGGTTGTTTTGGCAGGCATAGGCATCGCTTTTTTTCTGCAAAAAAGGCTCGACGGACTTTTATTAGGCGAAAATTATGCACGGGGTTTGGGTATTCACATTTCACAAACCCGATCGCTGATTATTCTGGCTACCGGATTACTGGCAGGAGGAATCACTGCTTTTACAGGGCCCATTGCATTTGTTGGTGTGGCGGTTCCGCATATAGCACGAGGAATTTTTCAAACTTCATCACACAAAATTTTATTGCCGGCATGTATGCTGGTCGGTGCAGCATTGTTGATGATTTGCGATATCATTACTCAAATTCCCGATTATACGTTGCCGGTGAATACCATCAGTGCCTTATTTGGTGCGCCGGTAATTATTTGGATCATTTTGAGAAGAAAATAAGTCAGGAAGAAATAATAAGTCAATAATATGTCGGTTTTATCCACACAACATTTATCGATTGGTTACCGGAGAAAAGGAACGGCTAACGTAATTCAACATGACTTGAATTTAAAGCTGGAATCGGGGAAACTGGTAGGTTTGATTGGCCCGAACGGAAGTGGAAAAACTACGCTTTTACGAACTTTTGCAGGATTGTTGAAGCCCATCGACGGAAATATTTTGATAGATGACAAAGAGTTTCTTTTGCTTTCGCAACGTGAAAAAGCATTGAATGTTTCTTTTGTACTCACCGAAAAAGTAGATATTGCCAATGCCGATGTTTTCGATATGGTATCTTTTGGGCGTTTTCCTTATAATAATTGGCGGGGAAATCTTTCCGAGCAGGACAGAACGAAAGTTGTTCAGGCGCTGCAAATGGTCAGGATGGAAAAAATGATGCATCGCTATATCAATGAACTTTCCGACGGAGAACGTCAAAGAGTCATGATAGCCAAAGCATTGGCTCAGGATACACCCATTATTTTACTCGATGAACCAACTGCCCATCTCGATGTTCCCAATCGTGTGGGAATTATGTTGCTGCTCCATAAATTGGCTCATACAACCGGGAAAATGATTCTGCTTTCGACACACGAACTGGATTTGGCGTTGCAGGCTGCCGACCTGATTTGGCTGATGAGCGAGAATGGAGGAATTGAATGCGGAGTCCCCGAAGATTTGGTATTCAGCGGGAGTTTCAATCGAACTTTTGCCAGCGATTCTTATTTTTTCAATGAAGCCAACGGTAACTTTTCCCTGAATTATCCTTTGACAGGAAAGGTGAGCGTATCGGGCAACAAAATGCGTGTATATTGGACTTTGCGGGCTTTGGCCCGGGCAGGATATGAAGCGGTGGAAAATGCTCCGTTGAAAATAGAAGTTACCGACAGTGCATGGATTTTGAATCAGAAAAAATTGTTTTCGGTGGCGGAATTGTTGGATGAATTGAATAATTTGAGCAACAATTACTCCAATTAATTTTTGCATGTTTCCTTTTTAGCAAAAGAATTGAACAAAATAAACCCATGATTTCGACGTTAGAAAATTATTGATTTTGCCGTGAAAACGATAACCATGTACAACCGTAAATTATTGCTGACTTTTTTCCTGATTTTACTTTCCGTTTCACTTTTTTCGCAAAATAAAGTGCGTATTTACGGTTATGTAATCGATACCAACAATCGCGGTATCGAACTGGCCAATATTTATGTGGAGCATTCCAATATAGGCACTTCAACCAATCAAAATGGCTATTACGAGTTAACAGTCGATATCAAAGATTCGATAAAGCTTGTTTTTTCTATGGTTGGTTATCAAACGGTTACCTATACCGTTCATCCTAAGTTGAAGGTGATTCAGTTAACAGTGGAACTTCCCCCCTTATCGAAACAAATTGGAGATGTGAATGTAATAGGCCAGCGACGGCAGACATCTACCATTGATGTGCTCGATCCTTCCAAGTATCGTTTGATGCCGAATTCGGCCGGTGGAATAGAATCGCTGTTGATTTCTTTTACAGGCGTAAGTTCCAGTAACGAACTGAGTTCGCAATACAACGTAAGAGGCGGAAATTTTGACGAAAATATTGTGTATGTTAACGGTATTGAAGTTTATCGCCCTTTGCTGATTAGAGCCGGACAGCAGGAAGGTTTGAGTTTTATCAATCCCGATATGGTACAAAATGTATCCTTTTCGTCAGGTGGTTTCAATGCCGAATATGGTGATAAAATGTCTTCCGTGTTGGATATCAGCTATAAAAAACCTTCTGCATTTGAAGCAACAGCCTCTGCCAGTCTGCTCGGGGCTTCAGCTTATGTGGGTACAGCCGGCAAGCGGTTTTCACAAATGCACGGCATTCGTTACAAAACTTCCAAGTATTTGCTCGGAACAATGGATACTCAGGGAGAATATGATCCTTCTTTTGTGGATTATCAGACTTTTCTTACCTATCAAATAAAACCCAAATGGGAACTGACATTTCTGGGAAATTTTTCGCAAAATGACTACCGTTTTATTCCTCAGACTCGCGAAACATCATTTGGTACCTATTCGATGGGACGAAAACTGACCATTTTTTTTGAAGGACAGGAAAAAGACCTTTTTCAAACTTCTTTTGGTGCGTTGACGTTGAATTTTCGACCTTCAAAATCGACAAAACTAAGTCTGATCGGTTCGGCATTTTACACCAATGAAAGAGAGAATTACGACATCTCGGGCGAATATATTTTGAGTGAAGTTAAAATGGATGTTGACCCCGATAAACAAACCGGCGAATCTTTAGGTATTGGAAATTATCACGAACACGCCCGAAACAAGCTGAATGCTACGGTTGCCAATCTTTCACATTTGGGCGAATACGCGAAAAATGGTCATTTACTGAAGTGGGGCGCCAACGTTCAGATAGAAAAAATCGATGACCAGATCAATGAATGGGAATGGCGCGACTCTGCTGGCTATTCTTTGCCTTACAACAATAGGCAAGTGAATTTGTATTACAACATGAATGCTTCCAATTCGCTGAAAACGCTTAGAACAACGTCCTTTTTACAGGATACGTATAAATATTCGTCCAATGCCGGAACTTTTTCATTTACCGGCGGACTTCGTTCTCATTATTGGACTTTCAACCGCGAATTTCTGCTCAGTCCGCGTTTTACGATTGCCTATCTTCCGCATTGGGAGAAAGATTTTAGTTTTCGTTTTGCTACGGGGCTTTATTATCAGGCTCCTTTTTACAAGGAAATTCGCGATACGGTTACCGATGCTTTGGGAAATGTGGATATAAAATTAAATTCCAACATAAAGGCACAACGTTCGTTGCATTTTGTGTTGGGTGGCGACCATTATTTCAGGGCGTGGGGAAGACCTTTCAAATTCACTACCGAAGCTTATCTTAAGTTGGCAGACAGGGTTGTTTCCTATTCGGTGGATAATGTTCGCATTCGCTATTCGGGTGAAAATGATGCCAAAGCTTATACTGCCGGCATCGATTTCAAACTTTTCGGAGAACTTGTTCCCGGAACCGATTCGTGGATCAATCTGTCGCTGATGGATTCTAAGGAAGATATTATTGGCGACAGCTATGTGCGTCATACTTACGACGACGAAGGCAATATTTTGACTTCCGAAACGGTATATCCTTCATGGGTGCCTCGTCCGACGGAGCAACGCTATGCTTTTTCGATGATGTTTCAGGATTATTTGCCTTCAAATCCCAAGTACAAATTACAGCTCAAGTTAATTTGGTCTGACGGATTACCGTTTGGTGCTCCACGCAACGAACAATTTCGTTCGGCTTTTCGCATGCCTCCTTATCGCCGTGTGGATATTGGTGGCTCACGGCTGCTGGTAAACGGTTCGGATGAATGGATGAACAAATCGTGGCTGGGACATGTGAAAAATATCTGGATCAATGTGGAAGTCTTCAATCTTCTGAATTTCAAGAATGT
>Ga0208695_1003419_pt1 | contig 10780 bp, 10 predicted proteins | sample AD_UKC111_MetaG_FD_184449 | JGI IMG/M metagenome (GOLD analysis project Ga0208695, IMG submission 184449) | Active sludge microbial communities of municipal wastewater-treating anaerobic digesters from Hong Kong - AD_UKC111_MetaG (SPAdes)... | ecosystem: Engineered > Bioreactor > Anaerobic >... | reverse complement strand
AATATTGTAAAAATAATTATTGAGTATCCGTAATCTCCTACAAAGTCAAAAATGAACTTCAACAACGCACCTAATGGTTCGGCAATAAAATCTAACAAATCTTTTCCCCCTTATATTTCAGTTTATAGCAAGATTTCGAGGCAGAGGATATATGTAAACCCTTATTGGAATTCTTTTCGCCTCGTTATAATCAAACTAAAGGTTTTTCTTCTTCTCCGGTACAGGATCATAACCACCGGGATTAAATGGATTGCATCTTAGAATTCTGCCTGCGGACAGATATAACCCCCGTATGATTCCGTGCCTGTCAATTGCTTCAATTGCATAGTTCGAGCAAGTAGGAATGAATCTGCATTTCCCTCTTGATAATGGAGATATAAATAACTGATATATCTTAATAATAGCTATAAGGATTTTTCTCATTTATTCCTCGCTTTTTTTAAGCTTGGCCCTTTTTAAAATTGATATTATATTATTCTCAATCATTGAATAATCAGCTGACCCGCTTCCTGCCCTTGCTGTAAAAACAATATCATAACCCAATTTTGTAGTATCGGCAAACTTTCTGTATGCTTCCTTCATCCGCCTTTTGATTTTATTTCTGATTACGCTTTTTCCAACCTTCTTGCTTACCGAGAAACCCACTCTGTTAAAATTGGAATTATTTGAAATTATATACATGACAACAAATTTCTCTACATAATACTTTCCTTCATTATAAACTTTTTTGAACTCATAGTTTTTCTTAAGCTTATGCAGTGTTGTCATATCCCGCCTCTTCCCCTTCATACAGAAAAAGGCCACAGTTCGCGGCCTTATACTGTCAGTCTTTTTCTACCTTTTCTTCTTCGCCTTCTGAGGACTTCTCTGCCTGTAGCTGTGCTCATTCTCTCCCGGAAGCCATGAACTTTTTTTCTTTGTCTTTTTTTTGGCTGATATGTCATTAACATGCTATGCACCCCCTAATCTCTGAGTATATCTTTATTTCAAAGTAATTAGCTTAATGTAATAAAGCATAATTCACCACTTTACTATTAAAATTATATAGGCATTGATAGGTTATGTCAATACAATCTTTTACTGCACCGGATGCAGCTGCACAGGTTGTCATATTAAGTGCAAATAAAGTATTTTCAGCATCTTCGCCGTTATTCAAGATATTCTTATTTGTATTGAACTTGACCACCTTTTTTGCTATTATAATTATATGATGTGTATAACTCGGCAAATTTACTGAAGTTATCAACAATTGTGCATAATTTGTGTATAACCTGTTTGTGTGTATTAACTTCTATTTTATTGTCAATAATCTGATAAATACGTTTATATATATTAACAACTTATACAGATTATATTAACAATATTTACAGTATATATTAACAAGTTAATCTCATTTTTATTCATACTTAGAAAATTGCACCGTAATTTTCCATACACCAATCTCGAGACATAGAAATAAAGAGAATTATCGGTTAAGGAGGCATTCTATGTATTCTCAATTAGTTGAAATCTGGGAAAAAACTTTAAACGTAATTAAGGTTGAATTGACAGAAGTAAGCTTTAATACCTGGCTCAAAGCCATACAACCTGTTTCTATAAGGGAAAATCTTATTACATTCTCTGTGCCGGATGATTTTACAAAAGGCATACTTGAAGCAAGATACAGCAAGTTGATAAAAAATGCATTAAAACAAGTTACTTCTGAATATTACGATATAAGGTTGATCATTCCCACCGAAGAGAATTTTACCTCAATAATGACAGAGCATTCTAAAATAAATCAATCTGAGGAATCCGTCAATTCCTCTTTGAACCCTAAATATACTTTTGAAACCTTTGTAATAGGAAACAGTAACCGTCTTGCTCATGCAGCCTCTGTTGCTGTCGCAGAATCACCAGCTAAAGCTTATAATCCTCTTTTTATATATGGAGGCGTCGGATTGGGCAAGACCCACCTTATGCATGCAATAGGCCACTACATACTTAAACAGAATATAAGATCCAAGGTCGTCTATATTTCTTCAGAAACCTTTACAAATGAACTTATTAATTCAATCAGAGACGACAGAAATAATGAATTCAGAAGCAAATACAGAAATGTAGACGTGCTTTTAATAGATGATATACAGTTCATAGCAGGAAAAGAAAGCACCCAGGAGGAATTCTTCCACACCTTTAATTCTTTGTATGAGGCTAACAAACAAATAATTATATCCAGCGACAGGCCTCCGAAGGAAATAAGAACCTTGGAAGAACGGCTCAGATCAAGATTTGAACAGGGTTTGATAGCCGATATACAACCTCCGGACCTGGAAACCAGAATCGCTATATTAAGAAAAAAAGCAAAATCAGAGAATCTTTCGATATCTGATGATGTTATGGTGCTTATTGCAAAAAAAATTCATTCAAATATCAGAGAGCTTGAAGGGGCATTGATAAGGGTTGTGGCATATTCTTCCCTTACAAACGGTGAAATTAATGAAGAACTTGCAAATGAAGCATTAAAGGATATATTATCAAACTCAAAACCAAAAAAAGTTACTCCCTCAGTTATAAAAGATGTTGTGGGAAGTTATTACAATATAAAAACTGAGGATTTCAATGCAAAAAAAAGAAACAAATCCATAGTATTGCCAAGGCAAATTGCAATGTTCCTCTGCCGAGAGCTTACGGATCTTTCCTTACCGCGGATAGGTGAAGAATTTGGCAGAGACCATACAACAATAATGCATGCATACGAAAAAATATCCTCCGATATAAAAATTGACACTCAGTTAAAATCAGTTCTGGAGGAGTTGAAAAGCAAAATTGAAGGTTAATATCCTGTTGATATACTATTAATAACCTGTTTATAATTTTTTTTAATTATTTTAGTTATGCTTTGCTATCAACAGAATTCCTTCATAAACCCCACAGATTGTAAACATACGTATTCTTTCTTAGAGCAAGGTCTTTGGAGCTTTTGCACTTATTAACAGCTCCTACTACTATTACTACTAAAATTATTCTATTATATTATATTAAAATAAGTATCGGAGGTTATCCACAATGAAAATAATAACTACAAAATCGACATTATTGGAATCCATAAATGTAGTTCAAAAAGCAGTTCCTTCAAAAACCACTCTTCCTATATTGGAAGGAATTCTTTTTGATGCAAAAGGCGGCAAGCTTAAGCTTACGGCAACAGATCTCGAAATAGGAATAGAAACTGTATCAAATGTTGATGTTATTGAACCAGGCAAAGTTGTGCTGTCTTCAAGAATGGTAGGAGATATAGTCAGAAAACTTCCCGATTCAGATATAGAAATAGAAACAGCAGAAGGAAATTTAGTCAGCATAAAAAGCGAAGGTTCAAAATTCAAGATTGTAACTCTTTCTTATGATGAATATCCCGAGCTTCCGGTCGTGAAAAAGGAGAATGTAATTACAATTAAACAAAATATTCTAAAAGATATGATAAGAAAGACGATATTTGCAGTATCCACTGACGAAGTCAGGCCAATACTTACAGGAGTACTTTTTGACGTATCCGGTGAAGAACTTACTATGGTGGCTCTTGATGGTTTCAGAATGGCGGTAAAGAAAAATATTATTATGAATGACAATAATTTTAAAGCCGTTATTCCGGGAAAAACCCTATCTGAGATAGGAAAAATAATAAACGATAACGAAGAGGACGTAAATATTTATTTTTCAAAGAACCACATTCAGGTTCAAATTGAGGATACAATAATAATATCAAGACTATTAGAGGGAGAATTTATAAATTATAAACAGATAATACCTGCGGAATATAAAATAAAAATAAAGGTGTCTTCAAACCTGCTTATGGAGGCTTGCGACAGGGCAGCTTTATTTGCAAGAGACTCCAGCAACAACATGATAAAATTTGAAATAAACGATGATATGATGGTCATAATGTCCAATTCGCAGAACGGTGATGTACACGAGGAACTTAAAATACAAAAAGAAGGAAACGACATAGAAATTGCATTTAATGCAAAGTATTTCATAGATGTGCTTAAAGTAATAGAAAGCGAAGAAATAACAATAGAATTTACTACAAACGTAAGCCCAAGCATTATAAGGCCTGTTAAGGATGAGAATTACCTGTATCTGGTTCTTCCTGCAAGGTTCAAAAAGAACAACTAAATTAAAGGGGCTGCTGCAAACCTATATTTCGCAGCAGCCCTTTATTTAAAAGAGAAGAGAGTGATATTATGAGAGAAGCAAAAATAGAAACAGATTTTATTAAGCTTGATCAGTTCTTGAAGTTTGAAAATATTGCAGGAACTGGCGGAGAGGCAAAGAATATGATTATGGACGGCATGGTAAAGGTTAACGGAAATACAGAGAAGGCGAGGGGCAAAAAGCTGCGCAGGGGAGATGTTATAGAGGTTTTTGGCGAAGAAATCAAGCTTATCTAATAAAATATAGGGGTGCTTATATTGTATATAAAAAGGATTAATTTGAAGAATTTCAGAAACTATAAGGAGCTTGATATTGAACTGGGCAAAGGAGTAAATATATTTTATGGCCAGAATGCACAAGGAAAAACCAATATAATAGAATCCATATATATGGCGTCTACCGGCAAATCTCACCGGACACAAAAAGACATGGAGCTTATAAGATGGAACAGTGAAGATGCTAAAATAAGAATAGATTATCAAAAAGAAGAAGAAGAAAGAATAGAAATATATTTAAATAAAAGCCTTAAAAAACAAATTAAAAAGAACGGAGCAAGGTTGTTTAAAATAGGAGAATTGATAGGAAATCTTAATACTGTCATATTTTCTCCCGACCATATGAAAATAATAAAGGAAGGGCCTGTTGAAAGAAGGAGGTTCGTTGACATAATACTATCACAGGTAAAACCGGGTTATTATTATAATCTGGTTCAGTATCTCAGGACTCTTGAACAGAGGAACAACCTGCTTGAAGAAGCAAGAACAAATTCAAGCATTCTTAAGACCATAGACATATGGAACGAACAGTTAGCTGATTTTGGTACCAGGATAATAAAAGCGAGACAAGATTTTATATGCAACATATGCTGCATGGCAGCCGATATTCACAAAAGAATATCCAACGGAAAAGAAAAGCTGGATGTTAAATATAATCCGTCAATAAAGTACTGTAATAATTCGGAAAAGGAAATAAAAGAGAATTTTATCAGTGCGTTGGAAAACCATATTAATACTGATATGAGAAGATGCGTTACACATAAAGGGCCCCATAGGGATGATATATTATTCTTTATCAATGGAACAGAGGTTAAAACATACTCATCCCAGGGTCAACAGAGGACAACCCTTCTTTCATTAAAAATATCAGAACTCAAATATATGAAAGAAGAGACTGGAGAATTGCCTGTGCTTCTGCTGGATGACGTTTTTTCAGAGCTTGATGCGGAGCGGCAAAAATACCTGATTGAATTTATTAAAGATATGCAGGCAATCATTACCTGTACCAATGTAGAATATCTTGAAAGGCTTATGCTTGAAGAATCCCGTACATATAAAGTAGAAAGCGGGATGATAGTAAAAGATTAGCTTTTAGTTTTTTTCAGGAAAGGTTATAATAATATGGTATGAACAGAATAAGTTAATAAGGGTGCAAGGGAGGACAAGTTGATGTTTATGCATCTTGGAGGAGATGTTGTAATATCTCTGAAGGATATAATTTCAATAATGGATATAGAATCCAGCAGTACATCCAGTATTACGAAAGAGTTTTTAAAGACTGCAGAGGATGAGGGCTTTATAAGAAAAATATCAGAGGATGAAAAAAAGTCCTTTATACTGACGGAAAAGAACAAAAAGACAATAATATATTTGTCTCCCATTTCTTCTGTAACCTTGTTTAAAAGAGCAGGATTCATAAAAGACATATCGCTGAAGTAGAGGGGGAATAGGTATGGAAGAGAAGAAGTTTGAAGGCACATATGAAGCAGAACAGATTCAAGTACTTGAAGGACTGGAAGCCGTTAGAAAAAGGCCAGGAATGTATATAGGCAGCACCGGATCCAGGGGCCTTCATCATTTGGTTTGGGAGGTAGTGGACAACAGCATTGATGAGGCATTGGTAGGTGCCTGTAAAAATATAAAAGTAACCATACATCCTGATAATTCAATCAGTAATGAAGATGACGGGAGAGGTTTTCCGGTAGGAATGCATCCAAAGCTTAACAAACCTGCAGTAGAAGTAGCTCTTACAGTTCTTCATGCAGGAAGTAAATTCGGAGGAGGAGGCTATAAGGTTTCCGGCGGTTTGCACGGTGTAGGAGTATCCGTAGTCAATGCTCTGTCCGAATGGCTTGAGGTCGAGGTTAAAAGGGACGGGAAGATATACCATCAGCGATATGAGAGGGGTTTTCCCGTTACTGAATTAAAAGTCATCGGTACGACAAACAGCACAGGATCAAGAGTATCCTTTAAGCCTGACAGTGAAGTATTTGATGAACTGGAATACAGCTTTGATATATTGGAGCACAGACTCAGAGAGCTTGCATTTCTTAACAAAGGAATAAAGATAAGCCTCAAAGATGAAAGGGACGGTACAGAAAAGACCTTCCAATATGAAGGCGGAATAATATCTTTTGTTAAGCATCTTAATAAGAACAGGGAAGTCCTTCACAAGGAGCCAATATATTTTGAAGCTAAAAAAGACGATGTTGATGTTGAAATAGCTCTCCAGTACAATGACGGTTATGCAGAGAGTATTTTCAGCTTTGCGAACAATATTAACACATTAGAGGGCGGAAGCCATATGAGCGGCTTCAAGAACGCCGTAACCAAAGTGATAAATGATTATGCCAGAAAATATAAATTTCTTAAAGAGAACGACGTCAATCTTATAGGTGAGGATGTAAGGGAAGGCATGTCATGCGTAATCAGCATCAGACTTACCGATCCCCAGTTTGAGGGACAGACCAAGACAAAGCTTGGAAATCCGGAGGTCAGAGGAATAGTTGACAGTATCGTTACAGAGAAATTTGAAGCTTTTTTGGAAGAAAATCCTTCAAACGCAAAAACAATCGTTGAGAAAGCACTGACTGCAGCAAGGGCCAGGGAGGCAGCGAAAAAGGCAAGAGAGCTGACAAGGAGGAAAAACGTACTGGAAAGCACTACACTTCCCGGAAAACTGGCAGACTGCTCTGAGAGGGATCCCAGCCTTTGTGAAATATATATAGTTGAAGGAGATTCTGCGGGAGGTTCTGCAAAACAGGGGAGAGACCGAAGGTATCAGGCAATACTACCCTTGAGAGGTAAAATACTTAACGTAGAAAAAGCACGGCTTGACAGAATATTAACCAGTGAGATGATCAGAGCAATGATAACAGCTTTTGGAGCCGGTATAAGCGATGATTTCAATATAGAAAAAATGAGATACGGCAAAATAATAATGATGACTGATGCCGATGTTGACGGTGCGCACATAAGAACTCTGCTCCTGACATTTTTCTATAGGTACATGAGTCCGTTGATAGAAGCCGGATATGTTTATATTGCACAGCCGCCGCTTTACAAAGTACGGAAGAAGAATAAAGACTATTATGCATATAATGACAAAGAGCTTGAAAAATTGTTCAAGGAGATAGGAAGAGAGGGTTCCAGCATACAGAGGTACAAGGGCCTCGGAGAGATGAATGCTGAGCAGCTGTGGGATACTACAATGAATCCTGAAACAAGGATCATACTTCAGGTAACAATGGAGGATGCTGTGGCAGCCGACGAGATATTTACAGTGCTAATGGGAGATAAAGTGGAGCCCAGAAGAGAGTTTATTGAACATAATGCTAAATATGTAAGGAATCTTGATATTTAAGATAAGCTTTGGAGGTAATTGATTTGAATTATGAGAATCAAAAGATACTGCCTATAAATATTGAAGAAGAAATGAAAAAATCATTTATAGACTACGCAATGAGTGTTATAGTTCAACGTGCATTGCCTGATGTAAGGGATGGTTTGAAGCCTGTCCACAGAAGAATTCTATATGCAATGAATGACTTGGGAATTACTCCCGATAAACCTCATAGAAAGTGCGCAATGACTGTGGGTGAAGTTTTAGGTAAATACCATCCCCATGGTGACACTTCTGTTTATGATGCAATGGTTCGAATGGCTCAAGATTTTTCTCAAAGATATATGCTCATTGACGGTCATGGAAACTTCGGTTCCGTAGACGGAGACGGTGCTGCGGCTATGCGTTATACAGAAGCCAGGATGTCAAAAATAGCTATGGAATTGCTGAAGGAAATAGATAAGGAAACAGTTGATTTTACGCCAAACTATGATGAAAGTCTTAAAGAACCGTCTGTTCTTCCGGCTCGTTTTCCGAATTTACTGGTAAATGGAAGCAGCGGAATAGCTGTTGGTATGGCAACCTCCATACCTCCGCATAATCTTGGAGAGGTTATTGACTGTGTGGTATCAACCATTGAAAATCCTGAAATAGAACTGGAAGAGATGCTTAAATATATAAAAGGCCCTGATTTTCCTACCGGCGCTATAATAATGGGCAAGGAAGGAATAAAAAAAGCTTATAGTACCGGGAGAGGAAAGGTTACCGTAAGGGCTAAAGCAGAAATTGAGGAAATGAGCGGAAACAGACAAAGAATAATTGTCAGTGAGATACCCTACCAGGTCAATAAAGCCACAATGATAGAGAACATTGCAGACCTTGTTAAGGAAAAGAAAATTGATGGCATCTCAGACTTAAGGGATGAATCCGACAGAAACGGTATGAGGGTTGTTATAGAGCTCAAGAGAGATGCAAATGCCAATATAGTCCTGAATCAGCTTTATAAGCATACTCAAATGCAGGATACCTTCAGTATAATTATGATTGCCCTTGTTAACGGACAACCAAAGGTACTGAACCTTAAGAGCGTTATCAATCATTATATAGACCACCAGAAAGACGTTGTAACGAGAAGAACTCAATATGACCTCAAGAAAGCCGAAGCCAGGGCACATATATTGGAAGGTTTAAGAATAGCTCTTGATAATATCGATGAGATAGTAAATATACTAAGAAACTCCAAGAATGTTGCTGAAGCTAAGGAAAGAATGATGAGCAGATTCGGCCTTTCAGAAATACAGGCTGAAGCAATAGCTGAAATGAAACTTAAGAGCTTGACCGGACTGGAAAGAGGTAAGATTGAGGAAGAATACCTTTCAATAATAAAGAATATTGAATATTTCAGATCACTTCTTGCTAATGAACAGAAGCTTTTAATGGTTATTAAAGACGAACTTTTGGAAATAAAGAAAAAATTCAATGACAAGAGAAGAACAAAAATTATTTCTGCATCATTAGAGGAATTTGATGAAGAAGATTTCATAGAAGAGCATGAAGTAGCTGTTACAATTACTCATTTTGGATATATAAAAAGACTTCCTGCGGACACCTATAAGAGTCAGAGAAGAGGAGGCCGCGGAATAACAGGACTTCAGACCAGAGAAGACGATTTTGTAGAAAATCTGTTTATAACCTCAACACATAATTATATTTTGTTCTTTACAAACAAAGGAAAAATGTATAAGCTTAAGACCTATGAGATTCCTGAAGCAGGCAGACAGGCCAAAGGAACAGCTTTAGTCAACCTTCTGCAGCTGGACGCAGATGAAAAGGTAAATGCAGTTATTCATATCAAGGATTTCAATGACGGCAAATATCTTATCTTCATGACGAAGCACGGTACAATAAAAAAGACCGAGCTGAAAGAATATGATACTTCAAGAAATACAGGAATTACAGCCATAAACCTTATTGATAACGATGAACTAATCGGGGTCAAACTAACCCGTGGGACAACAGAGCTAATAGCAGCTACAAAAAAAGGACTTGCAATAAGATTCCCGGAAAGCGATGTAAGGCCTATGGGAAGAAGTGCCAGGGGAGTACGGGGAATAAACTTAAATCCCGATGATGTTGTGATAGGAATGGATATCGTAGAGGAAGGAGCCGACCTTCTTGTAATTAGTGAAAAGGGCTATGGCAAACGTACTCCGATAGATGAATACAGAGTTCAGACAAGGGGCGGCAAAGGAATAATAACATCAAGAATAACCGCCAAAACGGGACATGTTGTGGGAATGAAGATCGTGAAAGAGCAAGACGAGATAATGTTGATTAATTTGTCAGGTATTATTATAAGAATGAATGTCAACGAAATATCAGAGATGGGAAGAAGCACTCAGGGTGTTAAACTGATGAGGGTTCCCGAGAACGAAAGCGTAGTATCAATAGCAAAAATAAGCAGCAACGAGGAAGAAGAGAAGTAACAGCGATTCTTTAAGGGCAGTCATGCATAACCTTAACCGCTTGTATAAGGTTATGCATGATTTTTTTGTCGAATAGAATGCTAAAATTAAGGAATAAAGTTTATAGATGATAATATAACGGTTATAACGAGGCATGAAGATGTTCAAAAGGTTGTGAGCATAAATCCTCCACCTCATTAAAATCTTGTTATCACACGGAAAAAGCAGAAAAATATCAAGATTTGAACTATTTATAAATAATAGTCGAAAAAAGGTTTATAATATTAAAAGACTGTTATCTGATACTATAGAAATATTTCCGGTTGATACTTATTAGATATGTCCCTTCCAGACAGCGCTGCTGTCTGTCAGCAATGAAGCAAGCTTTATTGAATAGACAAAATCATGGTATGTTATCTAATAAACGTATGGAATTAATTGCTTATTGACGTTTATCATATAACTTGATAAGATATAGTTCCTGCCTCGGGAATGGCGAATCG
>Ga0208695_1003418_pt1 | contig 10781 bp, 9 predicted proteins | sample AD_UKC111_MetaG_FD_184449 | JGI IMG/M metagenome (GOLD analysis project Ga0208695, IMG submission 184449) | Active sludge microbial communities of municipal wastewater-treating anaerobic digesters from Hong Kong - AD_UKC111_MetaG (SPAdes)... | ecosystem: Engineered > Bioreactor > Anaerobic >... | reverse complement strand
TTGTTGTGTAATTTTTTTGGTCATAATTTAATTATACAACATTTGCGGGTCCTTGAGGACCCGCATTTTGCTATTTATGAATAAAAAAGGGGCTGATACAAAACTAATTTAGTTTTGCAACAGCCCCATATCCGATAGCGAAAGTTTAGAGAATCTTATGCCTTGGTCAGATAAGATTCCTGAAAACATAAAAATTAAAGATAAGAGATAAAATTAATCCCAGTAAAGATCAATTGCCTTACTGGGATATTTTAATACCTTTTTTATAAGAATTAAATACGTCAAATTTTTGACGCTTACCTTACAATAAATTAATAGTGCACATTAATAATATAATACTCTCCAAACAATACACAAAACATTTGGTAATAAAATTTTCACCAAAATTATATAATATATTTTTAATTGGTAGTATAAAAAAGCATATTATTACAACAAAAAAACTTATATATTTAAGTATAAGCAAACTTGAAATAAACGGAATTAAAATAACACATAAATGAGCAAAATATTTTTGCTTAATAATTTCTTTTAGTGAATATGGAAAATAAAAACCTTTATTTTTATTTATAGCCTCTGGTTTATTAATTAATGTTAAAACTGAATCTGTTATAAAAACTAAACTAAACATAGCAACACTATTTATCCATATTGGATGCTCATACATTAATGTTAATAGAGTTATTAAAAAATTAATTAAGCTAACATTAACAATTCTTTTATAGTTATATATAGCTCTTGAAATCTCTTTATAGAACTCAAACCTATATTCGTTACCATAATATTTTTCCATAAAATTAAATGAACTCTTAAGTTTTTGTTTAGTTAATTGCATTTGCCCCTGTGATAACGTTGATATATCATTATTAACTAATCCTTCATATAAAAATGCCATAGACTGATAATATGGTAATAATTGATCATATTTAAAATATTTTTTATTAATAAATACATATAGAATAGTAAAGAGATATATACTAATTATGAGTATTGAATTAATATAATATGATAATGATACAACTAATAATGTAAATATTGTCAAAACATTTGCATTATTAGTTTGACTTTTAAAAAAACAAACAAAATTAATTACAATATTAATTAAAACTAGTAAAACAGCTCGATAAAATTCTGATCTATCAAGCATATTGGAAAAATTTAAAACAAAAGTAAAAATAACTCCTGATAGTATTACTGATTTTAATATTATTATAGTTTTTAATTGCCAAAGTCTTAAAACTTTGAACTTTATTAGTTTACAATCTATATTCATTATGGGAATATCTTGAAAAATCTTTGCTGTACAGTAAATAAAGAATCCTAGAGATAAGATGGAGAAATAGTTGTCAATTGCAGTTCTAATTAAATCTACCATACTAAATATCAAAAATACTCCCATAAATATAGCTAATGTCCATTTTAATTTATTTTTTTTATAGATTCTAATATATTGTCTTAACTTATTTTTAATAAGCAATTGTAATCCTTCAATCCCCATAACTATCACCTATAATTTGTGCTATATTTTCTTTTGTTAACTTATTAGGCATATACTCCAAAAGTTGTCCATTTCTTAAAATTAGATATACATCACAAATACTTCCCAAACTATCAATATCATGACTTGAAATTAATAACGTTTTTCCTTCTTTCTTTGATTTTAAAACTAATGTTTCTACTGCTGAAACTTGCACTGGATCTAATGCATTAAAAGGTTCATCCATAAGTATTATTGACTCATTTCTTATCATTCCTAAAGCAATATTTAAACGCTGTAGTGTCCCTTTTGATAAAGTATTTGGAAAATTATTTTTATATTTTGTAAGTTTTAATTCATCTAATAGTATATCAATTCTAGCAATTGCTTCTTTCTTTTCAACCCTTTGTGAATTGCATACTAATAATAAATGCTCTCGTACGGTTAAGTCGCTATAAAATATTGGCGAATCACTTACAAAAACTGCTGGAATTTTAAAAAAATCAACATTATCTACACATTTGCCATCAAGAAAAATACTTCCTTGATTTTCTCTAATTAAACGCATTATTACTTTTAAGAGAGTTGTTTTACCTGCTCCATTTTTGCCTATTAATCCATAAATCAACCCTGTTTTAAACTTATAATTTAAACTTTTTAGGATATAATCGCTCCCATAACTCATATTAATATTTTTAATTTCAATCATTAACTCGCCTCATTCCTATAATAATTGAATTTTCATTATCATTTAGAACATAAAAATTTTCAATAAAATCAACAACATTGGTATTATATATAAATCTATAAATTAGATTTTTCATTTCATCTTTTACATTCATTACAATAGACATAATACCTGTATTAAAAGAAATTAATGTTGCATGGTTTATAACATTATCAACAACTAAATAATTTTTCATATTTTCTAGTTTTTTATCGCTTGCTGTACTAAGTATTCTTTCAATGCTTACATCATAATCTAAAGTTTTTATTATACCATCTTTTAACAAATAAATTTCTTCTACTTTGTTATTAGTTAAATTTTTTATTTCAACAGTGATTTTACTATTAGTATTAAAAACTAAATTTTCATTCGCTATATACTTTTCCTTACAGTATTGCATTATCAATGATAATATAATTCTTAACGGTTCTTCATTTAATATTAAATATTCATATTTATTTATCTCTTCTATTTTACCTTGCCTAAATAAAATTTTTTTTTCTATTTTATGAAATAACTTCTCAAGTTCTGATTTGAATGTACTATAAGATTCTACTATAGCAGTTTCAATTATAGTATTTAGTTGAACTCCTAGTAATGGCACTATAATAGTTATAGTAATAAACTGTTTTTCCCATTTGCTATTGCTACTATTTTTTGCTTTTATATTTAATATTGTAGTAATTTTACTATTATCTACATTAGATAAAAATTTTATTTTTTTTATTTTTTCTTTCATTAAATTTATTTCTTCAATACAAATATTCTCTAAAACTTCGTGCATAATTATATCATCATTATAATCAATTAAACGATATGAAAAATAGTCCTTATCATTAATATTAATATATTCTATTTCTAAATCCACTTTATCCATTTTATACTCCCACCTTTTTTGGCCATTTGATACATACAGAAGGTGTGCAGTAATTTACTTTTACAACCACTCCAAATTTTCCACATAAACTCATGCAACTTTCTATATCGTTACATACCTCCATATCTGCCTCTATTAATTGTCTTATATTGTAGTTTAAGACAAATTCATCTAATTCTTCCTTAATTACACCATTATTTATAATATAAGATTTAGTAACTAAAATTGAAAAATCACCAGTATATACATTTACTTCTCCCATAGAGATTTTTTCAATCAATATTCCTTTATCTGTATTGGAAATTAATTCCTCAATATTATTAGGTTTTTCTAATAATTTCATATTCCTCATTCTAATAAAAGGATACATATATGTATTTTCAGTAATTCCATTACCCGTATTTTTAATTCCTAATAGATTTGAATAAACTTCATTGCTTAAAACATTATTTATATATCCATCCTTTATTAGTTGTATACTGTTGCATACATTGCTCCCATAATCATCCACATCGTAGTTATACTCAAGATTTTCAATTATTGTTATATTCCTTGAACAAAATTTATTATCTTTTAATAATCTTATAGGGGAATTATAATAATGATCAGCTTCTAAAAAATGTCCGATACACTCATGAAAAAACATACCTGCAGCAGTATTTTTTAATATTATATCAAAATTTTTAGTACTGTTTAACTGAATTTTTTTTGATAAACTCCATGTAATTTCATTCATAATAATATTGCTAATTTTATCAATATCAATATCATTAACAGAGTTGAAAACCATAAAATCGCTAATTAACATTCTGTTACATTTACTTATAGAATATGTAACAATACAATAGTTATCTTTAACATTATGCTGTCTTAATGAATTATAAATAAATTTTTTTATTTCTACTTCTTCTAAAGATAATTGTATATCAAATTTTACGTTAATAGTTTTTTCAATTTTTTCTTTAATAGTCTTACTAATACTAATTAGTTTTTGCTCACTTATTTTTTTATCATTACAGCTAGAAGTCAAAAATTTATTTATAGCACAAATATCTTTGTGATTTATATTTGTATATTTTCTCAAGTATTTTTTGATGTTATCCTTTGTGCATTGAAATATAGTATTGTTATTCTCCATATACAATTGCATTCCATAATTTTCAGTAACATAATGCAAGCAATTATCATTTTCATTATTTAAAAGAAAAGTATTTCTAATAGTATTTAACCCCATAAATGTTTTATAATTGTATATCACGTATTACTACACACTCCTCCCTCGATTTTTCCAACATACTTGCAATACAATTGCCACACATATTGTATTGTTCGCAATCACCACAAATATCTTTAGTTGGTGTCGGAATATTCATAACTCTTTCTTCATTATCTCTCATAATTCCCGATGAATTAAAACAATGAACACATCTTAATTGGCAACTATTGGTTAACTCTAACGATAAACTAATAGGAATAATTAAATTTTCATCACCTTTTTCATTTATAATTATTCTTTCTTTTCACAATATTCTAACACTTCTTTTTCAAAATATTCTTCTAAAAATGACTTTATATTATATAAAATATATTCATCGTCAATATTATACATATTTCTTATAATTTCTATTATTTCACTCTCAGTATGTGTGCCATCACATAATAATAGTATTTCTAACCCGCTCGGATTGACATCAAAAATTTCTACTCCTTCATCACTATACTTAGTGATCAATGCACCCATGTAACTTTTTTTTATTTTAATTTCTTTTCTCAAACGAATGTACATTTTTTCTCTCCAATCCAATATATTTTTTGTAAATATCTACAATTTAATGACAAAAGAGTTATTATTTTGAAATAATAACCCTTTTTGTCTACAAATTACTAAATCCTACATGTCATTTCTATAACGCCATTAAGTATTGATTCCAGCAAGCTGTAACTACTCTTACTTTGAATGGTGTAATCATACATGCAGCTATGTTAGATTGTCTTGTTCTTGGTATTAAATATTTCATTTTCAATCTTCCCCCCTTCTTTTATATTTTAAACTGTAACCATCAAATTATATTGATTACAAAATTATATAGACAACTTGTCTACATTTGTAATTTTACCCCCCCCATAACAAAAATGTCAATAATTTCTTTGGTAAATTTTACGACACAGAATGACAAAAAGTTATTTAATACCATGCTATTATTTTAAATAAGAAATATAGTAAGAATTGCTCAACAATCCTCATCTGTCTCTAAAATTCCTCTATTCAATTACAACCTCAATCTCCGTCCCATCAAGCAAACTCACTATTATCTTTTCTCCATCAAATACTGTCATTTTCTCTATTATTCTAAAATACATATCTATATCAAAATCCTCTACTATCCCTGCATCAGCTAAAATTCCCATAAACTGTTTTGCCTTGTATCTTACCAATACATTTTCACTTTTAAGTTCTTTCTTCCACTTCTCCATAAAGTATTCCTTATTCTCCACCATAGCATTAAAGGTATTCACAAAGGTATGATACAAAACCTTATCATCTATATGCTTATTCTCACAGCTCTTTTTTCCCTTTACTTCATATTTTTTATTGCATCTCCATACAATTCTTCTAAATCTCTCATCATTAGAATTCCAAACTTTCCTGCCAAAAACACTTCCACAAAGTTTGAAACTGCGATTTTTCGCGCGTGACCCCCCGCCCGTTTCCGGGATGAAAAGCGGTAGAGATTTAGATCCCCCTACCCTATAAACTGCAGAAAATCTCAAAAGTTAAGCAGTTCTTTGAATTTCGTGAGATTTTTTGCATCTATTTTAAGCCGTTTTTCGGCATTGTTTTCAAACGAGGTATTTGCCCCTGTTAAAAAAGAAGTGAGTGTTTTTATTTACTTGTCAGTCAAAGTTATAGTCTTAAATAGTGGTGTAAATTTCGTGGAGGCTAATTGACAAAAGTAACCACGATATGATTTCTACTTTATTAGGGAAACAAAACAAAACAAATAAAGTAGAGGAGGTCATACCGTGGCTACTAATAATAGAATGGCACTTTTAGAACAACTTAGCAAGTATGTTGTTGAAAAAGATAAAGATTTTTTAAAAGAAGCATTAACATTACTCATTAATGCCCTAATGGATGCGGAAGTTACATCAATAATAGGTGCTGAAAAGTATGAAAGAAATAATAATAGAAACAACTATCGCAATGGATATCGTCTAAGAGAATGGGATACTCGAGTAGGAACATTACAGTTAAGCATTCCCAAGTTACGTCACGGAAGTTATTTTCCAAGTCTTTTAGAACCGAGGAAAATGTCAGAGAAAGCATTATTGAATGTAGTTCAGGAAGCCTATGTTCATGGAGTAAGTACCAGGAAGGTGGATGAACTTGTAGAAGCTCTTGGAATGAAAAGGATTGATAAAAGCGAAGTATCAAGAATCAGTAAGCAACTGGATGAATTTGTAGAAGAATTTAAAAACCGTAGACTGGAAGGAGAATATCCTTACCTTTGGCTTGATGCCACTTTCCCCAAGGTTCGGGAAGGAGGCAGGGTATGCAGTATGGCACTGGTTATAGCAGTAGGAGTTAATCAACAAGGTGAACGGGAAATATTAGGTTTTGATGTAGGGATGAGTGAAGACGGGGCTTTTTGGGAGGAGTTTTTAAGAAGGCTGGTAGCAAGGGGTCTAAAAGGTGTAAGGCTTGTAATCAGTGATGCACATGAAGGGCTGAAGGCTGCAATAAAGAAGATTTTAACGGGAAGTGCATGGCAAAGATGCCGTGTACATTTTATGAGAAACGTATTAAGCCAGGTACCAAAGCATTATCAGGGAATGGTATCATCGATAATACGGACAATATTTGCCCAGAATGATCAGGAATCTGCGAGGGAACAGTTAAGGCATGTAGTAGATGAGCTTAAAAATCGTTTTCCAAAAGCAATGAAAATTCTTGAAGAAGCAGAAGAAGAAATCCTGGCATATATGGCTTTTCCCCGTGAGCATTGGGCACAGATACACTCCACCAATCCTCTTGAGAGACTTAACCGGGAAATTCGCCGTCGAACGGATGTTGTTTGCATATTTCCAAATCGTGAGGCGGTAATCCGATTGGTAGGAGCAATGCTCATGGAACAAAATGATGAATGGAAAGTAGGGCGGCGCTATTTCAGTCTGGAATCAATGTCAAAGATTACATCGATAAATGAATTTACATTGACACCAGTAGCTTTATTACATAAATGAGGTGAAAAAATGATAAAGTAGAAATCATTTTACACCACTTGACAAGACACTATCCTGAGCCATGGTTCATCCTCCTCGGTTTGGTATTTGTTGGGCAACTTATATTTTAACCGAGGTGTGAGCTTTGGCTCAACTTCTTTTTACACCATTATATAGACTTAATCAATTTAGATCATGTCAATTATACATTTCAATAAGCATGCAACTTTTTTAATAAAGTTCTGCTGAGCCTGTATATAGATTTCACGTGGAATATAGGCTCATAGTTATTACATGTATAATGTCTAAAAACTATACCTTTAATAGCTTCTCTTTTTCGATAAAAATATGAAAATTTCCCTTTAGAATTCATCTTAACTATATTTTACATTTTTCAGAATAAATCCACTGATCATGGACGTCAACGGAGAAATCAAAACCAATCCAATACATCCAATAAATGTATGAAGGATTTCTGCAGCTATGGATTTTGAATTTAAGATATTCAATATCGGTGTACCTTGTGCCATATATACCATCATAATCGATAAATAGCTTCCCATGTATGCAAATAAAAGGGTTGTGGTTTGACTGCCTACCACAGATTTTCCAATATTCATCCCTGACTGAATCAAGTCAGTCCTCTTAACATTAGGGCTATTCATTGTAATCTCTTCTAATGCAGAGGATATATCCACAGCAAGATCCATTATGGCGCCTGAACTGGCAAGATATATTCCTGCCTGGAAAACAGAAGTTAAGTCAAGATCTAAAAAACCAGCATAAAGCAATGATTCCGACCAGGGCATAACTGCCCCATGAATATTAAAGTAAGCTCCAAATATAATCGCCAGAACACATGTAATAATGGAACAGATGATAGAACTAATAATAGCAGCATAAGCCTTTTTCGTAAAACCTGTTACCAGAAATATCGTTATAACAGTTAAAATATTCCCTACGATCAAAGCTGTTAATATGGGATTATACCCCCTTAACATATATGGAATGAGTATTTTCCATATACTTAATAATGCAAAGGCAAAAGATAACAACGTGCGAATTCCCGTATACCCTGAAAATATGATTATAACTATTGCAAAAAATCCTATTAGTACCAGCTCTTTATCTAATCGATAATGGTCGATCATATTTGCAAAATTTATTTTTCCATTTTCATCAAAACCAATCAGTACCCAGGCTTTATCTCCTTCAGCAAAAAGCTTGTCTGCCTCTAAACTTCCTGTAAGCATATTGTTTGCCACTATAACTTCACCTTTATGACTGCCAGTCTCAATTTCTATTGTTGTCTTTTGATCGCCCTGTTTGAAAAGCCCGGTATTGTGTACTGTTGAATAATCTACTGACAGTACTTCAGCCTTTACTCCTTCTGTATAATGGTACTGCTGTTGATCAAATCCTGTTGGCAATAGAATCAGTATTACTAATAAAATCAGCAGTGAAAATATAAATACAGTTTCTTTTCTATTCTGTTTTCCTATCCTTTGATTCAAAACTTATACTCCTTTCATGCGCATCCTGCCCGGAAGAATTTTTTATGTAATAATAAAGACTGGTAAAACCCAGCCTTCTAATATTTTTATTTTACAAAATTACTTAAGTCCAGTGACAGCAACCAACTTATAATATATTTCCGTATTGTCATATGCACCATTGAATAATTCTGCTCCCACCCCTGTAGCATATACTGGTACTGGAACGCCTGTATGAGAATATGAAGTCCAACCTATTCCGGCTTTGTTATTTAAAATATGAGTTAATGTCACCGTTAATGGATTATAGTCACCATATAATCTATAGAATTCTTCATCGTTGGATTGTTCTTCTGCCATCGTTGCATCAAAAGCCTTCTTTAACCTTTCTACTTCACTGTCTGACAGTTCAAGTGTCATATATGAATCTTTGCCCTCACCATCTATGTATTCATCTTTTAATCCGAAAGCTTGAGTAATTACCGGCATGATTTCTTCAAATGTCAAGTCTGGATTCTTTTCAATTATACTGTTAAGTTTTTCATCAAATGCGACATAGGACATTTTTTGATGTTTTAATATTTCTAATGCCACATCGTAACCAGTAGTTGCCTGCCCGATCGTCATACCACCTGTTTCATGGTCCCCTGTTACGATAATTAATGTTTCATCAGGATGTGCTTTTGCAAAATCAATAGCTACTTGAATAGCATCTGCAAATGCTAAAACTTCAACAATATTCGTCTTTGCATCATTCGCGTGACCAGCCCAGTCAATCTTTCCTGACTCAACCATCATAAAAAATCCTTTATCATTATCCAATACATCGATACCCTTTTTAACGAAGTCAGCAAGGGTTAAGTCTCCTTCTTTATGGTCAATGGCATATGGCATTGCACCATCATCCTGAATTACAGGAGTAACGGCATATATTTTGCCTGATTTGTTGTTTAATGCCAATATATCTTTTTTGGTCTTTACAATTTTATATCCCTTTTCTTTCAAAATTTCATAAACATCTTTTTGATCCTTATTGCTGCCTGTAGGTTGTTTAATGGTTCCTCCCCCAAAATAATCAAACTCTGAGTCTGCCATTTGTAACGCAATATCATAATAGCTATTTCTTGATGGAACATGGGCATAATATGCAGCAGGTGTCGCATGGTTAATCGTAACTGTTGATACGATACCGATCTTCATTCCTTTTTCTTCTTTAAGTCTTTCTGCAATTGTTTTCGGAACATTCTTTGTATCCACGTTTTCAGCTTTATTTCCTGAAACATTCCCAACTGGTCTTAAACCGATCGTACCACTCCATGTTTTGAATCCCGAGGAAAGAGCAGTAGCTGTGGAAGCTGAATCCGGTGCAAATGAAGTCGCATCATGAGTAGTCTGATAGCCTACTGCTTCAAAATCTTGAAAATTAAGAGTCCCCAGTCTAAGATTATTGTGTTTGTTGGTTCCCATGTAAATCTGAGCAGAATTCACCTGCACAGCAGACATTCCATCCCCTATGAACATAAAAATGTACTTAGGAGATTGCACGTCAGATTTAACGCTTTGAACCAGATGCTCAGTCCTGACTGTTTTGTCATGCTGCATCAGCAGACTTACATGATTTTGCGCCCTACATCCCGTTACAATCAAAGTCACCACGGTCAGAAAAAGTATAGCTGATAATAATCTCTTAAACATATCATACCTCCTAAATGTATTAGTCATTTCACACCTGTAAATATACAGGAGGTATGTTAAATCCCAATTATATAAAAGTAAACGATAAGTAATGTCACCGCCGGGATATAATTGACCCGGGAACGCCGAAAAGAAAATGACCCACCCCTGTAGAATATATCTATAATGATACCAGAAATTAAGACAGACAAAACGGCCAAAATAAGTTAGTATGGAACTATGGAAAAGAGAAGAAATTTTACACCGGAAGAAAAAGCAAAAATAGTGATTGAGGTCTTAAGGGAAGAA
>Ga0208695_1003411_pt1 | contig 10797 bp, 2 predicted proteins | sample AD_UKC111_MetaG_FD_184449 | JGI IMG/M metagenome (GOLD analysis project Ga0208695, IMG submission 184449) | Active sludge microbial communities of municipal wastewater-treating anaerobic digesters from Hong Kong - AD_UKC111_MetaG (SPAdes)... | ecosystem: Engineered > Bioreactor > Anaerobic >... | reverse complement strand
AAAGAACCATCATCTTGTTTAAATCTAATTTGAGTAGGTCTATTTTCTACTACTTCAACTATATCTTGAAACTTACCTGAACTATCGTATCTATTGATTTTATTTCCAACACTAAATATATTTAGTTCTTCTTGCCTTCTTCTTTCTATATCAGCTTTTTTAGCATCTATTTCAGATTGTACCAGTTCAGATATACCTGTATCTGGTTTTATACCTGATTGGGTATCTTCCAATAAAGAATTTTGAGTATCTTCAATATTAAAGAATAAAGCTTGTTTAACTCTATCAAATCCTTTGGATAAATCAATTTTAAAAGGAATTGTAGGGGTTGTATTTTCTAAAAGGAAATCTTTATAGGGCTGTTTTTCTATTCTTAAACCATTTTTATCTAAGATAGGTACTTCTATTTGTTCACTTTTATCAAAAGTTTTCGAATTAATATCAAGACCTTTTAAGAAATTCAAGAATAATTTTTTGTCACTCGTTAAAGAATCTAAATCATAAAGAAGCGTTTGTGTTTTATTTTCTTTATCTACTCTTTCTATTTTAAAATATGGATTTTCAGAGTTTAAGTGAAAATTTATTTCTAAACCTAAGTTATTGATTTTTACACCATTATACAAAACAGTTTCTAAAAACAAATCAATATCTTTAAGAAGAGTATCATTTTCTTCTTTTAATGTTTTATGATTCTTAAAAACATACTCTAATATGGAATGAATTGAATTTCCTAATTTTGTTTCTGAAATCTTACCTAATTGGATAGGGAAATAGAAATAAGTTTTATCTTCATTAGAAACTTTAAGATAAAGTTTTCCTCGCTGTAAATTAAATCCCCCAAATTTAATATCTTCACTTGATGTATTTACAAACAATTCAGAAGCAGGATTATCTAAAATAGATTTAGTGAGAGGTGAAGGATTTTTATCAACCTTTCCATTAACATCAGTCATGAATCTATATAGCCCATTTGCAACCCCTGTAATATTTACAGTAATTGGCGAAGGGTTTTCTGAAGATTTTATAGAATTTACAGCATTATGTAATTGTTTATATTCAGAATCATGTATATACTGTAACTGGTCATTCCATTTAGATTTTTCTTTTTTAGTAGGTAATACTTCTGCTACAAAATCTCCTGAATCATCTATTTTCCCATCTTTTAATTTTACAGGTTTATTATCTTTATCTACTAAAACTAAAACTGCTGATTTAGATTGATTATCAAGAGTTTTATATTTTTCATCAAATGTTCTATCATCATACATTTCATCAGTTGGTCTCATAATAACAAACTTCAGATTGTTATTTGATAACCAATTATTTAGATTCTCAACTTGAGATAACCCATTTGAAGTTAAAAACTGTTCTAAGAATAATTGAAACCTTCTTGTTCTTCCACCTTTTCCATCTTTTTCAGGTTTATCATATATTTCTACATCTGTAGTTCTAAGGAAATGAACTCTTCCATTAAATTCTTGTTTGTCTAATTCGGATATAAAACCATCTTCTTTAGATTCTAATTCTAAATCTATTGATTTTTTAGGAGTAGTTGTTTCAATTTCTAAATTATCAATTTGAATAATTTCCTCTTTTTTCAGATTTTCAAGTTGCTTCTTTTTTTCTTCTAACTCTACTTCTAATTTTGTTTTTGTTGTTTGCTTATCAGTTTGTTTTTTAGCCTCTTTGGCAGAGTTTGCAACTTTAGTTTTTCTAACATTTTCTTCGATTTCATTTTTTATTTTTTTAGTAGTTTCTTTTAAAGGTTTATTATACAATAATGATAAAATAATATCTAAGTTATCATGAGCATTTAGCAATATTTCATTTTCTTCTTCAGTATTATTTTCATTAAATAGTTTAACTATTCTATCAAAAGAGTCTTGTAACCAAAGCCCTACTTGAAGTTTTTCATTTTCATTTAATGGTTTTGAGTCATATAATTTTTCTAATCCTGAATTAACTATATCTGTAAAGTTTATATTGTAAATAGTATTTAATAAATTATCTATATTTTCATAATTATTTTCTTTTAATAAATCAGAAATAGTGGATTTTGGTAATATTTGAGAGTTTACTTCTAATTTATTCCTTTCAATTTCAACTGCAATTATTAAGGCATCATTTTTAATTTTTTGTTCCAAATTATTTAAAGGAGATATACTTTCAATATTACCTTTATCATCTATATTTATTTGATATTCTGTATTATTTACATTTACTTTATCTTCTGTTATTTTACTTATTATATATTTTGGATCAGGATTCTGTATTTCGGAATAAATATTGATATCATTAATATTAAATTCATAAATTTTGTTATCTGATTCTAACTCTACTCTATTTTCATTTATTATTTTCAATAACCCTTTTTTACCATTAATCGAAATAATTTTGTTATTGTTCTTTTCTAAAAAGACTTTCTTTTCTAATTTATCTATCTCTTTTTTTAATTTAACTTCTTCTGGAAGAATATCTTGGTTTTTTACACTTACTTCTTTAGAAGAAGTCTCTGTTTGTTTTTCTTCTTTTTCAACATCTTCATCTTTTTGTTCTAATTGATTATTTATTTTATCTAATTCACCATAGAGTTTTTCAAGAGCAATTTTATTTTTACCCCCATCAGATTCATTAAATTCTTTTCTTGCTATTTTTTCAGCATCTTTTTCAGATGCACCATTTTTAATCAATTCTTTTTTTCTATCTTTAATATCTTTTTCAAGTTGGTCAATAGAATATTCGATTTCTTTTTTACGCTTTTCTAAATTTGTATCTTCGTCTAATTCTTTATCATTTTCTAAAGCATCTGCAACTTTTTCAAGTTCTTGATTTTCTTTTAGAATTTTATCTTTTTGTTCTTTTAACTCATCAATTTGTTTTTTGATTTCTGTTTTGTCTTCCACATCTTTTAATTGTTCATTAAGAGATTGAAGTTGTTCATTTATTTTTTCAATTTCCGATAAATTAGAACTTATTTCATTTTTTATGCCAGATAAATGATCTTCTTTATATTTTTTCAGATTTTCAAAGTTAGCCTCTTTGATAGATTTTAAAAAACCTTGAGAGTAAACATTAAGAAACTTCATATGCTCATTCATGAATTTCTGTCTACCTTCTGGGGTTTGAAACTTATTAGATGAATCAACTATAGAACCTAATGTTGTTTTGAGTTTTTGAAAATCTATCAAAGCGTGAAGTGTATCTTCTATCTGATTTTGAGTAAATGCAAATGGTTGACCTGTATATTTTTCATGATTATATCTCAATACTTCCAATACAATGTTTTTATAAGCCCCTATTTGAGCTTTATCTAGTTCTTTCTCTCCCGCTTCACTAAAATCTTTTAAATGATTATTTAATAAATCAATGTGTTTATCAAGAGTTTTTAATTTGTCTTGTGTTTCTTTATATAGAACTTCATCTCTACCTTCTTTCATTTCAGACATTAACTTATATGATTCATATAATTCTTGTCTTTCTTGATTAAGAGGTTGTAAGAATTTAGTTTGGAAATTCTCTAAATCTGCCATGTTGTAAATTAAATCCTCTGTAAGTGATGGATTATCAGTCAATAGTTTGTCAGTAATTGCATCAACTCTATTGTTTATGTTATTTATATAAGATAAGTGAAAAGCCATCGTATCTTTCATGTCATTGAAAGCTACAAACTCCATTGAATTTTTATCAAATGGGTTTTCCATAGTAGAGTCTATTTGGTCTACTAATTCTTTTATTTTGTTGGCTTCATCTTTTAACTTATCTACATATTCATCAACTGTTTTAGATTCTGTTTTAGGAACGCCAAATAAATCTTTGAATTCTTCATCTGGAAGTTCTTTCAACGTGTCTAATTTTTCCATGAATGCATCAAACTTACCTAAAGCGTTTGTAGTTCTTATTGCATTGAATAATTGTTCATGTTTAAGAGATTTGAATGCAAGAGTATCATTATTTGCAATAGCATCTCTCATTTGGTGCAGAATTATTTCTTGAGTTGTTCTTCCATTAAAGAGTTCAGAATCTCTTGCAACCATTTCATTAAATGCATTTACATCAAATAATTTATTGAAATCGATATTGTTGAATTCGTCAATTATTAAATTTTCTCTTTCTTCAACTTTTTTATCTATTCCTTTAACTGACTCTATACCTTTCTTAAACCCATGAGCAACAAAACCAGTAAGGAAACCAAGCAACATACTTTCTTGTCCCTCTGTATCACCAACCATTCTTTTAAGACCTTCTCCTTGCTCTTTTAAATAATCTCCAAATCCTCCTCTTATTTCATGATTCCATTTCTTTTTAGCATAAGAGTCAGCAGCTTTTTCAAAAGAATATTGTAAACCTTCTTGAGCAGCCTCAGAAATATTGTCTCTCATTAATTCCCCTGTCAATCCACTAATTACTTTTTGAGAACGGGTTAATTCTCTTCTTGCTAGTTGACCTGCTTCATTTAAAGCTAATCTTTCAGCATTTCCTCCTATGCCTTCTAATAATGTATTTCCTACAGTATAACCTGCAAGTGGTTTGAAAAGTGATGAAAATTGAATAGCATCTGATAAGAATATAGTTGCAAAGTTTAAACCATATCTAATATTTGCTGATTCAGTTGCTAATTTTTCTATTTCTTCTAATTCTAAAGCATTTGGAGTTTCCCCAAATTTAGCAATATGTTGTTTTATCAAATCATTCTTTATTGTTCTATAACCTTCTAATGCTTCTATTGCTGCTTCTCCGTGCGATGCAGCAGCTAAAAATGCAGTAGTTTTTACACCTGTGAGAACTTTTTGTCCTTTAGACATAGCATTAAAATACTCTAATGCTTTGTTGCCTTTTAAGACAGTGTTAGTTAAGAACTCTCCAGTTTTTCCAGTAGTAACTAATTTGGAAGCAATTGTTTCAGCTTTAAATGCTTTTTGTAACCAATTAGCTGCTCTACCTGTTTGTAATGTTAACGCAGGAGCTAATCCTGTCCCACCTGTAACTGCTCCTATGATTGCGTCTTGCAATATGGCTGCACCCATTGCTCCACCCATGAAACCTAAATTCTTTACAAGTTTATCACCTATGAAGTTTCCAGACATGATGTTTCTAAAAGCTAATGGGTTTTCTCTCTCATCTTGAGAATAATAATTTGGAAACCAATTCTCCATCTTCTCAGAAAAATCCATCATTGCATTAGATAATTTATTATCGTAACCAACTGGATTAAAAGTACTTACAAATGATGAAGCAAATGAAGGAATCATTTTTATAGTTCCACTTATTAAGCTACCAAAGAAACCTTGTTTTTGTGCAAAAAGTTCTTCATTATCATAATATGATGGATCTTTAAATTCGCTATTCCCAAATAGAGCAGAGTGATACTTTTCGTATTGTTTTGTATTATAATAAGAAGGTTGAACATTGGAAATATATTTTTGATTTTTAGCCAAAAATGATAACATTTCTTGTTTTGGAGTAGGTCTTTCTTCTGGTTCTTTTTTAGAACCCAAATCATTATTTAATGAAGCTAAATCCGTAGGTTTTGGCATATCTACAGATTTAGGTATATTAATATCTATATTTGTTCTTGTAAAATTTAAATCTTTTATAAGATTACTCATATTTCTTTATTTTTGAAATGTTTTTTGTAATAATAATTCTAATTGCTCTGGGGTCAATTTTTGTGAGTAACTGCCTCCTAAATCTTTTCCTTCCATTATGGCTAAAGCTTCATTTAAAGTTACTTCCAATCCTTCTGAAATTGGAGCATTCATATTTCGTTTAAATAAAAGAACTTTTCCTTCTGGAGTATCTGAATTTATAACGAATTTGTATTTTTCACCGTTGTACACAAAAGGTTGAGAATTTATAACCTCGTTTGAATTAGAGTATGTCTTTCCAGACTTGTTATAAATATGTTGTGATTGCATTATGTTATATAATTCTACAGTTGGTGCGGATTTTAAAAAAGATGACCATCTTTGAACAAATTGTGAATTCAATGGTTTTTCTGTAATAACAGGTTTTTCTGTACCAGCAGCGTTTTTAGCATTATACGAATATACAACTTTCCAACCATTATCTGAAGGTTTAAATGATTTTATTTCAATATTTTTTCCACTTAATGATGCATCAGAAGCCATTACAAAACCTTTGGCATCTTCAACAAACTTATATTGAGGAGTACCTTCTTTCAAATTAGTTGCATAATAAGGGGTATCCTTTTTAGTCATTGTGTATTCTTTAAGAATATCATTTGTCTTTTCTTCTAAATCGTTATTTATTTGCAATGTTTCCCCTCTTATGTTTAAATCAGAATTTATTTTGCTGAAAAATTTATTTATTGTAAATTCTGTTATGTTTTTAAAACCGTTATCTTCTAATATTTTTGCTACATCTTGTTTACTTACACCATTTTTATTTATATAAACTGGGTTTATTTTAAGCTTGAAGTTTAATGGTAATGATTGAGACGTTCTATAATTATTTTCTGTTTTTAAAGGTAATCCATTTGAGAGCAAAAAAGACTTCTCTAACTCATAAGATTGAAGAGGAATACTTACGTCAATAAGTGATTTCTTTGATAATATATCAGATTTTGCAACTTTTGTAGCTTTATTAAGTAAAGCTATATTTTGTTGCAAGGTTGATTTTAATAAACTTCTTTGCTCAACGTATGCTTTTACATCTTCGGGTATGGTTTCTAACGCTTGTTCGTATGTTTGGTTTGGAGTATATAAACCATTGTTTTTATCATCTTTTTCTCTTTTTGACAAAATGTTTTCATATGTATCAATTTGTTTTTGAAATTCTTTTTGGACTTCTTGTAATCCAGAATAAGAAGATATGTTATTTACATAACTATTAGGCACTCTATTTTTTAACACATCATTATACATTTTAGTACCTTCTCCATACTTGGAGAAATAAAAAACTTTTTTACCATTTTCTGTTTTAAGTTCCCCTCCAATTTGAGATTGAATATCTAACTGTTGAGAAATCATGCTGCTTCTAGACATAGCTTTCTTTTCTTCAGAATCTTGAGATTCTGCTGGAGATAATGGGGTAATATCATTTGTAACTTTTGTTGTTGATGTTCCACCATTATTTGATGAACTCCCATTTCCTCCATAAAGAGATTCAAAATAATCTTTTCTTATCTCGTTTTGAGTTTTTACATTTTCTAAACCAACATCGTAATCATATTTTAATTTCATTTCTGCTTCTTTATCTACATCAATCTTAATGGAACGCTCATCTTTAGAAAAAGCTTGCCCGTAATCCATTTTTTTAGATTGAAGATAAAATTGAGTTTTTAAATCTAATAACTGTCTTTCTGTAAAATCAGAGTTAAAATAAGCTTTTAATTGATTTTCCTCTTCAAAATTATTGTCAAGTTGTTTTTGATTTTCAACTAATGATTTCGTATACACATCTTTTTGCTTTTCCAAATATTGCAAAATGACTTTTTTATGCTCTTCATTTTTTATATCTAAATTTGGAAGCTTATCACCAAATAATGTTTTAAAAGTAGATTGTGCGGAAGGGTCATTAGAATTTAAAAGTTTGATATTTTTATCTATGGCTTTTAATTCATCTCCTGTCAAAGCAATTACATCTTTGGTTTCCTTTATTTTTGTTTGATTTATTTTTAGCTGACCCTGCAACAAATCTTCTTTTGTTACATTTCCCATTGAAGCCCAAGCATTAACTTTAGCTTGTGCTAAAATACCTGCATCATTGGGTAAAATATTCATTACATCCTCAGCTTTTAATATTCCTCTTTCTTCAGTCATTATATATAAACCATCTTTCATTTGCGTATAACCTTTGTAAGTAATCCCTAATGTTTTAGCAGCTTCTCTAAACTCCTTGTCTATATCTCTAAACTGAATTGCCTGAATATCAAAGTTTTGGTAATTCTCTTTGAAGTCTTTAAATGACATGTTCTTTGCTTTTGAAGCTTCTTGCATAGAATATGCTTCATTTGCAGAGTTATAGAACTCAGGTTTCTTTTTTCTCCATTCATCGTATAGAGATTGGTTTTCTCTAACTTGTTTGGTAAATTGAGCACCTAATATGATTTTATCATTATTTGTAATAGGTTCAAATATAGCTTCTGCCTTATTAATGTTTTCAGGGTTTAACAAATCTACTTTGGCTAATGAATCTAATTGATTATCAGCTTGTTTTAATAAATTTTCTTTTTCTTTCTGAACTTCTGTAGGTGCATATGAAACATCTATATTTAAAAGATTATCATGTTTTTGGAGCATAGTATCTACAACCTGGTCATAGCGACTTTGTTTGTACGCCGAAACTTTAGAAATTAAATCAATGTTTTCTCTGAATGGAGTAACATCTGAAGATAAGGGTTTTGATAAATAAGATATACTCATATATATTTATTTTTGAACTCCCATTTAAATCCTCCTGAAAATTCTTGTTTACCTTTGCAAGCTCTTGGTATCCCTTGACTATAAATATGTCTGCCTAATAATATATTGGCAGATTTTATAGAGGGAAACATCTGAATAAACTTTCCTTCTTTTGAAAACTGTAAAACAGGTTTATTGAATCTTTTTGCATTTGACCTTCTAACCCCTTCTCTTCTTTTAATTATTGATTCAGGAGAATTTATTGTAAAAGGAGTTAATTTACTTATAATTGCAATGTGCTCTTTACTTAATTTATGTCCTCTTCTAACATTACTATTTATAGGATGATTATTTCTTTCTTCAATAGACATTTTAGTCCATTTTTCTTTTTCTTGTATAGATCTTTTTAAACAAAATTCAGAACTTCTTTTAGTATTTTTAAATACATTATCAACAATAGACGATATATTATACCCATAATCTTCATCATAAACTTTATGATAATCTAACCACTTTTGTTCCTCTATCAGCCTATCATCAAGAGATGTATTTTTAATTACTTCAAAAATAAAATTCTCTTCACCGTATTTATTCCAAGCTCTTTGAAGATAAATTGAATGATGTTTATTTTTTCTTAGAGAATTTTTGTGAAGGTATAATCTTCTTTTTATTTGTTTAGAAGAACCAATATAAAATTTCCCATTTACAAGATTCATAATCATATATATTCCACAGTTTGTATTCATTTATAATATTTTAAATTATAGTTTAATTATTTTTAGTTATAGTATTTAAAACAATAAATCCCATAATTCTGTCTATTTAATTTACAAAATTATGGGATTAAATTGAAATATGCAAGAATAATATTTTAAGTTATTTTCTCTTTATTTTTCCTCCATATTTTGTTGTTTGAGATTTTTCATCACAATCAATACATTCTAAATTACCATTTTTCTTTTTAACATACTTGTTATTTCCTATTTCTATAATTCCATCATTAGATGATTTTCCTGAAAAAGTGGCTTTTTTGTATGCAAAATTTTGTTTAGCTTTTTCAGGGTTGAACTCATATTTGCCCATGTATGGATTCCAATCATAATTAGTTTCTAAAAGAGCTAAATCTCTTGATTGGTCAGATTCTTGTTTTCTCAAGTAGTCATTCATCATTTTATTTATAGCCATATGTTTTTGTTGACGTTGATTTTCAATAGTTTGTAAAACTTCCTGTTCATATCTCTTTCTCAAATCTCTGTTTACATCTTCCCATTGATTTAAATATTGCATTTGTCCAATATTCTTTTGATTCTCTAATTGTTTCTCTTGGTTATATTTTTGAGTATAAAGAGGAGATTTAGCTGATTGAGCATTAGCTATTAATTGTGCTATTCTTGCATTCCTAACTGATGGGTTTCCTGTAGAATCTGCAACCCCTGTAACAGTACTTCTATCTATATCATTTAGAGCAGATTGAATATTTACATCTGTTGTAAGATTATCATAAGGATTTTGATAAGGTTTTTGTTGAAGAGTTGGCATAATCATACCTTCCATTAATAATCTAAGATTATCTAAATATGGTAAAGATTCTCTTAAACCATAACCCAGTTTATCTAATATAGCTGATTTTTTAGAGTTTGGTTGAACATTAGATTGAGGGTTTGTTACCTCTTCATCAGAATTATCTGTAGAATTTGCTCTTCTAAGTCTATCCAAATTGCTTCGATTATCTATAGTAGATTTAACCTGATTTAATATTTCAGGTTGTTGTGTATAATAATTATCATTAATATCTGGTGCAACCCATGTATTTATTTCTGGGTCAAAGTAATAATTACCCCCTACTTTTGTTTTACCCTTAATATATTTTTGGTAAGAATCTATATCATCAAAGGTTTTTGTTTCAGGTATAAAACCTCTTCTATTATACTTTTTATCCAAAAATGCATGTCGTAACTCATTATCATCAAAAGGAATTGTAGAAGTAGGATTAGATTCTCCCTGATTTGTATTATTCCAAAACCCTTTGTGAAACATTTCTCTGACTAATTCTGGATAGTTGTCTAACATAAATGTTTGATACTCTTCAGGGTCTTTAAATGATTTACCTAAAATTTGTTGAGCATTTTTATTTAAAGCATCCCAATTCTCTTGGTTAAAGTCACTTACATTTTTATAGTTAAAACCTTTTGATGCTAATATTTTACCTCCATGTTGAAACCCTTGTGCATAATTTAATGGTGAAGCATTTTTAAAATTACCTGCATAAGTAGATGAATTTAAAGTACCTGATTTAATTTTCTTCTCAAGCCCTGCTAAACCCTCTAAATGAATCATTGCCATAGTTTGGTCTAATGTGAGAGGTAATTGATATTTTTGTTTTAGTTTAGTTGCTTCTGGAAGAAGTTTATTATCTCTAAACCAATCCATGAAA
>Ga0208695_1003410_pt1 | contig 10799 bp, 8 predicted proteins | sample AD_UKC111_MetaG_FD_184449 | JGI IMG/M metagenome (GOLD analysis project Ga0208695, IMG submission 184449) | Active sludge microbial communities of municipal wastewater-treating anaerobic digesters from Hong Kong - AD_UKC111_MetaG (SPAdes)... | ecosystem: Engineered > Bioreactor > Anaerobic >... | reverse complement strand
ATAGGTCATGCGATATATTAGTTAAATTAAGTTATGTTGAAGGAATGTTTGGTCCTCCTCTAGAGATGTTTCACTGTGGTGGGACAGCTATAGTTTATAATGTTACAGGGCATGATGAATATATACGGCATAAGAAGAATGCATTTGTCGTAAAAAGAGATAATGATACTATGGTAGTTAAGTACTTGAGGAAACTTAAAAATGATCCGACATTGTTAAAGCAAATGAAACAGGAGGCTATTAAAACAGCAAACGAGTGGTATGGATGGGAGGACGCAGTTGTTGAATTTGAAAAGGCTACGCAACATATATTCCTAAATATTCCTACACCAAGTAGACGAGATCTTCTTTCTAAAGAGAAGTTTTTTAAATCTTCTTATAATATTCATCAAGAAAGTCTAGATCTCATTAATAAATCAAAGTTATTAAAGATTGAAAACAATATTAGAAGAGTAAGGAGGAATGTCTTTGATAAGATTAGGTCATTAAGTCAAGATAATTAGATGACAAATTTTCTTATTGGTATGAAGATTTTAGGGTAAGGCTGGAGTGATTGAAATTATTCTGTCATATATCTTTATTCCATACTCTGGAAAATCTTTTCGTAATTTTAAACAGGTATATGACGACATCTCTTGGTATGTGATGATATATTTAACATTAAGTTTATCCCACTTCTCATCACAGGGACTAATGTTAACCTCAAGTGCATCTGGATATAGTAATCTTATATATTCTTCCCCTTCCTCATATTCACTTACATTAATATGAGCATATCTATTATATAAATCTATGTATTCTTCTTCAGGATCAAGTACCTCCCATATTTCAAATTGTGGATATAGATGTACCCCATTGATAACACTTGCATTATTAGCTAGTGCATATTGAGTTAGATAATTGTTATTATATCCAATCCATTTTGAATCATCGTTTTCACTTGTTTCTTGTATGTAATTTGCTAGATCAGTATTTATTAAAATATCTAAACCTTTGTATAGAGGGTTTATGAATATAGTAGATATAATGCTGAAAGTTAAAAATCCGATCAAAAAAAGTTTCGTATGTTTTTTAAGCAGAAGATATGTTATAAAAGTTGCAAATATTGATGCTAGCAAGATTTTATATTCATAATTAAGCACACTAGGATATTCAAAGAAAGAAGGGGAAATATTATAGAGCCCTTTTCCTACGAAATATATTAAAAGTCCAAAAAGAAAAGAGAGTATTGCTATTATGATATTATCACTCTTATTCTTAGATTCTCTAAAGTTATTTCCTAGAAAATAAAGCATAAGTATATAGGAGCCATATCCGAAACCTATGAGAAGTCTGTGAGGATGTACTAAATATAATAAAGAATACTTCGAGATAAAGTCAGGGAGAGGTACGAGGTACCAGATAGTAAAGAATATTAGATTAAGGCTTATAAGAACAGGTATCCAATCTATCTTCTTCCCTTTGAAATATGTTTTGATGCTTTTAAATAATACCCAGAATACAATAGGGGGGAAGAGTAAAAAGAAATTTGAGGATTCACTTTGATTTGCAAATGGAGGATTATTAGAACTCGCCTGTAAGAGTATATTATAAAGACCATTAAATAAGTGTAGAACGTTTCCCCCGCCAGAACTTATAAATCTTGCACCAGGATAACTAGTCCCCATTATTAATTGAATAACATCTAAAGATCTGTTATAGACCAGAATAGAGAATAGTAAAAAAAGAACGACGACTGTTATCAAAACTGGAAAAATAATTTTAAAGTTTTGTTTAATTCCTTTTAAATTGTTTAATGAATACCCTAGAAGCAAAGAGAAAGCAATATAAGAGATAGATATTTGGAATGGTGGATACAAAATGAAAAGAAATGTAATCATCGAGTACAGTAATCCAATTCCCCAGACAACTGCTTTTTTCAAAGAATCCTCTTTGAGAATCATCAGAAGAAACACTAAAATAAAAGATATCCATGTAATGGTATTTGTCTGATTCCACCAGTGGATGAATGGAGTAAAGAGAAAGATCATAGAGCCAAGAACCGATATTAATATATTTTTCTTTGTCAAGATTAGTAATAACAAGTATGTTGATATAAGCAATAGGGCAAATTCTCCAAACCAGTAAAGGCTGTATGCTATTTCAGAATCTTCTAAAATCAAAAAGGGTAACATTGTTGGTCTAAATAACGAAAGCATATTTTTTGATGGAGCAATTTGTGTTATAAGGTTAGTATTGGCACCCATATCGGAGTTAACTTCTGGATTTTGATTAATATCTTGAGAGATAATTATTGGAAGCATAACCATAAATTGATCACCACGAATCCCTCTTGGTTCTCCTAACAACAAATTCTGATCTTGGGAAATATCTTTTGATAAGACATTATTGAATATTCCGACAGAAGAGCCATTTAAGTGGAGTAGAGCTAAAATACACACTGATAATGTTATCAACAGCGGATAAATGCCAAACTTGAGATACTTTTTAATTAACATTTCTTCTGCCTAAAACTTATGCTAATATAATAACAACTTTATAATATAATGTAGATTTATGAAAATTTCAATAATTACAACAAACTATAATACAGATAAATATCTAGAACAAACTATAAAAAGTGTTTTAAATCAGAAAGGAGAGTTTGAACTAGAGTATATAATCACAGACGGAGGGTCTATAGATAATAGTTTGGAAATAATTAAGAAATATAATAAAGAAGTAAAAGAAGGAAAATGGGGGAATAATGTAGAATTTAAATATATTTCTGAAAAGGATAAGGGACAATCTGATGGGATAAATAAAGGATTAAAAATGGCAACAGGAGATATTATGGCGTTTCTTAATGCAGATGATGTATACACGGATGGAGCTTTAGAAAAAGTTGTTACATATTTTAAAGAGAATCCTGATTGTATGTGGTTAACAGGGTACTGTAAGATAATAGATGAGAATGGTAAACAAATAAAAAAGTATATTACAGAGTATAAGAATAGAAAATTAAGAAAATTTACATTTGAGCAGTTATTAATAGAAGATTGTATATCACAACCAGCTACATTTTGGAGAAGAAAACTTCTTGATGAAGTGGGATATATAGATGAGAGTTTACATTACTCTATGGATCAAGATTTATGGGCTAGATTTGCAAAAAAGTATAGACTACATTTAATAAAAGATTATTTAGCCTGTTTTAGGTTTACTTCTGATACAAAGACTGGTTCTAGCATAGAGAAGACATTAATAGAGTCTAAATTAGTGGCTCAGAGATACTCTAATAGTAAATGGTTAATAACTAAACAGTGGTTGAGTAATCTAAAAAGGATATTTGTATATAAGTATGTTAGTGGAGTTTTAAATATATTAAGAAGATAATTTCTTTTTCTCCCGTTTTACATCTTTAAGGGATATTTTTCTATTTAATAATGTAATCTCTTTACTTAGTTCATTTATACTCATTTTCTGTCTAAGAGATACATAAAGAAGATAAACAATAGAGAGATATACTAGAGCATCTATACTTCTCTCTACACCCATTAATTCTCCAATTAACCCTATTAATTCTGGAAACCATATTACTATTAATCCTACTATCCAAAAGAATATCCATAATATAGAACCAAAGGCTGTTAAATTCTTTTGCTTGTAAGAAGAGTATATGTTAGGTAATATGAACAGCAATACTCCGAATGTAACTACTATTTGTATTACCATATTTTATATTTTTATTTAAATAAAGAGTTTTCTATTAACCTTATTACCATTTTAACACCATTTGTTAATCCTTGTGCTGAGAATCTACTCATATGTTTGTATTTATTTTTAGAATAGTCTGTATATATTACTTTAATTGGTACTTCCTTAATTCTAAGTTTAGCATTTTTAATTTGTCCTAGCATTTCTGATTCAAATTCATATCTATCCATGTATGTATATACAGAGGTATATGCTTTTTTATTATATGCTCTAAATCCTGATTGACTATCACTTACTAATATTCCAAAGAATATATATGTAACTATATTTGCTATTTTATTCATTACTATTCTTGATTTAGGCATTCCTTTTGTATTAAGCATTCTACTTCCTATTACTACATCTGCTTTACCATCTAATATTGGTTGTATTAATTTCTTAATATCTTTAGGATTATGTTGTCCATCTGAATCCATTGTTACAATGATATCTGCATCTAGTAATTTAGCTGCATCTATTCCTGTTTGTGTCGCTGCTCCTTTTCCTCTGTTTATTGGATGATTTAATACAATTACTCCTGTTGATTTTGCTTGTTTATATGTGTTGTCATTACTTCCATCATCTACAACTATGATATTTGAATATCCTTGTTTTTGTATATCTGTTATTACCTCTTTTATTACCTTTTCTTCATTGTAGGCAGGAAGAATGATGTAGGTTTTCATATATTGTGATTATATCATCTCCTGTTGAAAGTAGCATAGGAACTTATTGGAGAAATTTAACAAGAATATTTTACTTTGGTAGTTTACAATAAAACTTGAGAAACAGATTTTCCAAACCTATTCTTTTAAAAACAAAGTAAATATAGATAACAAAACGGACAAAGAAATCTTCACCTTTTGGTCTAAATGGACTTATTTGCGAGTTTTTATGATATTTAGGGAAGTTCTTCCCAATCCACCCAAAGAGATTATCAGTCTCCTCTTTTAGTATTTTGAAGTTTGTTCTCCGTCCAGAATGGAGTATGTAATAAATGATTGTTTTAATAAAGAAATATTCAATGAAGCTTTTTTCTTCTATTGAAATTTGCGACCACTCTACTTTCTTGTAAATTGCATCAAAAAGTGGGATTAAACTTACTTCTTTATGAATATGTTTAAGGTTTGTATTAAGTACAGATTCCCTGTTAAATACCCAATTGTACCCATTGTAAGATGTGATTGAAACTTTTAGACTTAGATTGCCAAGAATGCTGAAATATAAATCGTCGCCAATATTTGTATCAAGAAATTGCAATTTAAATTTTTTTATGCTCTGGGTCCTATATATTTTTGCCCAACACCCAGGGAATTTATATTTTGTCCATGGGTTATTAGAAGTGTCTTTTCTATAGAGTATTTTATTATTATCGATATCAACTCTCTTGTATCCACCAATAACTATATCACTGTTAGAACCCTGTATTTCTTTGATAAATGTTTCAAGATAATCACTATCTATATAGTCATCATTATCAACAAAAAACAAAAATTCTCCTCTTGCCAATTTTATTCCTTTGTTTCTGGTTTCTCCTACGCCCGAGTTCTTTTGAGAAAGTAAATGAATTTTATTGGGGTATCTCATATGATAATCTTCAAGAATCTTCTGTGAATGATCCTTCGAGCCATCATTTATTAAAATGATTTCAAAATCTTTAAAAGTTTGGTTTAAGATGCTTTCTAAACAATATTGAATAGTTTTTTCTGCATTATATACAGGTATTATTATTGAAGCTTTTGGCATATTATTAAGATAGGTAAGATTTTATAATTTTAAGTAGGATAGTATAACATTTTTAATATACTTAATTTATAGACAAGAGGAAAGTCTATAAGTATAATACTATTTATCAAAGCTATGAAACAATCACAACAATGTGACATAATAATCCCAATATTTAATGCATACAACTGTCTTTCTGAATGTATAGACTCTGTAATTAGTAATACTGATTTAGTAAATAATAATCTAATACTCATTGATGATGCTAGTACTGATGAAAGGGTTTGGGATTTACTAAAAACCTATAAGAAGAAATATTCTAAATTTGAAATTATTCAAAATAAAGAGAATTTAGGTTTTGTTAAAACTGTAAACAAAGGAATGAAACTATCTAAAAATGATGTATTACTACTTAACTCTGATACCATAGTAACACCTAGATGGTTAGAAAAAATTAAAGAATGTGCATACAGTCAAGAAATGGTTGCAACAGTAACTCCACTATCTAACAATGCTACACTAGCATCTGTTCCAAACATTTTTGAAAAAAATGAATTACCTAAAGATCTATCATTGAACGAGATGAGTAAGATAGTAGAAGAATGTTCATACAATGACTACCCAGAAATACCAACAGCTCATGGATTCTGTATGTATATTAAGAGAAGTGTATTAGAGGAAGTAGGATATTTTGATGAAGAAGCTTTTGGAAAAGGATATGGAGAAGAAAATGATTTTTGTTTTAGATGCTTTGATGTAGGCTATAGGCACCTTCTTTGTGACAATACATATATATATCATAAAGAGTCGCAATCTTTTTCTAAATTAAAATACGAATTAAGAGAAAATGGTGCGAAGGTTCTTAATGAACGATATCCAGGATATTGGTATCGATTGCATGACTGGAACTCAAAGAGGCCAATTACTTATATAGGACAAAATATTGCTTTTGAATTAGGTGCTAGAAAGCAAAAAGCTAATATACTTTTCTTAATTCATGACTGGAAAAATGTTAAAGAAAATGTAGGTGGAACAACTCTTCATGCATATGATTTGATACAGGGATTGAGAGACAAATATAATTTTCATGTTCTTGCACCAGAAGATGGAATATACAAGTTGTATTCATATTGGAGTGAAACAGAAACAGTAATCAAATTTCCAGGAGTCACAAATTTTAAAGATTTTAACTTCTATAATTCTGATTATAGAGATATGGTCTCAAAAATAATTAAAGATTTTGGAATATCTCTTGTTCATATTCATCATATGAAAGGGCATTTTTTTGATATAGTAGATCTCATTAAAGAATTTAATCTTTACTCTATTTTTTCTGTACACGATTACTATTCTGTTTGTCCCATGATTAATAAGATATATAAAGGAGAAAAATATTGTGGCAACCCTACAGAAGAAATGTGTGGTGAATGTATAAAATATTGTATGGGAATAAAAGGCAATATGATTTTTAATTGGAGAGAAGCATGGATGAAATTATTTAATGAAGTAGATAAAGTAATAGCACCATCAGAGAGTGCTAAGGAGGAACTTAATATAACATATAAAGACCTAAGCATAGATGTAATTGAACATGGGGTAAATCTTAAGAAAAATACTTCAACACTTTCAATTAAAAAAGAAGAAACAAAAGATATTGCATTTGTAGGTGTTATTTCCCAACATAAGGGAGGTAGATATCTTGAATATTTAGCAAAGAAAGCAAGATTAAAAAATATTAGGGTTCATCTTTTTGGGAGATCAGATATTGCATTGAAAGATACAAAGTATTTTAAAAATCATGGAGGGTATAAGAGAGCAGAACTTTGTTCTTTATTACAAGAGAATAAAATAAAGCTTGTTTGTTTTTTCTCAACAGGTCCTGAAACATATGCTTATACACTTACAGAGAGCATAGCATGTGGTGTTCCTGCTTTAAGTACTGACTTAGGAGCTACGGGGGAGAGAATAAAAAAGTATAACCTTGGATGGGTAATTAATCCTAATTCTGAATTGGTGGACTATAAGAATAAAATAATAGAAATATTAAGTAACCCATCTGAATATGAGAAGGTTATAGAAAGCATAAATAAGTATAAAGTTAAAACAACAAAACAAATGGTTAAGGAATATGACCAACTTTATTCTAATTCGAGTTTCGATAATTTATGTGATGTTACTAATATTAGAGACAATTTAAAATATAGCAGTCTATATTTTTCTATTACATCATCGCCAACATATCCAGACTATTCTTGGGTGTTTAATACTTTAAAATGGAAGATAATTGATAAGTTTAAAATACCAAAGCCAATAAAGGAAATGTATAGAAAAGTTCGTTCTAAGATTTCTTAGTCTATTTTTTAATCCTCAAAGAATTCTTAATTTTCCTATAGGTTGATAAGGCTTTCCAGATTGTCCCACTTCTAAAGGAAGAAAATTCAATGTAACTAGGTAGGATTTCAAAGAGTTTGGTTTGTAATTGCTCTGTGGATTTTCTGTATAAGTTATAGAAATCTTGTCTCACGATGTTGTTATTAGCCATTTGAGATAGCATTGTTGTATGAAGATAATCATCAATATCTTTATTAGCTTCTTTGTAATGCCGCTCACCAAAAAGAATTGGATATGTCTCATAACTACTATGTTTTAAAGCTTCTATTAGGATACTATAATCATTAATAAATGTATTATCGGTAATTTTAATATTATTTAATGTCTTTTGAAGGAGTTTTGATTGATAAATTACAAGATTGATGGGTGTTTTTCTTTTCCCAGTATATATATTTTCAATATTGGCAGAGGGATCTATACTTTCTTTGTTATCGTCTTCAATTATTTTGGAATCTCCAATAATAATATTGGAAGAAGACATCATGAATGGGAGATATTTGCTGATTTCAGAATGTATTACATCATCTTGTTGAAGTATTATAACAAAAGAATTTGGTGTAGGGCTTGTTCTTTTTAATAAGTTTATAATACTGTCATTAGAATAAATGTTAACTTTTATATTTTTATCTGTATATTTTTTAAATGTAATTGCAGACTTGTTTCTCTTTTCTGAAATAATATTTAATTCAAAAGTATTTTTATGAAAAGTTTTTTGGATATTTTCAATCATTTTTTCATTTATATCAATACCATTCCTAGTATTATTTTCTATGATAACTTCTCCATTTATTGAAGATATTGTTTGATTTGTAAAGTTGTCTGAAAAATATTTTTGAAATATTGGCATTTTCCATGCATTGATAAATGCTTCTCTGTTACCACCACTTAGATGTGTTGCAAATAAATAGGAACTAACTGCACATAATAATCCTTTTTTTTGTGATTCTAAGCAAAGAATTAAATCATAAAGATGAAATCCAGTAAGGTTTTTGGGTAAAAGAATATTATTTTTTCTCAGGTTCTTAATATTTAGAAGCATTACATTTCCGTCAATGCTTTCTACAATTTTAGGATTATTGGTGCTTGGAGGCAGTATATTAATATTTGGGTCTGTCAAGTAATGAAGAACTTTCTTAGTTAAGATTTGGATTCCAGCATTTCCGATGACTGCCCAGTTTTCTTCTCCCATATAGTGATTAGCAGATGTTATGCATTCTGTGATATTCTCATTGATGTTTATTGGTAATATTACATCGTCATGACATAAAAGGGCATAATCATATGGGCATTTTTGGATTATAGAATTTATAAAGACAAACATATCTATGCCTGTCAGGTATTTTGTTTGAGGTAGAGAATATTGTTTTTCTTCTCTCTTCAATTTTTCGATTCTTTCTTTGTCTCTACATAGTCTGTATACTTCATATCTCATGATGTGGAAAGGATGAATTAATTAAAACATATTAAGTAATATTTAATGAACTTAAAATATAATCCTGATTTTTCTTATAAATATCAATTATACTTGGGTTAGACATTCTCCATTTAATATATTCTTGATTAAGCATTAAATTCCACGGTACAAAGTATGCAAATATCATAAAATTTAAATATAAAGAATCTACAATTAATTCCTTTGTAATGTTTTTTTTGTTAAGTGAGTTATAACTCATAAATGAATAGGGCATCTTGTCACTAAGTAAATATACTGTTTTTCCAAACATCATGGCATCAAAAGCAATGTTGGATACAGAAGTTAAAACTCTTTTACACTGTGTAACCCAATATATAGCTTTGTTTGTCTTATCAACATTCCATGATGAGTTAATAGTATTAATGCTATTTTCTAATTTAGGGTAGTAACGGATAGAGACATCTTCTGGTCTAAATAATTTATTAACAGTTTTGAAAGTTTTTTCAAGTTTCTCGTTTGAGTATATTTCAAAGAAAAAATCATTCTCATGAGGCAGAGCTATTCCTAATTCATATTGTGGTAAGTCTTTAATGTTGTTTATTTTTTCTATGTCTTTAGGAAATAAAAGCATTGAAAGAAGTTCTTCTCTTGAATATGTTTTCAGATTTTTTCTTTCTGGAGAAGTAAGAAATTCTTTATAAAGGTTTTTACAGTATTTACTGTTGAATTTATTTTCAAATTGGAAAAAAGACAATGTTATTCTGTAGTTTTCTCTATTTTCAAGATTTCTTATTGGTGAGATTTCTTGTTGTATTATCTTTATATTCCTATCATGAGATATCTTTTCTAAACTAGGGTTCCAATACCATGTAAATATAGCATTAACTTTCTTACCAAAATCCTTCTCAATGCTATCTAACTTACTATTTATTACAGATATATACCTTTTATTTATATGAGACATAAAATAGACTTGATCTTTAAAACTCGCTTTCTTTCCTTTGTTAATATATAAAGTTTCTTCGTTTTTGATGGAATACTTTGAAAAAAGATTTTTTCTTTCATTAAGGATTTTCTTTTTATTTTCATCATTTAGCGGTGTTCTGTAATCCTTTTCTAATGGAGAAATTTCTTGTTTAAAATAATCTTCCTGTGCAATTATTGCCATGTCATTGTTTACACAGTAATTTGTGTATGTTCCAAAAACCCAGCTTAAGTCAGGTTTTTCTTTGAAGTAATCAAAAAGATCAAACACGAGTGGAATCATTAAGTATTTTTTATTACTCATAGTACAGATTATATCAGATATATTGTATTAAATTGCAAAACATTTTTTATTATTGTAGCCTATATTGTTATATCTAAATTAATTTGATTTTAAACAATATTATGCATCTCCTCGTAACTGGTGGTTGTGGCTTTATAGCTTCTAACTTTATTAAATACTGGTTAAACAAATACCCTAAAGATAAAATAATAAACTTAGATAAATTAACATATGCAGGAAACCTAAATAACCTTAAAGATATAGAAA
>Ga0208695_1003407_pt1 | contig 10804 bp, 9 predicted proteins | sample AD_UKC111_MetaG_FD_184449 | JGI IMG/M metagenome (GOLD analysis project Ga0208695, IMG submission 184449) | Active sludge microbial communities of municipal wastewater-treating anaerobic digesters from Hong Kong - AD_UKC111_MetaG (SPAdes)... | ecosystem: Engineered > Bioreactor > Anaerobic >... | reverse complement strand
GGTTGTGCAAGGCGGTAACAATGGCAATGGTCAAAAGGAGCTTCAGCATGAACAAGACGGTTGAAGTCACCAAGTACGAATATACGCGGCATGTCAAGAAAAAGAACTTTTGGATCACATTGTTTGCAGTCCCAATTGGCTTTTTACTGATCATCCTGATCACCGTAGTAATTACCGTAGCTTCGATCAATACGGACCCCGTCGGTTACGTTGACCAAGCTGGCTTAATTACCCAACCGCAAGTGAAGCCAGAAAAGACTTCATTTTTCGAGCCCTTTATCCCCTTGGTGCCCTATGTTGATGAAGCTGCAGCCCGCAGAGCAGCCGAAGCTGGCCAAATACAAGGCTATTTTGTAATTCCTGAAGGTTACGAAGATACCTACCAATTGATTTATTATTTTAATAAACCCCTCACTAGTGAGATTCGCACCGAAATTAACGCGCTATTGCGAACCAACCTGCTTGCGGGCGAGGTCCTTCCTAACGCCGAGCGCCTGAGCGAAGGCAGCCATTTCATCCAAAAATCTTTAGATGGCACGCGCACGGTTGGAGAAAATGAAAGCATTAAGATTATCATCCCTTTGGTGGTCAGTGTCCTTTTTGTGATTGCGGTTATGTCTAGTGGGGGATACTTGCTGCAAGCATTGGTGGAAGAGAAAGAAAACCGCACCATGGAGATTGTGGTCACCTCGGTCTCGCCCAACCAACTGATGGCTGGCAAGATCATCGGTAACCTCAGCGTTGGTCTCACACAGCTGCTGGTTTGGATGGCAATCGCAGCTCTGGTGCTCATTGGCTTTGGCGACCGGATCCCTTTCATGCAAAACCTGCAAATCCCCTGGGAGGAGTTGATTCTTAGCCTATTGCTCATGCTGCCAGCGTTTGTGTTCACTTCTGCGCTTATGGCGATCATCGGCTCGACTGTAACTGAGTCTCAAGAAGCCTCGCAGGTTACAGGTCTAATCACCTTACCCATCTTCTTGCCCTATTACTTTCTCTCATTTATTCTTCAGAATCCTAATGGTACTTTTGCGCGCATCCTGAGCTATTTTCCCATGAGCGCACCGCTGGCTATGTCCACGCGCATCGCCATCACCAACGTCCCCACCTGGGAGATTATTTTGGTCTTTGTGATAATGATCCTTTTCTCCCTTCTGATGATTTGGCTCGCCGGCAGGGCTTTCCGCCAGGGCATGCTGCAATATTCAAAACGCGTTTCGCTCAAACAATTGCTCAAAAAGGAGGCTGGCCGTGAATAAAACCTGGTCAATCTTCAAATACGAATTTTACAAGACGGTCTCTCGGCGCTCTTTCATTCTCACACTGATACTCGTGCCACTCGTGCCAGCCCTGCTCCTCTGGGCGCTCAATTCGCTCTCTGAATCCCAAAGCCAGGCGCTTGGGCAAGTATTTACTGGTGGAACGCAACAAGGGGTTCCTTATGGCATCGTCGACCAAAGTGGTTTGGTCAAAGAAGTGCCCGATTGGATCGTTGGCAATAGTTTAGTGTTGATGAGCGATGAAACCACCGCCCGGCAGCAAACTTTGGAAGGTAAGCTGCAAGGTTATTACGTGGTTACCGCAGATTACTTGGAAAGCGGAGAGGTGATCCTTTATAAAGAAGAAATTAATCCGCTAGCTGGGGTAGAAGGCACTGCTATTTTTGAACAGCTAATGCAATATAACCTGCTTGGCGGCGATATGGACCTTTACCTTAAATATACCCAAGACCCGTCTTTTCAGATGGTTGAAATTGACCCACAAACCGCAGATACGCGCGACACACAAAATCCCCTTACTTTTTTTGTGCCGTATGCAATCACCTTGTTTTTCTACATCATCATCTTTACCAGCTCCAGCATGCTGCTTACCGCTATCAGTAAAGAGAAAGAAAACCGCGTGATGGAAATGCTTCTCTCTTCAGTAAAGCCTACTCAGCTTTTTACTGGCAAATTGATGGGCTTGGGGCTGGCAAATCTACTGCAGATGGCAGTCTGGTTCGGGGCGGCTTTGCTTCTGCTGCGCATGAGCGGACGCACCTTTTCAATCCCAGCCAATGTGCAGATTCCCGCAACCGCCTTCCTATATGGCGTGGTGTTTTTCGCTCTCGGTTTTACTTTTTATGGCAGCTTAATGGCGGGCTGGGGTGCGATGGTTCCTAACTTGCGGGAAGGCAGCCAATCGACTTTTGTGTTTTCCCTTCCGCTGCTCTTTACCTTGCTTTCTATCAATACGCTGATTTCAGAACCGCACGGCACTCTTTCCACCGTGCTCAGCATGCTGCCACCCACCGCGCCTGTGGTTATGATGACACGCTTAGTTATCGGTGGCGTGCCGCTTTGGCATGTGGCTATCGCTATTGTGCTGCTGGTGCTTTCCGATCTGTTTCTCATCCGAGCGGTGGCGAAGATCTTCAAGTCGCAATATTTACTCTCTGGCAGTGCAGCTTCGATCAATACCTTCTTTAAACTGCTATTCCAGCGTTAAGCCGTGGCCAAAACAGCCCTTAGCCGAATGGGAAAGAATATATTTTTTGAGGTTCAAACACTAGGGTAAAATCGGAATACTGCTAGGCAAGATGAGAGGTATCAGATGAATAAACCGAAGAAACGTTTTTGGCTCTATGCTGCGATAGGCCTCGTTTTCGGCGTCATCGATTGGTTCTACTTGAACTGGTTGGCGCATATTTCTTGGGGCAGCTTGGGAGAATCGATCATCGTGGTGCCGATCATCCTCCTGATGAATTTTGGCATCTGGCTGGTCCCGCTCATCCCTGTGGTCAATTACGAAGCCAAAAATACCCAAAAAATCCTTAACCCAATGCTCGCCGGCATGCTCACTTGGTCCTGTGCCATTTTCAGTTACTATGCCTATTATGCTGTTCTGCTTTCATTGGGTAAGCTTCCCCATTTGGAACACCTCAATATTTTTGGCACCAAAGATGAAGCATTCTGGGCAGAATATTGGCGGATGTTCAATACCATAATTACGGGACAATTCCTTGAATGGATTTTCATCGCCCTCATTGGCGGAGCAGTAATAGGTGCCCTCGCCTTCTGGGTGGAACATAAAAAATCTCGTTCTCAGTCGAAAGGATAGGAATTCACTCCTTTTTTTGTGACCTTATTTGACCTAACTCACAGGTTCCCAAAATGGTTTATTGGCTGTGAAAAGGTTTATTCTGACATCAATCAGGTTTTTGTTCTTTCCGGTCTCCTGAGTGCGTAGCCTACCCGTAGGGTACCATGAAAGAACGGGGTTTGCAGAAAGGAGTGTCCGGAGTCAAATCGATATCGACACGCTTTACCTATGATATTTATCCTCATGCTAAGAATAATCTTAATATCGGGCTTGCCCGACTTGACAAATCTGGGTGAAGCTCTACAATAAGAAATCGAGCGCTATGTTTGATGCAATTTTGTGCGCCTTGGAGTTCAGATGAAAAATAAAAAGATAATGGGTAGCCTCCTGTTCCTTGGTTTGAGTATAACTTTATTGCTTTCGGCATGTGGTTCTGCTACACCCACAATGAACCCCGAAGAAATAATGACCAGCATTGCCGAAACTGTGGCGGTGGATTTCACCCGCACAGCCATTGCACGCCCCACGGATACCCCCACCCCCCTGCCCACACCAACTAACACTGCCACACCAGTTACACCAACGATCGCAGTAACCAATACCCCCGCGGGCACACAAGCACCTACTTCCATCCCAGGCGGGCAGGATGCTGGCGTCTGGGTCTCCAGCAATCCCGCCGATGGCAGCAACATCACCGCAGGTCAGCCTTTTGACGTGAACGTGACCCTCATGAACACTGGCACCACCACGTGGACTACCGCTTATGCGATTAAATCCATCAATGGCGAACGCATGAGCGCACCGGAAATGATTTATATGCCCATTGAAGTACCGCCTACCAAGTCCATCACACTAACCGTGCACTTCACTGCGCCTTCGACGGGTGGCACTGTGCGCAGCAATTGGCAGATTGTCAATGCTGCCGGTACCGGTTTTTACTCGTTTTATTTTGAATACAATATTGTTACGCCTTAATTTCTCCTGCGAAGGAGAGAATCATGTCCTTAAAAGACGTTATCAAAGCCGAAGCTGAACAGCTCGGCTTTGTTCTTTTTGGGGTTGCCCCCGCAGTTTCCCCACCGCATTACCCCGCATATCAGGCTTGGATCAGCGCTGGCAAGCAGGCTGATATGGCGTATCTCGCTCGTCCAGAGGCGCTCACCTCCCGCTCCACCCCCGAGCAGCTTCTGCCAGGCTGCCGTTCGATCCTCTGCGTAGGTCTGCCTTATCCTCCCCCGCTCCCACCCCCAGCAGCTGAACCCGAAAAAGTTCGTGGCAGAATTGCCGCCTACGCCACTCTGCCCGATTATCACGACATATTAGCCTCTAAGCTCAAAGCCTTAGCTGCACGCTTGCCAAGCTTAACTGGAAGGAATGTGCGTTGGCGCGCTTGCGTAGACACTGCTCCTATCTTAGAGAAGGATTACGCTTTCTTGGCTGGCTTGGGTTGGATTGGACGCAATTCCCTGCTGCTCACCCCAAAGTTTGGCTCGGTTGTCTTCCTTGGCGAGCTTCTCACCGACCTGGAGCTGGAACCTGACGAGCCGCTGGAAGGCGACCCTTGTGCCCAGTGTTATCAATGCGTACAAGCCTGCCCCACGCGAGCGCTGCTCCCTGAACGCTCGGTAGACGCCTGCCGCTGTCTGAGTTACTGGACCATCGAGCACCGCGGATCTATTCCGGAGGAGCTGCGTCCTCTCTTGGGCGAGCGCATATTTGGCTGTGATTCCTGCCAGATAGCTTGTCCGCTCAACGCCCAACCCAGCCTGGCTGCCTTTACCTATGCGCAGGACTTGATCATCGAGGCATATCCCGATTTGCTCGAGGCTTTTAACCTCAGCCAAGAGGCGTGGGGAGCAAAATACGGGCAGACGCCAGTCACGAGGGCAAAATATGCCGGCTTTCGCCGCAATATTGCCTATGCCCTAGGGAATATGCGTGCTCTGCGAGCCGAGCCTGCCTTACAGCAAGCCTGCGAGCAAGATCCTGACCCTGCTGTGCGGGAGGCTTGCGCTTGGGCGCTGAAGCAGCTAAAAACCCATTAAACGCAAGTAAAGAATCATTTAAACTTTCAATTTCACAGAAAATTATGGGATAATTAAAGCCATAGAGCAAATAACAAAACGATGACTCATACCGCGGATGCAGACCCACTTCCTGAAGCAAACCATCAGAGCAGAAGCTCAGATTTTTCACCCGCATTTAGCATTGGCTCTCTTCCAATTTACGGCCAACTTATCTTAGCACCTATGGATGGGATCAGTGATCCTCCTTTCCGGTTGATCACGCGGCGTTTAGGCTCTGCCCTTTCCCTCTCCGAGTTTATCAACACGCTGGATTTCAGCGTCCACAAACATTTTCAGCAAAGCCGCTTTGCCTTCCAACCGCAGGAGCGGCCTTTTGGCATCCAACTTCTAGATAATGACCCCCAACGTATGGCGGACTCCGCCGGTGAGATTTACGCCAAGTACAAGCCCGACTTTTTCGATATCAACCTTGGCTGCGCAACCACCCGCATCGCCTCGCGGGGTGCCGGCGTGGGGCTGATGCAATCGCCAGAAAAGATAGCCCAGATTTTCCAGCTCGTTAGCCGAGCCGTACCCGTCCCTCTGAGCGCCAAAATGCGCTTAGGCTGGGATGAAGACTCATTGAATTATCGCGAGGTTGCAGAGATTGCCGTTGCCAATGGCGCCCAAGCAATTACCTTACACGGACGTACCGGCAAAATGGCTTACCGTGGTAAAGCGCGTTGGGAGCCAATCGCTGAACTCAAAGCTTGCCTGCCGGTGCCTGTCATTGGCAATGGCGACGTGACCACGCCAGCGCTTGCGCGTCAGATGCTCACCGAGACAGGCTGTGATGCGGTCATGATCGGGCGTGGCACAAAAGCCAACCCTTGGATTTTTTCCTGGCGGGAGCGCACCGAGGTAACCCCCGCTGAAGTCTACGGCTTAATTTGCTATCAGTATCAGGCTATGCAGCTATATTATCCCAATGGAGCTGTCTTGCCATTTCGCAAGTTTCTCAAGGCGTACCTGGAACCTTACGCCTTACCGAAAAGCCGCTTACAAGCTATTCTCACGAGTAAGCGGGAAGACCAACTTTTCAAGCGGATCGACCACCTCTTTTTAGACCTTGGGGTGTTAAATTTAAACGCAGCACAAGAAGCTTTTGACAAATATATGCAGAATTGGTGAATTATTATCGAATCAAAAATTTTTGGAAAAGGAGTTCTTATGGATGATGTAAAGCATAAACTTGAAATTCGGGCCTGGACAATGTACGACTGGGCCAACTCGGCTTTTGCCACTACAGTCATGGGGGCAATATTGCCGACTTACTTCAGCGCATACATTGCTGCTGGAAGGTCATTGAGCCTATGGGGCTATACCGTGGCGATTGGCAGCCTCTTAGCTGCACTTATCAGCCCAATCCTTGGCGCCATTGCCGATTTTCGCGGCTCGAAAAAGAAATTTATGGCGATTTTTGTTGCTTTGGGCGTGATCAGCACGGGCTTGCTCTTTTTGGTCGATACACCCGAAGAATGGCTGCTTTGTTGCATTCTATATATTTTGGGCACAATCGGATTTGCTGGCTCGTTGGTATTTTACGACTCGCTTCTCCCGCATGTAGCCCACGAAGATGAGATCGATCAGGTATCATCGCGCGGCTTTGCGATGGGTTACATCGGCGGCGGTATCCTCTTACTTATTAACATCATCATGATTTTTCTTGGACCCCGGTTAACCCCTGGTATGGGCGAGCCGCAAGCCACGATGTTCTGGATGCGCTTGAGCTTAGCCAGCGTAGCGGTCTGGTGGGCAGCTTTCTCCATTCCGCTTTTCCGGCATGTCAAAGAACCTGTGCGCATGGCTGAAGAAAACGAAATTGGCGAGAGTGTCGTCAAGGTGGGTTTTCAGCGGTTTATTAAGGCCCTCAAAGATATCAGCAAGTTCCAAGATTTGTTCTGGTTTATGCTCACCTTCTTAGTTTACTCAAACGGCATCGGCACTATTATCACAATGGCGGCTGCCTTTGCCACCGATTTGGGTTTTGGCGTGATGACGGTTCTGGGCACTTTCCTGATGGTGCAATTTGTAGCAGCGCCTTTTTCGATCCTTTTTGGAAACCTCGTTAAAAAATGGGGCAGTAAAAAAGCAATTACCGTCAGCTTGCTGATTTATACACTCGTGGCAATTATGGGCTTTTTCATGAATGAGGAGTGGCATTTTTTTGTACTTGGTTTTGGGGTTGCCATGGTACAAGGCGGCAGCCAGGCGCTTAGCCGCTCCCTGTTTGGTAAGTTACTGCCCAAGAGCAAAAGTGCTGAGTTCTACGGTTTTTTCAGCGTAGCGGAAAAATTCAATACGGTCATCGGTCCTGCAGTAATGGCATTCGTCACTAATCTAACCGGCAGCGGACGCTGGGGCATTGTCTCTCTGGTAGTCTTCTTCCTGGTTGGCATCGTGATGTTGCAACGTGTGGATATTGAACGCGGTATGCAGCGCGCTGCTGAAGAAGATGCCAAGATGATCATACTTGAATCATAATTAGATCTGGGCTAAATGCATCCAGCCCCTCTTTACAAGCAGAGGGGCTGGATGCCAAATTATGTCAAGACTAAATAGAAATGTCCGAATGAGTGGATGAAGCCTTCAGTATAGGTTTTTCTCATAACTAACCACCGTATTTCTTCTCGTCTGTTATGATTCACGGTAACCCTAACCCTGACCCTTCCCCAGCGGCAAGCGGTTTTTCGTGCCGAGGTTCAGCCGCTGGGGAAGGGAAAACAGTTTGAAAGAGGGCTGCGCCCTCTTTCAAACATCAACTCCCCGTCCCAGCGATAGTTAATTAGAATAATATAATAATTATTAGTCCGCTGGGAAGGGGAGTAAGAGGGGAAAGGCTGCTATTATGCTGTTCATCATGATTTTATTGTTATTTTTGAAAAATTCGAAGTAATCGAACAACGATTTCACAGCTCCTTAGAAGATTGGGACATTTCTATTTTGCTACTTTAGGACATTATCACTTTACTCTTACACTGGACGCCAAAATTACTTGTCATAATGATAGGTAATGTTATAATCTCTCCGCTAAATTAAAATGTCCGAGGAGTTCCAGACACTTAAAAAATGAAAAAGTTTCGCGTTGCGGTTTTGGCAAACCTAAAGAAAAATGCCCCGCACTTTGAAGGTCTGTCCGAAGATCAATGGGCAGACCTTGATTCTGAATCAACCGTTGAAGCAATCTGCGAAGCGATCCGTGCCGGTGGAAACGAAGCTGATTTTCTCGAGGCTGACGAGACGATCATGGACACCGTTCGCGCCTACAAGCCCGATATCTGTTTCAATATCAGTGAAGGGCACTATGGAGATGCCCGCGAGGCGCAAATCCCCGCTATCTTAGAAAAATTACAAATCCCCTATACAGGCTCCAAGGTACTCTGCTTGGCACTCACTTTGGATAAACCCATGACCAAACGCATCCTCGCTTGGCATGGGCTGCCCACACCAGACTTTCAATCCTTTGAACGTGTGGATGAGCCCCTCGATGAGAGCATGACTTTTCCGCTGTTTGTCAAACCCAGCCGCGAAGGCACTGGCATGGGCATCAGTTATGATTCGATTGTGCATGATGAAAGTGAATTGCGCCGGCAATTAGAATTCATCTTACGCACTTATCATCAATCCGCTCTGGTCGAAAAATTTATCGAAGGGCGAGAGGTAACCGTTGGTTTGGTTGGCAACTTGGTGGGTCCAGTGGCTCACCGTATACCCGCCAATGAAAATGCCCCCCGCATTCAAGCCGGCTTGCACTTCATGCCCCCGATGGAAGTGGACCTGAAGCCTTATTTACTCACTGATGGCGTGTATGATAACCGGCTGAAGACCGCCTTAGCTGACCAGTTAGATTACCTTTGCCCTGCTCCTATCCCAGAAGATATTGTGGATGAGCTCAATTGGTTAGCCGCGGCAGTTTTCCGCGTCACAGGTGCACTAGATGTGGCGCGCGTCGATTTCCGCTTAGATATCAACGATAACCTCAAACCTTACATCCTCGAAATCAACCCTCTGCCTGGGCTTGCTCCTGGCATTTCTGACTTAGTCATCGAAGCCGCTGCAGCCGGCATCAACCATACCGAATTGGTCAACATGATCTTGTACACTGCCTTAGAACGCTACAAGATGATATAAATCACAAAAAACCCAGCCTAAATCGGCTGGGTTTTTTTGTATCTCAAGTAAACCTCTTAGCGGCGCTCGCGTTGATCACCGCGGCTGCTGCTTCTCCCACCCCCGCGGTTGCCACCATGGCTAGACCCACCGCTGCTGCTCTTCTTACGATTGGGGTTATCATGTTCACGGGCTTCTTCCGGCGTCCAACCCTCTAACAAAGCGACCCTTGAAAGGCGCACTTTGCCATCCGGGCTAATGTCGGTAACCATCACGGTCAATTCATCGCCCACTTTGACCACATCTTCAACTTTATTCACACGGCTGCTGGCTAGTTGGGAAATATGCACCATGCCGTCTACACCGGGTAAGATCTCGATAAAGGCGCCAAAATCAGTCACACGCACACATTTGCCTGTGTAAATATGGCCAATCTCGGGCACTTCAACCATTCCCAAGATGCGGTCTTTGGCTTCATCAAAGCCGACCCCATCGATTGAGGAAATGTAGACCGTTCCATCCTCATCGATATCGATTCGGGTGTTGGTCTCATCTTGCAAGCTGCGGATGTTTTTCCCGCCTGGGCCGATAATTGCTCCGATTTTTTCCACTGGGATCATAACTGTTTCAATGCGTGGGGCATGCGGCTTGAGCGTGGGGTTAGGTTCAGCAATGGTCTGCAGCATGATGTCCAAAATTGCCAGCCGTGCTGTTTTAGCACGCTCTAATGCTTCTGCCATAATTGCGGGTGTAATCCCGCTGATCTTAATGTCCATCTGTAAAGCCGTAATACCATTGCGGGTACCAGCGACTTTAAAGTCCATATCACCCAAGTGATCTTCTGCGCCTAAAATATCGGTGAGGATAATATAACGATCACCTTCTTTGATCAAGCCCATCGCGATGCCTGAAACAGGCGCGCTAATCGGTACACCCGTGTCCATCAATGCTAACGTAGAACCGCACACCGACGCCATCGAAGAAGAGCCATTCGAGGAAAGCACCTCAGAGACTAAGCGCATCGTGTAAGGGAAGACCTTTTCATCTGGCAGCACCGGCACAAGCGCCCGCTCAGCTAGCGCGCCATGACCAATTTCGCGGCGGGATTGCCTGCCAAGGCGCCCAACTTCGCCCGTGCAATAAGGCGGAAAGTTATAGTGGTGAATGTAACGTTTGGCTTCGGTCTCAATCAGATTATCTAACTCTTGGGCTTCTTTAGGTGTGCCTAAAGTTGCCAAAGTAAGCACCTGCGTTTCCCCGCGCGTGAATAAGCCAGAGCCATGCGCACGCGGGCTGATGTTCACCTCGCAAGAAATCTCACGAATCTCATCAAAGGTGCGGTTGTCTGGGCGTTTGCCCTCGTTGAGGATACGGTCGCGTACGATTAGGCGTTCTGCTTCATCAAACGCTTTGCCATAGTCCAGTTTTTGCTCATCAGTCAATTCTGTTGATGCGGCGACTTCTTCTAGATAAGTTTCTTTCAGCGTATCGATACCGCCATACATATTTTCCTTACTGTAGGGCTGGTCCAAGATTGCGACCAAGCG
>Ga0208695_1003406_pt1 | contig 10810 bp, 6 predicted proteins | sample AD_UKC111_MetaG_FD_184449 | JGI IMG/M metagenome (GOLD analysis project Ga0208695, IMG submission 184449) | Active sludge microbial communities of municipal wastewater-treating anaerobic digesters from Hong Kong - AD_UKC111_MetaG (SPAdes)... | ecosystem: Engineered > Bioreactor > Anaerobic >... | reverse complement strand
GGGGAAGAGCAAGAGGTTTGGGCAATTCCCTGGATGGTTAGCCCGGTGTTGATTGTTTATCGAGCCGATTGGCTTAAACGGGCGGGCGTGGATCCGTCGCAGGGCTTTGTTAGTTTTGATGCATTTGAGCAGACATTGGAACAATTGCAGGCAATGGGGTGTCCGCTACCGTTATCATTGCCGGTGCACAATTCGCGCTATGGTACGTTACATAATGTGGCGAGCTGGATTTGGTGGGCGGGAAGTGATTTCTTGTCTAAAGATGGAAAGCAAGTGCTTTTTGATCATCCCGATGCTTTGGCTGGGATTGCGCGTTATTACGCGTTGCGGCGTTATTTTGGAGAAGCGCTGGCGAGACTTTGGGTGGCAGAACAAAAGCAATTGCGCGCGGGGATGGAGTTTTGGAAGGGAAACGCTGCAATTACAGTTGGCGGTTCATGGTTGCTTTCAGACACTTTGATGGTGCCTGAAGTGAAACAAAATGCGGCGGTAGCGCCATTACCTGCGCCAGCGTTTGTTGGGGCGCAAAGTTTGGTGGTTTGGCGACATTCTCATAACCCGGCTGCAGCGTTGGATTTGGTTCGATATTTGACACAGCCAACTATTTTGGCTGGCTATGCAGAAGAGCTGGGGTTGTTGCCAGCGCGAAGAGCTATTTTGGATAATGGGCGCAGTGTGGAAAGTGCTACGTTGGCACAAGTTGCGCTTGGTGGCCGGTCTTTTCCGGCCGCGCGGCTTTTGGGTTTGGTGGAGGATAAGCTAAGCCTGGCGTTGGAAAACCTGTGGGATGAGATTTTGAAGCCGGATGTTGATGATGAAAAGGTACGGGAATTGATAGAGAAACGCTTGGGTGCAGTGGCCCGTCAATTGAACCTGACGCTTTCAAGCTGATCGTAAGATGGAGGATTAAAACCATCAGCTGCTGAATACAATCTATTCAGCAGCTTTTGTTTTAAAAAGGTTCCCTGCTCTATCGTCAAGGCGTTGCCACGGGGTGTGCTTTAGGGGGGCTAGCTCCTTCGCGTTTGTCACGAGTAGAACAGGGAAGCAACTCTAGTATAGCAAGTTTTTTGGTTTTTGTCGATAAAAACAGGGTGGTAATTTACAATGATTTTTCGGAAAGTTTTAAAAAGGTACTTGACAAAGGGTTTTAAAAGATGTATTATAAGGGTGTCTTTTGGGAGCGCTCCCAAGAAGGCCCTTTTACCAAGCTTGCTGGTGTATTTTTGAGCAATTTTAGCCGCGTTTAGCGGCGTTTTTTAGAAATTTGTTTGGGAGCGCTCTCAATTTGCGGATCGCAAACTTCTAAAAGGATTGTAAATGATGCGACTGAATCTTGAGCAAATTGCCAAACAGTCTGGAGTTTCTCGTTCAACGGTTTCGCGCGTCATTAACCACGATCCAAATGTTAGCCCAGAAACACGAGCACGGGTTGAGCACGTCATTCGGCAGCTGAATTATCAGCCGAATGCAGCGGCTCGCAGCCTGGCTGGTGGACGTTCGCATGTGCTGGGCCTGGTGATCCCGATGGGCGTGGGGCGGATTTTTACAGATCCATATTTTCCGTTGCTCATTCAGGGTGTGTCGAGTGCTTGCAATGCATTGGACTATTCGGTGATGTTGTGGATTGCTGAGCCAGAATATGAACGGCGGATGATCGGCAATATTCTCAACAACCGGATAATTGATGGGGTGATTTTGTCTTCCATGATGATGGATGATCCGATTTTGGGGGCGTTGATTGAGAATGACTTGCCATTTATTCTAATCGGTCGCCATCCTTCAAATAGCCGCGTTAGTTATGTGGATGTGGATAATCTCAATAGTGCCCGTGAGATGGTGGCTTATTTGCTGCGCTTGGGGTATCGTCGGGTGGCGACAATCACCGGACCTCAAAATATGATCGTGGGCGTGGATCGGTTGCAGGGGTATTTATCGGCGTTGCGCTTTTGGGGTATTACGCCAGATGAGCAATTGATTGTGGATGGAGATTTTAGCGAAGAGGGGGGATATGCGGCAATGCAGCGTTTGTTGCAATTGCAGCCTCGACCTGATGCCATTTTTGCGGCCAGTGATGCAATGGCTGTAGGTGCTTTGCGTGCTATTACAGATGCAGGGTTGAAAGTTCCTCAAGATATTGGTTTGGTTGGATATGATGATATGCCATTTGTGTCGCGCACCAATCCGCCGATTACGACGGTGCGTCAACCTACTCTCAAGGTTGGTGCGGTGGCGACCGAGACGTTAATTGGCCTGATTGAACAGCCTGGTTCCGGGCCACATCGAATAGTTTTGCCGACCGAAATGGTGATTCGTGAGTCGTGTCACCCCGTGTCGAACAAGTGATAAAAAGGAGGCCTATCGAGAACGTATTTTTTTTTCAGCAAATTGTATCTCTCTCATGTTCGATCTCTCAAAAATTCTATTTCAAAAAGGCGAGAAGGAGAAATTTGCCATGTCTAAGAAGGTTTCTGTTTTGTTTGTGGTTGTGTTGATGCTGAGCCTGGTGCTTTCGGCTTGTGCAACTCCCACTGCAGAGGTAATTGAAAAGACGGTGGAAGTTGAAGTGGTCAAGACGGTGGAAGTTGAGAAAGTTGTTGAAGCTACGCCAGAGCCGATGAAGGACCGCGTGCAAATTTACTGGTACATTGGTTTGGGCGCTGGTTCACAGCCGGCACAAATTCCGCTGGAAAAGGCTTTTTGCGACAAGTTCAATGCTTCGCAAGATGAAATTCAGCTGATCCCGATCATTGTGGATAATAAATACGCGCGCGATAACCTGACGACACAAATTGCAGCAGACAATGCACCGGATATTGTTGGGCCTGTTGGAACAGAAGGGCGTGCTTCGTTCCCTGGCGCTTTTCTAGATTTGGAGCCTTTGATTAAGGCAACCAATTACGATACAAGCGATATTGATCCGGTGTTCCTGGATTTCTACAAGGATCAGGGTAAACTGGTCGGGCTTCCGTTTGCGATTTTCCCCGAAGCTGTGTTCTTCAACAAAGAAGCTTTTGATGAAGCGGGCTTGGCCTATCCGCCTCAGAAATATGGCGAGCCATACAAGTGGCCTGATGGCAAAGAGGAACCATGGACGTTTGATACGTTTACCAAGCTTGCCAAACTGTTGACTGTGGATGCAAACGGTAATGATGCGACAAGCCCCGATTTTGATGCAACCCAGATTGTGCAGTATGGGTATGTGCCGCAGTGGACGGATAGCCCGCGTGCTGTTGGCACGCTGTTTGGCGCAGCGCTGCCAGTAGACAGCAAGAATAATGCAGTGATCCCGGATTCTTGGAAGGCGGCCTGGAGCTGGTACTATGAGGGTATGTGGGGCGATCAGCCTTTCATCCCCAATCAGGCGGCGTTGGATAGCGACCTGATTAAAGGCAATGCCTTTGGTTCTGGCAAGGTGGCAATGGCGACGACGCATTTGTGGTATACGTGCTGTATTGATCCATTGGTGGTCAAGTCTTGGGATGTGGCTGTGATGCCTTCCTACAATGGTGTGACGACTTCCAAGATGCATGGCGATACGTTTGCCATTATGGCGGGTACCAAGCACCCGGAAGAAGCTTTCAAGGTTTATACCTATATGTTGGGCGAAGGTTCGGCGGAGTTGTACGCCATCTATGGCGGTATGCCTGCACGGACAAGCCAACAGGCTGATTTCTTCAAGTCGTTGGATGAGAAGTTCGCTCCCAATAAGGTAAACTGGCAGGTGTTTGTGGATAGCATTCCTTATATGGATGTTCCCAATCATCAGCTCTATATCCCCAATTATGCGAAGGCGACCGATGCATTTGCTAAGTTAGGGAGTGATTTGCGCAGCAATCCAGACCTGGTTCTTGAGACCCGCTTTGCAGAGTTTCAGGCCGAATTGGATGGCATTTTCAAGGAAAAGTAAAAACTTCCTGGAGTATGTAATCGGAATGTAGGAGACAAGGCCTGACAGGTCCCCATGAGGCTTGTCAGGCCATTGCATTCAGAAAAGGAGTGTGAAGGATGGCAGCTACAGGAAAAATAATGCAAGCAAAGAAGCAGAAACGTGGTTCGCTTGATCGACGCGAGATTCGATGGGGATTGATTTTTCTGAGCCCGTGGATTATTGGGTTTTTGGCGTTCACATTGCTGCCAATGGTGGCTTCTTTGTTGTTCTCTTTTACCAATTACAATCCAATCAATGCACAGGCTACGCGCTGGGTAGGAATAGCGAATTATCAGCGTTTGTTTCATGATCCGCAGGTGCTTCATGCGACGTTGGTGACATTGCGATTTGCGCTCATTTCGGTGCCGTTTAGCATTATTTTGCCATTGGCTGCGGCAGTGTTGGTAAATTCCGAGTACTTGCTTGGTAAGAACGTTTTTCGAACGTTAATTTATATGCCCTATATGATACCGGTTGTCGTCGGTGTGATGGTCTGGGGTGGAATTTTGAACAGTGACTCGGGCTGGCTGAATGTTTTTATCAAATGGCTATTGGGGGTGCAAGGGCCGCGCTGGTTTCAGGATGAGAATTGGGTCTTGCCTGCATTGACGATTATGGGCTTTTGGGGGATTGGGAACACGATGTTGATTATGTTGGCTGGTTTGCAGAATGTGCCTAGTGAGTTGTATGAGGCTGCGAAGGTGGATGGGGCAGGGCCTGTGCGCAGTTTCTTCAACATCACAGTGCCGATGATTTCGCCGGTAATTTTTTATAACCTGGTGTTGGCGTTCATTGGAGCATTTCAGTATTTTACACAGGCATATATTATCAGCAATGGTCGCGGTGACCCAAATGGGGCAACGATGTTTTTCAATTTGTACCTGTATAAGACAGCTTTTTCTTTTCTTGATATGGGCTATGGGTGTACGTTGGCTTGGGTCATGTTTGTGGTGGTGTTGATCTTGACGGTGATTTTGTTTGTTACTTCGAATCGTTGGGTCTATTATGCGGGAGGCAATGATTAGCAATGGACGAGAAAAAGGTTGCAACCAAAAGATTTGTCTCACCTCAGCGAGCAATGCGCAAGTTTACAGCGACCGCAATGGTTACGCTCTTTGGGTCGCTGGCTGTGTTGATCTTTTTGCTGCCATTGGGTTATATGCTGGTAACAGCATTTAAGAATATGCAGCAAATTGTGGACCCCAATGCACATTTTTTGCCGTCTAGTCCGGTTACCTATGTCTACGATGGAAAAGAGTATCCGCTGTATTTTGTGCCATTTGAGGATGGCGAACGGCAGCTAGCGCTGATCCGCAAGGGACGTGAGGATAGCGATTTTATTGACCCTCAGAATCCGGATGCGGGGAGCATTCACTGGGTTGGGCGTTGGCGAACCCTAAAGCCGGTCTATCGGCTTGACCCGACGTTGGAGAACTTTCCGAAAGCGTGGAAACAAATTAATTTTGGACGGCTGTTTGTTAACACGCTGTTTATTGCTGTGGTTGGGATGATTGGAACGCTGCTTTCATCCATTGCGGTTGCTTATGGGTTTTCGCGCTTTCGTATTCCGGGGATCAACGTCTTGTTTTTGGTGTTGATTGCGACGATTATTTTACCGAGTCAGGTAACTTTGATCCCGACTTATATTTTCTTCCGGACAATTGGTTGGGGCGGAACGTGGGCACCATTGATCATTCCGCATTTTTTTGCGAACGCGTATAACGTTTTTATGCTACGGCAATATTTTCGCGGCATTCCTAAAGATTTGGATGAGGCAGCTATGATTGATGGCGCTAGTCCATTGCGTGTGTTGCTTTCGGTGATTGTTCCGCAGTCTTGGCCGGCAATTACCGCGGTGGCGATGTTCCATTTCTTTTGGTCGTGGAATGATTTCTTCAATCCATTGGTGTATTTACAGGGCAAAGAAGATTTGTATACCATTTCGGTTGGGCTGACGCAATTCAATAATATTTATGCTGTTCAGCCTGGGTTGGCAATGGCAGCGGCGATTATGTCCATCGCTTTGCCTATCTTTATTTTCTTTGTTTCCCAGAAAGTGTTTATGCAGGGGATTGTGATCACGGGTGTGGAGAAATAGGGATGAGCCGACGATCTTGCCTGGTTTTGATGATTGTGGGATTAATGTTGCTGGTTGGGTGCGTGGGAACTGCTCAACCTGCAGCGGACGGGTTACCTACATTTACGCCAGAAGTGACGGCGCAGCCAGGGGTGTTGTTTGTGGATGCAAACCAGAGTTTGGGCAGCATCAGCCCTTTGGTATATGGGAGTAATTATGGCCCCTGGCTGTTTGTGACGTTGGATACGCGCCCTCTGGCGGTGGATGCACATTTGCGTTATTTGCGTTTCCCGGGGGGGAATTGGGGAGATTTGAATGACTTGGAGACATGGCAGATTGACCAATATATTGCACTGTGTCGTGAGTTGGGAGCAGAGCCAGCGATTAGTGTGCGATTGCGTGGGGGGAGTGCAGAAAAGGCTGCGCAACTCGTTCATTATGTAAATCGAACACAGGGCTACGGCGTCCGTTATTGGAGCATTGGCAATGAACCAAGTTTGTATCCCGATTATGATACGCAGCAATATAACCAAGAATGGCGTGCTTGGGCAGACGCGATGGAAGCTGTTGACCCAGAAATTTTGTTGGTGGGTCCAGATATCCATCAGTTTACGGCTAACCTGGCCTTAAACCCGAAAGACAAACAGGGTCGGGACTGGATGGAAGAATTCTTAAAAGCAAATGGGGATCGGGTGGATGTGGTGGTGTTCCATCGTTATCCTTTCCCAACGGATCGTTCTGGCAAGCTGCCAACAGTTGCCGAGTTGAGCGCAAGCAGTCGAGAATGGGATGAGACGATTCCGGCTTTGCGGCGAATGGTGCGAGAGCTGACCGGTCGTGATTTGCCGGTGGGGGTGACGGAGGTTAATTCAAGTTGGTCATCCAATAGTGGTGGCCAGGCAACCATGGATTCTCATGCAAACGCAATTTGGTGGGCGGATTCTTTGGGGCGAATGATTCGGCAAGGGACAACCATTGTTGCGCAGTTTGCTTTGGTTGGCGAATTTGGGCTGATGGATAAGTATGATCCATATCCCATTTATTTTGTGTACCGCATGTATCAACGCTTTGGGGATCAGTTGGTTTACGCTTCTTCGGACAGGATGGATGTGTCGGTTTTTGCAGCAAAACGAGCGGATGGGGTGTTGACAATTCTGGTGGTGAATCAGGCTGAAGAGGCGGTAGAGTATCCGCTGCGCTTGGAGGGCGTTGAGGCAGGTGTTGCTCAGGTGTGGTTGTTTGACGTAGACCATGCAGCACAACCGATTGGTGAAGCTCAATTACAGAAGGAGACGATGCTGCATTTGCCAGCGCAGTCGGTGACAATCTATGAGCTTGCCATGAAGGGGAAGAAATGAGCTCTTGGAAACGGTTGCCGTTGACAGGTTGGTTGGTTTGAGCTTGGGGTGGATGGCTAATTTTTACAATTCTTTAGGAGTGTGCGATGCAATACGGTTATTTTGATGATGAACGCAGAGAGTATGTGATCAAACGTCCAGATACGCCACTGCCATGGATAAATTATCTTGGGTGCGAGGCTTATTTTGGGATTCTTTCTAATACGGGCGGTGGATATTCGTTTTATCGGGATGCTCGTTTACGGCGTTTGACGCGCTACCGCTATAATAATGTGCCTGCGGATTATGGTGGGCGGTATATTTATGTGCGCGATCGGCGCACCGGTGTGTTTTGGTCGCCTTCATGGCAGCCAACTCGTCATGCGGCAGAGGAATATGTGTGCCGCCATGGATTGGGATATAGTCGGATTGGATCTCGTTATACTGGCATTCGAGTGGATACTTTGTATTTTGTGCCGTTGGGTGAGAATCTAGAAGTGTGGGATGTGGAGATTGTCAATCAGCGCAGCGATGTTGCAGAATTATCTTTATTTGGCACGGTTGAGTTTTGTTTGTGGGATGCGTGGGACGATGCGACCAATTTTCAGCGAAATTACAATACGGGAGAGGTTGAGGTCGTTGATGATGTAATTTATCATAAAACCGAATACCGAGAACGGCGCAATCATTTTGCTTATTTTGCTTGTTCGGAGAAATTGGCAGGGTTTGAGACACAGCGTGAAAGTTTTTTGGGTGCCTATCGCGGTTGGGAAAATCCGCTTGCAGTGGAGCGCGGACAGTGTAGCAATTCGCTTGCACATGGTTGGTCTCCAGTCGGGGTGGAGCAGGTGAATTTGACGTTGTTGCCCGGGGAGCGAAAACGAGTCCGGTTTGTTTTGGGTTATTTTGAAAACCCGACTGAGGAGAAGTTTGATCCGCCAGAATCACAACAGCTGAATCGCCGCTTTGTGCGTCCTGTGATCGAACGGTATCGTCAAGAGGCGGTGGTAGATACGGCTTTTTTGGCATTGCAGCGTTATTGGGCGCAGTTATTAGGGCGTTTACAGGTGCAGACTCCCAATTTACATGTCAATCGCATGGTCAATATTTGGAATGTGTATCAGTGTATGGTGACGTTTAATATTTCTCGCTCAGCCTCTGCTTATGAATCGGGAATTGGCCGCGGTTTGGGGTTTCGCGACTCAAATCAGGATTTGTTGGCGTTTGTGCAATTTGAGCCTGAGCGGGCAAGAGAGCGTCTGTTGGATATTGCTGCAACACAGATGGAAGATGGCGGGGCGTATCATCAATATCAGCCACTGACCAAGCGTGGCAATCATGATATTGGTAGCAATTTTAATGATGATCCGCTTTGGCTGATTTTAGCTGTGGCGGCGTACTTAAAAGAGACCGGTGATTGGACGATCTGTGATGCATTGGTGCCATTCAATAATCGTCCCGGCAGTGAGCAGTCATTGTATGAGCATATGCGCCGTAGTGCGCGGTATACCCTAGAACGATTGGGGCCGCATGGTTTGCCTTTGATTGGTCGGGCAGATTGGAATGATTGTTTGAATTTGAATTGCTTTTCTGAACATCCTGGGCAGTCTTTTCAAACGACAACCAATAGGGATGGTCAGATCGCTGAATCGGTGTTTATTGCGGGCTTGTTTGTGCTGGCAGCGCAGGAATTGGCTGATGTGGCTGAGCGGATGGGGTTGCTTGAAGAGGCTGAACAATACCGTGCAGAAGCGCGAAAAATGAAGGTGGCTATTGATTTGTATGGCTGGGATGGTAATTGGTTCTTGCGAGCCTATGATGCCTTTGGGCAAAAGGTGGGCTCGGTGAGCAGCGTGGAAGGGAAAATTTTTGTTGAGCCGCAGGGGATGTGTGTGATGGCGGGTGTGGGGTTGGACGATGGCAAGGCACAGCAGGCATTGCAATCGGTGGAAAGTCATTTGGCGACGCCGCATGGGATTGTATTGCTTCAGCCATCCTATTCGCATTATTATCTAAACTTGGGGGAAATTTCTTCTTATCCACCCGGGTATAAGGAGAATGGGGGAATTTTTTGTCACAACAATCCTTGGGTGATGATTGCAGAGGCCAAGACAGGCAATGGTCGCCGGGCATTGGATTATTATTTGCGCATTAACCCATCGGCGCGTGAGGCATTAAGCGATGTGCATCGCTGTGAGCCATATTGTTATGCACAGATGATTGCTGGACGGGACGCACCAACACATGGCGAGGCTAAAAATTCTTGGTTGACAGGGACAGCAGCCTGGAATTATGTTGCCATCACGCAATGGATTTTGGGAATTCGGCCCGGTTTTGATGGGTTGGAGATTGCGCCAGTTGTGCCTGCAGATTGGCAGGAGTTTTTTGTTGAACGAGTCTACCGCGGGGTATTGTATGAAATTGTTGTGCGTCGTAAGGGCGCTGGCAATGAAGTGAAGCTGTTTGTTGACGGCCAATTGATCCCGGGGACAAGGTTGCCATTGCCGGCACAGGGTGTTCAGCGTGTGCAGGTTGAGGTTTGGCTCGGTTTGAGTGATGAGGAGTCGTAGATGACCAGCTATGGCTTTTTTGATGATGCACAAAGGGAGTATGTGATTACCAATCCCAAAACTCCGGTAAAGTGGATCAATTACATTGGCACGTTGGCGTTTGGTGGTTTTGTTGATCAGACGGGTGGGGCGCTAATTTGTTGCGGAGACCCGAGCTTAAACCGCATTACGCGCTATATTGCACAGCTGCCTGCTTCGGATCCACGCGGCGAGATGTTGTATGTGCGCATTCGAAGGACGGACGGGTGGACTGTGTTTTCACCCTTCTTTACGCCAACGTTGGATGCGTTTGAATGGTATGAATGTCGAGTGGGGCTGGGGTATACTCGAATTTTATCTCAGATTCATGGTGTGCGCACGGAGGTGAGGATTTTTGTGCCACATGGGCAATTTTGCGAACTGCGTGACATTCGGGTGACCAATGTAAGCGATTCAGCCATGGAAGTTGATGTGATTCCGGTGGTCGAGTATACGCACCCTGATGCATTGAAGCAATTTACAAACGCGGATTGGGTACCGCAGACAATGCAGAGTCGGGCGGTTTGGCAGCAGGATGGGCGCCTGGTGTTGTTGCAGTATCCGTTCATGTTACGGGATCAGCGGGTCAACTACTTTACCTCAAATCTCCAGGTGCGTTCGTTTGAGACAGATCGGGCTCGTTTTCTGGGAGATCATGAATATGGTACATGGGACAGACCGTTGTCTTTACAGCAAGAAGATTTGACGAATTATGAGGCGCAACGGGGGGATATGATTGCTGCTTTGTTGCATGGATTGGGACGATTGGAACCCGGCGAAACGCGTCGCCTGATTGTGCAATTGGGGCAGGCGCAGGGTTTGGAGCAGGCGCAAAAGACGATTGAGCATTGGCGAGTAGTGGAGAATGTGGAAGCAG
>Ga0208695_1003405_pt1 | contig 10810 bp, 3 predicted proteins | sample AD_UKC111_MetaG_FD_184449 | JGI IMG/M metagenome (GOLD analysis project Ga0208695, IMG submission 184449) | Active sludge microbial communities of municipal wastewater-treating anaerobic digesters from Hong Kong - AD_UKC111_MetaG (SPAdes)... | ecosystem: Engineered > Bioreactor > Anaerobic >... | reverse complement strand
GTCGGTGCGGTTGTGCAAGCGGTATTGGTGCCGTTGATGGTCGGTGGGGGTTTCGGCCTCAATGATGATTTCTAGCGTTGTTTGAGGGGGCAGCTCGGCATTCACCTGCACACTGGCCGTAGATTGTGGGGCTTTCTGGGGTGCTGAATCGGGCATATTGGCCATGCTGGAATTATAGCACAGGCATTTGTGCCGATTATTTTCTTCTCCCTCTATTGCAGGTCGGTTTTTAGCCATTTCTTGAGTATAATTGGGGCAAGGATTAATTTCTTGATAAACAAAGGAGAGATTTGATGTCGCATTCACCGAAACTTGTTTTGGCAGCGCTGTTGCTGATGTTGTTGAGCCTGGCCTGTGGCGTGAGCACCCCAACCGGTGTTGCCCCAAGCAGTGTGCCGTTGCCGGTCAGCACTGCAACGGTGCCAAGCCTGCAAACGGCGACGGATGCAGCGTCGTTGCCGACCTTCACCCCGCGGTTGCCTGCGCCGCTCTACTTGCTTGCCCCGCGAGAAGCGCCGCGCCAAATTTGGCGACTGGAAATGAATGGTGGCTTTCCGCACCCAATCACCAATTTGCCCGCCGGGGTGGATGCGTTTGATATTTCGCCATTGGATGGCAGCCTGGCCTTTGTCAGTGACAATGATTTGTACGTCAGTGGCCCGGATGGCCGAGAACCGCAAAAGATTGTGGATGGGCTCAGTTTGCAAGGCGATGATCATCAGGCGCTGCGCCTTCTTGCCCCGCTTTGGTCGCCGGATGGACGAAAACTGGTCTATGGCTTGAATGGCGTCAACCTGCTGGATTTGCAAACCGGCGAGACGAAATTGCTGCTGGCTGCAAGCCAACCAAGCGACCCGATGCAAATTGGCGACTATCGCAGCTATTTGCCGCTCAGCTGGTCGCCCGATGGGGCGCACTTGCTGATTCAAATTGGCTATTATGAGGGCGGGCAGTTGGCCAGTTATTCGTTGGCGGATGGCAAGCTGATCGAGTTGAACGTTGCACCCTATGGACAGTTTGTGATGCAGGATGCCAACACCTTCTATTTTGCGGGTGAGCTGTCGCCCTACAATGAAGCGGGGTTGTGGCGTGTGCATTGGGATGGTAACACCCAAAACCTTACTGCGGGGCAAGCCGCGGCCGGCTATTCTTTCCCCACCTTTGCCGCAGATGGGCGGCTGATGTTCTTCGCCACACAAGAAGAAGGTCTGCCGGCTTTGAAGATTGGCGCCCCCGATGCTTTGGGGCAGGCGCAGACCATCTTTGCGCCCGATTTTCCGCTGTCACAGGTGCTGTGGACGCCGGATGGTGCGCACTTTGTCACGGTGCCAGAAGAACAAAGCTGGCCGCTTTACCTCTACGGCCTGGATGGCACTGCTCAGGCCTTGCCGATTGGCGGGCGCGACTTGCGCTGGGGGCCGGTGACCGATGCGGATCTTCAAATGGCGCAGACCCCCGCCCCAACCTTGCAACCAACCCCAACGTTGGCTCCCCCTCCGGCTTCTTCAGCTGTGATTACGCCTGAGAACGTTGCGCAGCTTGTTGCCATGCCGTTGGTCTTGCCGCACGAGGCGATTTATGCGTTGGCGGTTTCGCCGGATGGCACGCTGGTGGCACTGGGGCTGGAGGGCCGGGTGGTGTTGTGGCGTTTGCCGCAGATGCAGCCGGTAGCTGTGCTTAAGCCCTATGGAAACATTGTGACGGCTTTGGATTTTTCACCTGATGGGCAAACCCTGTTGGTCGGTTCGTGGGATCGGCAGCTTGACCTGTGGGATGTGAACGCGGTGCAGAAGCTGCGTTCCCTGGTTGGGCATACCGATACCATTGAAGATGCGACCTTCTCGCCGGATGGCCGTTGGGTGGCCTCGGGCGGAACGGATAACCGGCTGTTGCTGTGGGATGCGCAGACGGGGGCCTTGCTCGATGAGCGTGCGCTTGGTTCGTGGGTGACGAATGTGGACTTTTCGCCGGATGGACAACAGCTTGCCGCGGCGGTGTGGAATCAGCCAATGCTGATTTGGCAGATGGGGCAGGATGGCCGGCTGAGCAGCGACCCGCTCTATGCCATTCGTCGTCCGGCGGATGCCTGGGTGTTGGATGTGACCTACGCACCGGATGGCCGGGCGTTGGTGCTGGCCGATTGGCACTATGATTTGCTGATTTGGGCCTTGCCGGAAAATGGGTTGCGCAATACGCTTGCCGGCCATGCCGATAACCCGCGCGGCCTGGCTTTTTCGCCGGATGGGCAGTTGTTGGTCAGTGCCGCAGAGGATGGCGATCTGCGCATTTGGCAGTGGCAGACGCAACAGCAGCTGTACAGCTTGCAGGGCACGCGCCTGTGTGAATTTTCACCCGATGGACGGTTGTTGTTGACCACGGGCCCCAACCTGCAGGGCCTGGCGATCTGGTACGTGCCATGAAAAAAACTCCCCCGCAAGGGTACCTTGCGGGGGAGCTGCTTTTTAGCTGCGGGTTGTTCAGCGCAGATCAGCGCAGAATGGAGGGCAGCATCAATTTGAACGGGTTGACGGTGACAGTCAGTGTGAAGGTGGAGCTGACCTCAAACTCGCCATCACTGGCGGTGACCACGAGGATGTAGTCACCAGCATCGCTGTTGCTGGGCGTGCCGCTGAAGGTGTGGGTGTCAGCATCAAAGCTCAGCCAGGCGGGCAGAGCGCCGCCACCTTGCAGCGTGGCGCTATAGGTCAGGCTGCTATCCACATCGCTGAAGGCCGGGGTCTGAACGCTGTGCGGCAGACGGGCAAGCCAGGTGACGTTGTCAATGGGGGCTGCTACTGGGGCGTCATTGACAGCGGTGACGGTGATGCTGACCGTGCCAGTGTCGCTGCCGCCATTGCCATCGCTGACGGTGAAGGTGAAGCTATCCGTGCCGAAGAAGTCAGCTGCTGGGGTGTAGGTGAAGGCGCCGTTGCTGGCGACGGTGACCGTGCCATGGGATGGGTCGCTGGCTTTGGCAAAGGTGAGCGGGTCGCCCTCAACATCGCTGGCGGTCAGGGTTCCGCTCAGGGCGGTATCCTCGGCGGTGCTGACGCTGCTGTCGTTGGCCACGGGGGCGTCGTTGACGGAGGTGACGGTGATGCTGACCGTACCGGTGTCGCTGCCATTGCCATCGCTGACGGTGAAGGTGAAGCTATCCGTGCCGAAGAAGTTAGCGGCCGGGGTGTAGGTGAAGGCGCCGTCGCTGGCGACGGTGACCGTGCCATGGGATGGGTCGCTGGCCTTGGCAAAGGTGATCGGGTCGCCCTCAACATCGCTGGCGGTCAGGGTTCCGCTCAGGGCGGTATCTTCGGCGGTGCTGACGCTGCTATCGTTGGCCACTGGGGCGTCATTGACGGCGGTGACGGTGATGCTGACCGTGCCGGTGTCGCTGCCGCCATTGCCATCGCTGACGGTGAAGGTGAAGCTATCCGTGCCGAAGAAGTTAGCGGCTGGGGTGTAGGTGAAGGCGCCATCGTTGGCGACGATGACCGTGCCATGAGATGGGTCACTGGCATTGGCAAAGGTCAATGCATCGCTTGGGTTAATGTCTGTGGCAGGGAGCTGCCCTTCATAGGCTGTGTCTTCGTCGGTTGTAAAGCTGTCATCGCTGGCAACCGGGGCGGTGTTCAGGTCGAGACCAATCAGCACGGGGTCGTGATCGCTGGCGCGGTACATGTGTGGCTGATAGAAGTCAGGGGTCAAGGAACCGCCCTTGAACTCCAGGTTGTAATCAATCGCAACCGGTTCGTCGGCGTTGATGTGGAAGAAAGCGACATCAGTGATCTGACTGCTGAACGAGGGGGTCGTCAGGGCGTGATCGAGGTAGCCGGCTGCGCCATCGAAGACGTAGGAGTAGCGATCGGCTTCGGGAACATGGGCAGCAACCTGATTGACCATGCCGCCGTTGATCAGGGTCGTGATTGGGTCTTCGGCGCCGTAGGAATTCATGTCACCGATGATCAACACATCCGGGTCAATCGGCACCAGGGTGGTGTTGATGAAGGTCAGCAAAGTCTGTGCTTGCTGAACGCGCAGTGCGTTCCAGCAGCCTTGGCCATCGCCCTGATCGGCGTTCGGGTCGGTTGGGTCGGTGGGGCAGCTGCTCTTGGATTTGAGGTGATTGACAACAACGATGAACTGATCGTTTGTGGCGTTTTCCTTGAACAGTTGTGCAAAGGGCGAGCGGCTGAAGATGGTGTCATTGGAGCTGAGCGCGCCGCTGATGGGGGTGACGGTTTGCGTCTTGTAGATCAGCGCAACCTGGATGTAATCGCCGCCTTCGCTGGGGTCAAAGTAGCCTGAGCCCGGATCGGCAATCGCGGCATAGGTATCTGTGCCACCCTGCAAGGCGATGTAAGCATTGAGGGCGTTGACAAGCGCTTGCGGGGCGCCAATGCCACCGGCAGCGCCATCCCACGACTCAATTTCCATCAGGCCATAGACATCCGCATTCATGGCGTAGAGCTCGGCGATCAACTTATCCTGCTGACGGGTGAACTCCGCCGCGTTATCGGCCCCACGTGGCGTGTTGCTGCTGTTATAGGGCGAGCCGGATGGATAGGGGGTTTGGTCGAGGGTGGGGAAGTAGTTCAGCACGTTGGCGCTGGCCACTTTGATGCTGCCGCCCACGGCGGGCGCCTCGGTCGGGCGCGGGGTGGTTTGGAAGGTTGGGGCGGTGGTGGGGTGCAGGCGATAGTGCACATTCGGGAAGACCCATGTGCTGGCTGTACTGGAGGTGCTGCTGTTGATGCGCCCCTGATCCAACACGCCCGTCAAGCCGGTCACCGTATCCCCGGCGCGCAGGACGCCATCGGCGGCGTAGTAGGGCATGGGGTTGGGATTCTGGTATTGTGAGCCATCATCCAACACGATCATGCGGGTGTAGTCATACAGGCTGCCGCCGCCCTTGGTGATGTTGTTCATCTGGGCGATTCGGCCACCGGCGCCAAGCGTCAGCTGACCAAAGCGGCCCTGGAAGTAATTTTGCTGAACGGTGAGGGTTTCGGGGATGGTGACCAACATGCCTTCATAAGGTTCCAGGCTGAAGGCTGGGTCGGCGGTGTTGGGCAGGTCTACGACGGTGGGGGCTGGCAGAGTCTGACCGGTGGCACAAATTTGCACCGTGATGTTGCTCAGCTCGGTCATGTTGGCCATTTTGCCGGCGTTGGAGCTGCCGGAGCCAGTGTATTCGACGACCGTGCCGGTGACGCGCACGCGGTCACCCTGGTTGACATCGGTCAGGTAGCCATAGGCAAAGATGCCCTCAGAAGTGCTGGGGTTGCTATCTTCGCTGTCGGGGATGGCCTGCAAGAAGAATCCACCCCACTGGCTGGCAGCTTGCAGGTCAGCGGTGACGATGCCTTCGGTGGTCACGACATTGCCAACGAGCGGCGAGGCGTTGCCACTGCCTTGAATGTCGTGCAAAGCGGTGTAGGTTGCTCCGCAGAAGGTGGTGGTGAAGCTCCATTGATAGTCGGCCTGCATCTCGTCGTAGGGGTCATCTGTATCCTGATCGGTGACGAGCGTGTTTTCAATCGTCACGGTGCAGGTCTCACCGGGCGTGAAGTCATTATCGGGGTTGAGGGTGAAGCTGCTTGGCCCGCCGCTGACAACGGCGCTATGATCGCCGCTGTTGACACAGCTGATGCCAAACCACTCGCCGCTGACATTGACGGGTTCGCTGAAGGTGATGGTCAGGTTGCCATCCAGAGCAACGCCGGTGCCGGCATTGGCGGGGGTGGTGCTGCTGACGGTCGGGGCTGGGTCGAGTGGCAGGGTGCCAAAGCTCCAGACATAGTCGGCGGCCATGTTGTCGGGCGTGCCATCTTGATCGGTGACACTGCCGGCATCAATCGTCACGGTGCAGGTTTCGCCGCGTTGGAAATCAGTGTCGGGGTTGATCACAACCGTGGGGTTGGCGCTTGCATCGGCAACGCCGGTGTGTGTGCCACTGAGCGAGCATGAGATATCAAAGAAGCTGCTGCCGAGGGTGACCGGTTCACTGAATTCGATGGTCAGGTTGCTATCCAGGGCGACATTGGTGGCGCCATTGGCCGGGGTGGTGCTGAGGACAATTGGGGGAACATCGCCGCCGGCTGTGCTAAAGCTCCAGCTGTAATTAGCGGTCATGTTGTCGGGCGTGCCATCCTGATCGGTGACACTGGCGGCATCAATCGTCACGGTGCAGGTTTCACCGGCGCTGAAATCGGTATCGGGGTTGATGACAAAGGTTGGGTTGGCGGTTTGGTCAATTGTGCCAGTGTGTACACCGCTTGTCGAACAGGTGATATCGAAGAAGCTGGCGGGCACGATGGTGACCGGCTCGTTGAAGGTGACGCTGATGTTGCTCGTTACCGGCACGTTGGTGGCGGCGCTGGCTGGGGTGGTGCTGTTGACGGTGGGCGGGGTATCGGGTGCGGCGCTTACTGTCAACGAAAAATCGTCAATCGAGAGACCATGATCCGATCCGCTGTGATCAATGTCCTTCCAACGCAGGGTAATGTAAGAGCCTGCTGGAATGCTGACCGCAATCTCGGTTGGGCCAAGCACGGTGCGATTGGCAGCCGCGTTGCCATCCAAGGGGCCTGCTGTGCCGCCCGTGATTGGGCTGGTGAAATCGAGAGCGTCAAATTCGGTGAAGCCAGCCGCATTGACTTCTGCGCACCCCCCGGCTTGCACCAGGTAGCCAAAATCAATGGTTTGGGCAACTGTAGCGCTGTTGCGCCACTGTTCGCCGGTGTAACCAACGGTGATGGCGCTCAGTTCGTTGCCGGTGTCATTTTTGAAGCAGGTGCCCCAGAAGAAACTGCCGGCAGCCGTATTGGTTGAGCCGATGGAGCCTAGGGCGCGATCCGAGCTACTGGTTGAACCGTAGCTGTAGAGGTTTCCGCCTGTGGAAGTTCCGGTATCGGCCACAATGGTTGTGCCCGTGCCGGTGCGCTTGGTGGACCAACCTGGCACTGTGCTATCATCTGTCCAGGTTGTCGAGCCCGAAATGGGCATACCGGTGGGTGGGTTGTCGAAGTTTTGGGCATAGGTATAAGGGCGGCTGTTAATGCTTAAGCCTGTCAAAGCCTGGGTTGAGCCGCCGAGCGGCGTGTTTTCTGCCGCCTGAACCGTCCGTGGCGGAACGGCAGCAAACACAGCGCTGAAAGCCAGGGTCAGGGCAATCAGCACGTTTAACAAATACAGTTTTTTCATTGGGTACCTCCGAAGGGGAAAAGAAACATGGGGATATTCATCCGTCTAACGATTCTACCACGCCGCCGCTTTTTTAATCGAAGATTAACAGCCCCTTTACAAAGATGAAAGTCAATTGATGGCAGTTGGCGTAACTACGATGTCAAAGCCGTGTTAGAATTAAGCAAGCAAGGCAGTTGCTGCCTGCGGTGTGCATTCGTAAGCCCATTCTTTTGAGGAGGTTTTGCCATGCCTTCAATGGATAATGTTCTGGCTGTCATTTTGGGCGGCGGACGCGGCGCCCGGTTGTATCCGTTGACAATGCAGCGCTCCAAACCGGCTGTGCCAATTGCCGGCAAATATCGTCTGATTGATATTCCGATCAGCAATTGCATCAATTCTGGTATTTTCCGTGTGGCTGTCCTGACGCAGTTCAACTCCGTCTCGCTGCATCGGCACATCACCCGCACCTATCAGTTCGATACGTTTCACATTGGCTGGGTGCAGATTTGGGCTGCTGAGCAAACCGTTTCAAGCGAGGATTGGTATCAGGGCACAGCGGATGCAGTGCGCAAGCAGTTGTTCGAAATCCGCGCCGCCCGAGCGCCCTATGTGCTGATTTTGGCCGGTGATCACCTCTACCGCATGGACTATGCCCCGATGGTCGAATTCCACTGGCAAAACAAGGCCGATATCACGGTCGCAGTGCAGCCGGTGCCGGTGCAAGAAGCCGGACGGTTTGGCGTTCTCAAGCTGGATGAGACGAGTCAGATTGTAGATTTTGCCGAAAAGCCAACCGACCCGGCCCGTTTGCAGCAACTTGTCAGTCGGCAAGATGCCGGGCGACCGTTCCTCGGCTCGATGGGCATTTATGTGTTCAATACGGATGTGCTGATTGATTTGCTGGAGCACAACAATTACGATGACTTTGGCAAGCACGTCATCCCGAATGCGATGAAGACGCACCGTGTCTTTGGTTATGGCTTCGATGATTATTGGGAAGATATTGGAACGATCCGTTCCTTCTACGATACCAACCTGGCTCTGGCACAGCCCAACCCGCCATTCAATTTCTTCGATGAGGATCGCCCCATTTATACCCATCCGCGCTACCTGCCGGGGACGACGATCGAGAACACCTCGTTGGAAAACGTCTTGTTGGCGGAAGGCTGCTGCATCAAAGATTCCGAAATTCGGCATTCTGTCATTGGCGTGCGCAGCCAAATCCGCGCCGGCGTGCGCGTGCTCGATTCGATCATCATGGGCGCTGACTATTATGACGAAATTTCGTGCAGCAGCACACCCGATAGCGGCAAGGTGGCCATTGGCATTGGGGAAGGATCATACATTGAAGGTGCAATCATTGATAAGAATGCGCGCATTGGCCGCGGGGTGACGATTCGACCTTTCCCGCGCGGCACCGATAAAGATGACCCCAACCCTGAAAAACGCTGGTTTGTGCGCGATGGCATTGTTGTCATCCCCAAAGGCGCGACGATTCCGCCGGGGATGTACATTGGCCCGGGCACGCAGATGGATCAAGATTAACCCATTTTAGGAGGCCCTTTCATGAATCAACCCCAACAGTCTTCCCGGGGGGCGGAAGACCTTTCTGTTACCTGGCACTCGCTGAGCGCCGAAGAGGTGGTGCGTCAGCTCAAGACGGGGCTGCAACAAGGCTTGAGCAGCGAAGAAGCCGCAAAGCGTTTGCAGCAGTTTGGCCCCAATCAGCTGGTGGAAAAGCCACGACCGACGTTTTTGCAGCTGGTTTTGGCGCAGCTGAACAATTTCGTGGTCATTCTGTTGATCGTTGCGGCAGTGATTTCGGCGGGTATTTCGCTCTACGAAGAAGGCACCATTGGTTACGAAAGTCTGGCCATTCTGGCGATTGTGATTTTGAATGCAATCCTGGGCGTCATTCAGGAAAGCCGTGCCGAACAGGCTTTGGCCGCACTGAAAAAGATGTCCGCTCCAGAAGCGCAGGTGTTGCGTGATGGCCGGCGCATTTCACTACCGGCCAGTCAGCTTGTGCCGGGCGATGTGGTCTTTTTGGAAGCGGGCAACTTTGTCCCTGCCGATTTGCGCCTGGTCGAAGCCGTCAATTTGCGCATCGAAGAGGCAGCCCTGACCGGCGAATCGGTGCCGGTGCAGAAAAATGCCGCGCTCAAGCTTGACCGTGACATTCCCTTGGGCGACCGTAAGAACACGGCTTTCATGGGCACGGTGGTTTCTTATGGACGCGGCCAGGGCATTGTCGTCAGCACGGGGATGCACACGCAGCTTGGCCTGGTGGCGACCATGTTACAGAGCGTTGAAGAAGAAGAAACCCCGTTGCAACGCCGCCTGGATGAGCTGGGTAAGCTGTTGGGTTGGGCTGCATTGGCCATTTGTGGGCTTGTGTTTGTGGTTGGCTTGCTGCGCAGCGATTTTTCGCTCCAGGCCATCATTGATATCTTCATGATTGCCGTTTCGCTGGCGATTGCTGCCGTGCCAGAAGGTCTGCCGGCGGTGGTGACGATTAGCCTGGCGTTGGGCATGCGCGAGATGGTGCGCCGACATGCGCTCATCCGCCGCCTTTCCTCGGTGGAGACGCTCGGCTCGGCAACGGTCATCTGCTCGGATAAGACCGGTACGCTGACGCAAAACGAGATGACAGTCACGCGCTTGTGGGTGGATGATCACATGTTTGAGGTTACCGGCCTGGGCTACCGTCCGGAAGGTGAATTCCGCCTGGAGGGCAAGCCGGTGGAGATGCGCAACTACCCGGGCGCATTGACGCTTTTGTGGGCGGGCACGCTTAACAACGATGCGCAGCTGGAACAGCTCGATAGCAACAACGACGGAGAGCTGGAATATCGCATCATCGGTGACCCGACCGAAGGCGCCATTGTGGTTGCGGCGGCCAAGACGGGCGCCATGGCTGAAGACTTGAACCGCGCTTACCCGCGCAAGGGCGAAATTCCGTTTGATTCGTCGCGCAAGCGCATGGTTACCCTGCACGCCATCAGTGACCCGCGCAGCGAAGACGTTTCGCCGTTTGTGGATGGCAGCGAACGACAACACTACGTCATTGCCGTCAAGGGCGCGCCGGATATCGTCTTGGGACTGTGCAACCGCTATCAGGGCATGGATGATCAGCCGCGCCCCTTGGATGAAGCGATGCGGCAAAAGGTGCTTGCTGCCAATGATGCGATGACGAAGCAGGCGTTGCGTGTGCTGGGCGTGGCCTATCGCGTCATCCCGGCCATGCCCGAAGAGGTCAACAGCGATCAGCTGGAAAAAGACCTCATCTTCGTTGGTTTGGTGGGCATGATTGATCCGGCGCGGGTTGAGGTCAAACCGGCGCTGGCAACTGCTCGCAACGCAGGCATTCGCACGATTATGATTACTGGCGACTATCCGAACACGGCCCGCGCCATTGCCGAAACGATCGGCTTGCTCTCGCCGGGGCATCAGGTGATGACCGGGGCACAGCTGAACAGCCTGGACGATGCCGCCCTGCGGCGTGAGGTGCAGGTGACGGATGTGTTCGCGCGCGTCTCGCCCGAGCACAAGATGCGCATTGTGGACGCTTTGCGCGCCAACGATGAGGTTGTGGCCATGACCGGTGATGGCGTCAACGACGCGCCGG
>Ga0208695_1003401_pt1 | contig 10815 bp, 13 predicted proteins | sample AD_UKC111_MetaG_FD_184449 | JGI IMG/M metagenome (GOLD analysis project Ga0208695, IMG submission 184449) | Active sludge microbial communities of municipal wastewater-treating anaerobic digesters from Hong Kong - AD_UKC111_MetaG (SPAdes)... | ecosystem: Engineered > Bioreactor > Anaerobic >... | reverse complement strand
TGCCCTTTACTCCTTCCGCCAGCTTAAAGCTTACTTCGGAACCTTTGCCTTCCGTAAGGGAGACTGAAAACTCTTTCAGATTCACACCGAGATCCATATATTCCTGGTGTATGGGATCGTTCAGCCCAAGGGTAAGCTCCGCATTTTCATAGGTCAGTTTCACCAGGCCTAAGCTGCTTTCAAACTTGGTATCCTCATATAATTTTTGGAGCAGCGATTTTTGTTCATCCTCGAATTTTTTAAGCTGCGGGAGGCTTTCGCCTGCTTTAGGCGCCTGTGCTTTGACCCTTTCGATTTGATCCTGTAATTGCCTTTGGGCTGCGCTGGATTCTTTTGAACCTACCGGGGGTTCATAGGCACCAATCGGTGCCTGGGAGTTGGCAAAAAAGCTCAGGTAGGAATTTATCGTAGCTTTCATTTCTTCCGATTCCCTTTCTCTCAGCTTTTTATTGGACATGTTCTTGATATAGAGTGCCTGAGTGTCCTGCATTTTTTCAATTGCCGGCATCACATGACTGCGATAAAAGCCCTCTGAATATAAGTTAAATTCTTTTAAATAATTTTCGCGAACAGAGTTTCTCTGATTTGTATGCGGTATTTCAAGCGGATTGTTTTCTCCTAACTTTTCTGCATCTAACTGTTCTAATTGATCATTTTGCGTTTTCCTCAGCGCTGCCATTTCCCTATTGAACTCTTGTTTAATTTTCTCGACTTCCTTCTTATACTCATCAATGCTTTGACCAATATATTTCTGGAAATTCTTTTTGTGAATGAAGTAATTGTTATAGTTGCTTGTTGTTACCGTACCCTTTTTATCTCCTGCTCCCAATTCAGCAGTTATATCGGATATGCTGTTACCGGGCTGCTGAGCATCGCCGCCCGGCAGTTGAGCAGCAGCAACCCCTGGCATCTGACCGGATGAGGCACCTTCAATAACTTTATTTATGCTCTTGGCCATTTTCATAACTTTGTTCATATCGGTAAGATCTATATTTTGCAGCTGGCCTACAGATTTCTGCAACTCGCTTACATAATCCTGAGCTGCCTTTTTTACTTCATCCTCTGAAATCTGCGGCGGCTGCGGCATAGCTATTTTGTTGCTTTCATCCGACATAAAGAAAGGTGAAGCACTTCCATATGCCCTTATCGTAATATAATAGTCCCTCAAGTTGTTGTACTCATAAGGCCAGGGTTTTTGAGGGGCCTTAATGTCAGCTTTTATATTTTCGGTGGCATCCTTTACCTTTCGTGCCATTTCAGGATCGAATTTTTCTATTACAGTCACCAAGGTGAGCGGTTTACTTTGATATATGCCATCCAATTTTCTTTCCATTGTATCCATTGAATCCTCAGTTTTAATGGATTCTAATTTTGGAGCCTTATTCTCTTCTTCGACCTTATTTGCCAGTTCCTTCGTCCCTTTCTGCACAAAGCCTCCCGGCTGCGGAACCTTTCCAGCAATTTCTAAAGCGCTGGCATAATCTTTTTTCTTCATATAGTAGCCCCATAAGCCTTCCCATGTTTTGCTGCAGTCCTTATCCAGCTTCAGGGCACTGTCATAGCGTGCTTTGGCTTCCTCATCCCTATCGGTGTCCATATATAGATTTCCCAGATTAATTATTGTTTCAAGGCGTTTCTCATCCAGTTCCAGTACTCTTTTATAAACTGTCTCGGCATTATCATATTCTTTGAGAATGCTGAGGGCATAACCTAAATTATTCAGCAAGCACGGTGATTCAGGATATTTCTGGGCTCCCCAGGTCGCCATGACTGCCTGGGCTTTCGGGTTGGCCCCTGCAGTGACCATGCCATGTATGCCATTGATAGATAACCTTCGGGATCCCTTAATAACTTCGCCTCAATTTGAAAGAATGCAGTTTTCATAAGCCACTGCTCATGGGGAGTCAACTGCTCAAAATTCTCATTATAGGTATATTCAATGATTTCGTTGAGCCCGAGCTTCTTCCCGGATATATCCGTCACAGCATTTGATGCAAATACCGGAACCGTGAAAAACATGCATGATGTGAGAATCAGAAATGCCGTAATAATTGATATAGCTCTTGCCGGCATGGCGCCAGACTTTCTTTTCATACATATACCTCCATCCTTTTAAAACTTGCTTTTCTATACTTTGCTTCATCAGCGGATGTTCCGCACTCCGATTGCATAGATTATTGAATTACTCCTTTCTTACTATTTTAAAACTCTTACTATAAACAAAAATCACCCCGATGCGATGTTAATGGAAAATTTATATCTGCGGATGTGAAATAAAGAACCCCTTTGGATTGCTCCAAAGAGGTTCTATTAAGCCATTCTGCATCAAGGTATATTTCATCAGTTTCCGAATTCGCCTTCGAGCAGCCCCGTTTGCAGTATATGGCCTTCCATTGCTTTCTCAAGCTGTTTTCTTGTGGCACCTGGCTTAAGGTCAAGCACCGTATCAAGTGTATAAATCATAAATCGATATGTATGTGTTCCGAAAGGAGGCTCCGGCCCCGTATATCCGATTTTTCCATATCCATTTTTGCCTTGCAGCGCTCCGTCCAGAGATTTGATGATCTCTTCGCGGGCTATACCTTCCTCAATCACGGTAAAATTCGGAGGGATATTGTAAACAACCCAATGCGTAAAGGATAAAAAGGGTATTGGTATATCCGGGTCATCAGCAATAATAGCAATAGATTTTGCGAGAGAGTCAACGCCCGTTATCTGCAGCGGCGGAGACTTGTCCTCACCCTTCGCCGCTTCTTTCGGTATCAAATATCCCATAATACGTTCACAATCCTTCATGCAGATACTTTAATATAATCTATATGCTTAAACGAACAATATAAAGAAAAAACTAAATACTCCGCTATCGCCAAAATTTAGTCATATCTTTTTTATTCTCAATGTTGTAGGCAATCATATTATATAACAAATCAAAATCCACTTTATCCGTCCATTTGATTCTGAATATCCCTTGTGTATGGGAATATCCCGCTTCCTCTATTTCCTTCTCAAACAAGTTAATAACCACCGCTTCAGGCGCCACAGCTATATGCCCTTTAGCAATGCTAAAACCGATGATAAAAGTTCCATGGTCACTGAACATTGGCTGATTCCACTTGATCTCTTCTTTCAATTGAGGAAACTTCTCTTTAATATAATTTAGGATGCCTTCCATTCTATCTTTTTTATCCGGCTCACTAATACTATCTAAAAACATTTTAAAATCACTCATGTTATCCATCCTTTTCTAATTATTTTTTTCGCCTTTTGCCACAATTCCCATATACAGAAAACTGTCAGGTAAGACAAGGAGACCACCATCAGGTATTTGACAAATATAGGCATCTGCAGCCTTATAAAAAGCCATGTGAAGAAGTTGATAGGCAGATAATGAAATATATAGATTGTGAAAGAGGCCCTGCTAAGATATGTGAGAGCCCTGCTTTTCCGGTTCAGGCACAGCCTTCCGAAATTCAGCAGAAAGATTATGCCTGCGCACTCGTATACCCCTTTGGCCCATACCCATAACACTCCCAGATAAGATGCGTCGGACCAGAACATCTGCGAGTAGATGTTCACATAATAAAGAGCAGCCAGCCCCAGAATACCAAACACTGCCGAGAGCTTGAAATACTCTTTGACTTTCTCCTGTATCCGCGAATCTGCGGCATATATATAGCCGAAGATAAACAGGCTCAAATAGACCGCGACGTTTGCCCAGTCGCCGAAAATTATAAAAGCGTCCGGATGAAAGTACGGGCGCAGGCATACTTCCAGCAGGACGATAAAGCCAATAGGGATCAGCAGTCGGTTTCCTTTGGAAAAGAAAGCCCCGATGCACTCTAGGCGGCCGCCTTCCGCCTGCCACCGCTTAAAAAGCGGCACGCATATAATAGAGAAGACGAACAGGTATAAGAGAAACCACAGATGACCATAACCGAGATAATGATAAGTATCATACCAAAAAAAGCGCGGGAGGAAACTGATGAATCCCTCCTGAAACCCTTCATAAAGAGCCTGTATATAAGCTGTTACAGGGCAAAGCAGTAAATATCCGAGGCCGAAAGGCAGCGCCAGCTTCTGCGCCCGCTCTCCTATATATAATCCGGTGCCTCTTTTATTAAAGGAATAATAGGATGCAACCCCTGAGACAAAAAACAGCAGTGTCATGAAAAAGTCCCCAAGGGGCACCTCTATAATCAGGAAGGGCAGGGACGCAAGCCCTGATACCGGCTCCTTGATATAAACTACGCCGTATCTCAGATATGTAAGGGAAGCATGGAAAGGTATAAGCGCCAAAACCACCAGCACCCGCAGTCAATCTATATAATAAAGCCGTTTGCTTTCCGCATTTTCAGAACCCATTACGAAGTTCCCCTCTCATTCTTTTATATATGCCCTAACAATTTCACCAATATAAAACACATGATAATCTGCATTACGCAAGTTTCACCCCATAAAAATTCGATGATTAAAAATAGCCGAAGGTCTCCTCCTCAAATGAACGCAGCACTTGATCCATAAAATTGATTCTGGCCCCGGCAAGCTCCCGGGTTTTTTCCAGCAATAAACTTTTCTGCAGTTTATCCCTGCGATTCAAGACAGTTTCATAGGCTTTCCTAAGATCCTTGGGATTTTTGGAAAAATCCCTCAGAATACCCACTGTGCCCAGAAAATCCAATGCATCTGCATCGCTTAACAGAATTGCTTCAATGGAATTATCCCCGGTTGCTGAATGATGGTACTCAATGCATTCCAGTACAAGCTCCAGCAAGTGATTCTCACATCCTATTTCCGTCAGGAACTCTTCCGCCACCTGCCTGGATCTGATTGCATGGCTTACTCCGGGTTTTTCCCAAAACGTTTTGTATGGTTTATTCCCCATTGCCCGCCGTATTCCTCCGTTAATCCGCTTATCTTGCTCACAAGGTTTCCATAAGACATCCCTCCTAAAATATGCCTGTTGTTGTGTTACCATATACCAGGAAAAAGCCTGAATTTCACTTCCTTTGCATATTGAGAGTATCCCGGTAATTCCTCTTGCAGCATTTTATCTTCCAATGCAGTACGGGTAAATATAATGATAAAGACAGCAGCCGTGCAGATTAAGGCATAGAGAGAACCTATCATGAACGGAATTGCAACAAAGCTTAATAAACCCGAAGCATAACCCGGATGCCTGACAATTTTGTAAGGGTCCTCTTTTACCACCTGCTGCTCCCTGTCACTTTGTATCCGTACCGTTGCTTCAAAGTATTTATTTGCCAGCATTGATATTATTAGTATAAATGCAGCGGCTATATATAAAACCGTCCCGGGTATCATATATATAATGTCAAGGCTCGACCATTCAAATCTGCTATCCAATCCGGCAACAATATGTGTTCCCAGAAAACCGATCAGCAAGTATAAGCTTAACAGCGCCTTATCCCATGGCTTAGTCATTGTAATCCCTTTCTTAGTTTAGCCGACATTATTACGTCAGCGGCAGCACCGGACAAAATACCCATCATATCCTGCCTATTGTATTCTTTGGGCAGTAAGCCGTTGGCAGCCATTATCGAAAGTCCTAAATGAAATATCCTCATTTTTAATAGGATTGTTTTTAACTCATCAATAGTGAATGCCTTCAGCTCAGGGTCTTTTTGCATTTCTTCAATTAATACCGGCATCATTTTTTCATCATAGCCTTGCATGTATTTGCTATTTTTTATAACCAAATCTCTGAAAATAACGCTGTACTCCATGGCAAATCTAAGACTTGCGCTTCCCATATCTCGGAATGGGTTGCCGGTATCTTCCTCCATTAAAAGCTGTCTGCTGATACTCATAATCTTTTCTATTAAAGCTTCATTCAGTTCATCAACATTTTTAAAATTTACGTAGATAGGGGCAACCGAACTGCCCAGTTTTTCTGCGATTTTTCTCATGGTTATACTGTCGATTCCTTCTGTCTTAGCTATTTCAAAGGCTGCATCGATAATTTGTTCCTTGGTAAATTTAATCTTAGGTCCCATATCATCACTCTCCTTGCGACATATGTTATATAATACCTGCTATATAACATATGTTATATATAAATGCAAGTGTTTTTTAATATTTTTTGATTCAACAATAAATTTTGTGGTTTCTTGATAAATCCATATTTCAGGAATATGCCCCAAATGTGGCAAATTTACAGACACAGTTCATGATGTAAGGGTACAGTGCTATGAGCATCTACCAATCTGGGGAACGGAAAGAAGAAGGCGGCAAAACCAAGGTATTCGGCATTCGATGGGCACTTTTAAAGAATTTCGAAGACCTCACCGCAGAGAAAAATGTGCTTAAAATTTATCGGTTTTCAAGGTACATAGGGATAATCTAATTAGGGAGAATGGAAAATTCATCACACATTGTTGGCTAACCCCATAAAATCTATATTTTGAACACTTAGCAATTGTAAGTTTCCATATCGCTAGTAATTTTAAAACTAATTTTACCAGTTGACATAACCAAATTGTAGACAAACGCTCTGACAATAGACTTATTTCAAAGCTTTTATCACATTATACAGAATAATTTTCTTAGATTCAATCTTTTGATAGCTGTCTCCCTCAGCCTGTCGTAGTGTATGTGGCTGAAGAGCGCCGAGTACAGGAATGTATCCACCAAGCCGCCCCAACCCGCTAAACCAGCATCAAATTCGGCTTCATCGCCTGCCCAGCCATCATCCGACCCCAAGCCCGGATCAAAGACCGTTATTGACGGTAAACCGCATGTGTGGATTCCGGGCTTCGGTTGGATCGAGGATCACGGCGGCGGAACGAGAGTTGGCAATCCCGATGATGAACTTACCGGCCATAAAGTTTGCATAATGGGTGGCGACGAGCCTCATGCCAAAAAAGTCACTCCTCCACAGGCTGAACTGCCGGAACCGGAGGGTGAGGTTATCTACATACAGTTTGTAGAAGTACCTGAAAAGAAAAGTACACCGCCGGATTATAAGCCAAATACAACCCCGCCCGGTCAATAACCCCCAAAATCGGCAAAATTGATTATGGTTTCTTTGGGTGAGTAAGGCACACCCCAGCTTTGCCACCAAGCAGGAAGGATATACCGATTCCCATCATCGGCATCAAAGTAGCATAACAGCATAGGCTTGTTTTTGTGCCAGCAGCGATATCGCAGTACTCCGGTAAAGCTGCCTGTCTCAGCAGGATAGTAGTACTGCTCTAACGGAGCGCTTTCCCGATCTGCAATAGTGCGGATAATTTCATCTCTAAATTTATTTATTGCTCATGCCTCCAAAATTATAATTTCAACCCCTGTGTCTGTTCGGCTTGCTTCTGCTCGAACTGCTCCATCAACTCCTTTCGTAAATCCTCCGGGATGGATTCCACAAACTCCTGATAATCCCGCAGCTGATGGATCAGCGAGGCATTTTCGTTCTGAACAATCTGCGCGGTGCGCTGTGCTTGTTTTGTCTTTGACTGCAGTGCCTCTTCATTATGATGCAGGATTTCAAGCTGCTGGGCATAAGGCTTCAACTGGTTTTCAAAGGCATTGATACGAGGATACCATTTGCAGAACATATCCAGAAGGCTTTCTTTCTTTTTCTGTGCGTTGAAGGCGCCGATGCTTTCGATCTCCCGCTTCATCTGCTCCATCTGTTTGGTCAGACGGTTCGCCTGCTTGAACAGCCAGGTAGGAACGTGTTTGCGCTTGGTAACCGCGGCGGATTCTCCTCGCTCCAGTTCGGGAAACTCCTTCGACATATAGTCGTGAAATTTGTCCTGCCACTCGATGAGCTTGACGCTGTCCTTTCGCACCTTGCACTTCGGATTTTCTTTCTGCGCTTTTTCGATACGGGTCTGTATTTCGCCGTAATACTTCGCTCTCGGTTTTACAAGATGGTAATTCATTTTTGAGAGCTCCGTGTCAATGCCGGGATTGCTGGCATATTGCTGCTTTTTTCTTTCGTAGTGTTTTTCCAAAGCGGATGCCGGTCCGCCCCTTCTCTTTTCAAATCGCAAAATCGCATATGGCATAATTCAAACATCTCCTTCCTGCCGCAAGTACGGCGGTAATCGTCAGCCTCACATCCCGCCCCGCCATGCTGAATCCGCAGCCGGCTTTCCCGGTTCGAGCAGCGCCATGCCGGCTGCGTTTTCCCGCCCGCCATAATGCGATATATTGTTGCGGCAAAAACCAGGAGCCGTGCAGCATGGAACCTCCATAAATACACAAGTTAGTCTCGTTTATCCCGTCATGGTCACCTCCTTTTGAACATGAAAAAACGCCACCAATTAAGGTTGGAAGCGTTAGATTTTTGAATGTAAATTTTATTGAACTAAATTCTTGTAAAATGTATATAATAATGCTATAATAATGTACATGAAAGGAGGCGTAAGTCATGCCCCAAATAAGACCAATAACCGATTTAAGAAACACCAATGAGATCTCCGAATTGTGCCACGCAAAGAAAGAACCGATATTCATAACAAAAAACGGCTATGGCGATTTAGTTGTTATGAGCATCGAGACGTTTGACGCCATGCTGGAAGATCGTGAGCTCGACGCAGCTATCGCGGAAGCCGAAGCCGGGTATACTTCCGATAATCAGCTTGTCGATGCAAGAGAAGCTCTATCGAAATTAAAGAGGAAACATTTTGGAAAATAAATACGCCGTAAAATTACTGCCCCGTGCATACCGCGATTTGGACGGCATATATGACTATATTGCCGAAACGCTGACAAAGCCGGTTATCGCTTCAAAATTGGTGGATTCCTTGGAGGAAGCCATTTTCAGCCTGGAGAGCATGCCTCAACGAGGAGCATTGAGAAAAACGGGTGCTTATGCCAACAGGGGATATCGCCAGCTTTTCGTGGGTAATTTTACAGTTTTATACCGCATTGAGGAAGCAAAAAAGCATGTCCTCATCGTTACGGTGCGATATTCGAGAAACATTCTTCTGTGAGCATTTTCCCCGCTCCGAGCCGCACCCAAACGCACCCCAAAATCCCCCGCGAACCCTCAATTTCAACGACTCGAAATCCGCTATACTCATCTCTTACGCCTGTGATTTCTTGTTACTCCCATCAAATCATTTTCCACAGCACTTTTTATATTTCTTGCCGCTGCCGCAAGGGCAAGGATCATTTCGGCCGACCTTGGTGCGGGTTGACAAATCAATTACTTTCGAATTTAGCTGACCTATCTTAAAAGGCTCAGCCGGCAAAGGCTTTAAGTATTTCCTTTCCTCCTGAAACAACTCATTGGGAGTATGCCCCTTTAACACCCACTGACGAGTATTATTATATAACTCCATTATTTTCGCAGTTAACTGCTGCACAAATTCAAATGACGGGAACTCCATCCAGCTCTGCAGGTATTGAATAATCAGTGTCGGCTTTGAATCCGCGTTGATCATATTGGTTATCTGCAATGCTATTTCGTTTGTTTCCCTATCAGATAGTTTATAATATTTCAGAAGGAAACTGATAAAGCTGTTCATCTCCGGTGTTTTGTCAACATAATCCGGATCGCCGGCTTTTAACAGCTGCTTTTTTGTAAAAGGATAATAATCAACGCCCGGTCTCATTCTGTGTTCTTCAACTATTTTCTTCGCATCGAAAACTCTGTCATCCTGATATCCATATGGTGTGCAACGGGCCTGTCCATAGAAATCACAGGCAAAGGACATCACATTCATAAATTCCAGAATGTCAACTTCCTGTCCTGTAAGCTCTTTGATCTTCTCCTTAACGAGCCATGCATCTATGACACCATAATAATAAAGCAATCCATGGGTTAAGCGTATCCATTCGGTATTTCGTTGAACAATGTTTTCCAACTCACTGCCATCTATCTGAGAAAAAATGTTTATCAGTTCATCCGGCATAAATAATACCTTTTGATCATCATATAATCCGGGGAAAATGATACTGAATCCCATAAATGCTTCCGCATTCGTAACCGAAATACCTATGTCGGGTATAACTCCCGAATTCTTAATGATTATTTTGATAAAGTCATACCTGCTTTGATCCAATGTATATATGACCTTCTTAAACTTAAAGGGAATCAACCTGGCAAGCTCCGCTGCCAGATCTGCTTTTTTGAGAGCGCTTAAATTTTTGAAATCATAATTTTTGCGGATTGTATCCATTTCAGCCCTTGTTAACCCGTTAATGGCGCCATAAAGGCTGCATGGAATATCGACCTTCTTCCAAAGCCGTTTCTCTTTGTTTTCCTGCAGCTTTTGGCTAAAAGCCTTTGCATTTTCCAGCGCTTTCATCAGAACCGCTTCTGTTTTCTTATCAATTTTTTTATCCATCAATATTCCCTCTTTCAAAATGGCAGTTCTTCACCATTTTCATCATCTACATTTTGTTTTCCAAATTCAATTTCAGAAAACCAGTTATCATCGTAATACATACTTTCCGATTGGATCGGCAAAGCATTTGATGACACTATGGTTTTAGAGGCAAAAGCGTTTTCGTTTAGGCTGTTCTTCTTAGCTTTTCTGCCGGATTTGCCGGAGCAATCTTTACATACATGATTTTTATGTCCTTTTCCCGAAAACTTCTCATTGGCCCGTGTTCTTCCGCATATTCTGCAATAGTGCCCCACTTTTTAGATTCCTCGCTTTCTACTCACCATGAAGTCATCTTATTGATTCAGTGATTTTCTATTTATAAAATACTTTTATATAGTTTAAGTTGATTATTCGCTTATTGCCGGCATTTGCCAATGCACAACAGATGCGATTATATTATCATAATATCAGTACCCAATAAAGGAGATATTGATGTTATGAGTAGAAGAAAAGTTGA
>Ga0208695_1003399_pt1 | contig 10820 bp, 9 predicted proteins | sample AD_UKC111_MetaG_FD_184449 | JGI IMG/M metagenome (GOLD analysis project Ga0208695, IMG submission 184449) | Active sludge microbial communities of municipal wastewater-treating anaerobic digesters from Hong Kong - AD_UKC111_MetaG (SPAdes)... | ecosystem: Engineered > Bioreactor > Anaerobic >... | reverse complement strand
AATTGAAAAATTGCTTCGTACCAAGTATAAAAGTTATTATTTTCAAGATGCTTCCTTTCAACAATATGGCTTTGGAGCCACAATGGTTACTATCCGTTAATCATTCGATACTTTTGTTTTAGGTTATCGGAATATTTAAAATTTCGATCTGTCCAATCATCAGGTTTGAACTTTCGTTCAAAACATTGATTTTTTTATTTTCAAATTACAGATTTTCTGCCTGTTTTCAAAACAATAAAGTTTAACCGACTTATAATCAACTTATTAATAAAAATGTTCAACTCAAAACACTTTACTCCTAACTCTTTACTTAAAAACTCCTAACTCCAAATTCAAATCTTTATTTCATTAAAAAATATTCACTTAAACAAATTTAGCATGATAGACAAATTTTTTATTAAACGGTATTTTCTTTTTGTTTTCAGTGTTATTTTATCAGTATCGTTTTTCTCGTGTGGCGAAAAGGAAGAAAATGAGCCGGATATTACCAATTCTATTTATGTTACGCAGGTTTTTGAATATGTTTATGCACCCGGCCAACATGCCCAACTGGCAAAACCTGCCGATATCGAGCATTTTATTGGTGAGCCTTCGGATGAAAAGGGATTTTTGTATTTGGGCGGTTTTGGCGGATATGTAATTGCCGGGTTCGACCACGATATTCAAAACAAAGATGGAAACGATTTGGAAATATTTGCTTTGCCCGGAGCTTCGCCGGAACCGGCAATTGTTTATGTAATGCCCGACGACAATGGTGATGGTAAGCCCAACGATACCTGGTATGAATTAAAGGGAAATCAGTTTGAAAATGAAAAAAGAAATTATTGGGTTCGTTACTACAAGCCGGCGACATCCAATGACAACATTCAGTGGAAAGACAGTGAAGGAGAGAACGGAGAATTGATTTCGGGATTTGGAGCTCCCAACACTTCCTCCTGGTGGTGGCCAACCTGTATGGAAGACAGTATTACTTTTGAAGGTTCACGGTTGCCGGATGCTTATGACAACAAATCTTCTGAAAGTGCACAAAGTTGGGTTGTTCCAACTGATCGTTTTATATGGGGTTATGCCGAAAATAATTTTGGAATTGATTACGATACCCATCATCATTCCAATAAACTGGACATTTCCAATGCCGTCGATTCTTCAGGTAAGGCTGTTTATCTGGAAAAAATTCGCTTTTTCAAAATTCAAACGGCTGTTTTTCAGCGTGCCGGCTGGGTGAACGAAGTTTCGGCCGAAATTCGCGGAGCAGCTGAGTTGAAATAATCAGACCCTTCTTCCATACGCTTTGGAAACCTGCATAAAAATTCAAAATTACTGTCGGTCTTTCTGTTGTTACAAAAATTTTAAATATCTTTGTGAGTTTAATTTTCCTCAACGTACAACAATCAATTTATGGAAAATCTCGAGCCTTCAGTTGTTTGGAAATTTTTCGGGGAAATCACCCAAATTCCCCGACCTTCTAAAAAAGAAGAAAAAATAAGGGAATATTTGCTGGATGTTGCCCAACAATACCGACTTGAGGCAAAAACAGACCAAGCTGGGAATGTGCTGATTTGTAAACCGGCAACATTCGGTTACGAAAATCACAATAAAATCATTCTTCAGTCGCACATGGATATGGTTTGTGAAAAAGATGGTGATGTGCAGCACAATTTTGAGTCCGACCCCATTCAAACGTTTATCGATGGCGATTGGATAAAGGCAAAGGGGACAACTTTAGGAGCCGACAACGGCATTGGTATGGCTATGATGCTTGCTGTGCTTACTTCCGACAACATTTCACATCCGGCGCTTGAGTGCCTTTTTACTGTTGATGAAGAAACAGGACTGACCGGAGCTTCGGCTATTGAAGATCATTTCCTCAGCGGACAAATTCTTATCAATCTGGATTCGGAAGATGATGGTGTTATTTTTATCGGTTGTGCCGGAGGTATCGATACGACAATAAATTTTCCTTTTATAGCTGAAAAATCTCCGAATAATTACTTTTCCTTCTCGCTGACCGTGAAAGGATTGAAAGGTGGACATTCCGGCGACGACATTGACAAAAGACACGGAAATGCCATAAAAATTCTGAATCGTTTTCTGTGGAATGTAAACAAAAAACTTGATTTGAGAATCCATACTTTTCGGGGAGGAAATTTGCACAATGCCATTCCACGCGAAGCCGAAGTCGTAGCTTCCGTACCTTTTGAGGATAAGGAAAAACTTCGTGTGTTACTCAACGAATTTATTGCGGAAATAGAGGGTGAACTCAAAGAAGATGAACCGGCTTTGCAAATCCTTATTTCTTCAGAAGAAATTCCCGATCAGGTACTCGACAAGAAATCTTCCGATAAGCTTTTAAATGCACTTTATGCCTGTCCACATGGAGTAAAGGCTTTTAGCAGAGATATGCCCAATCTGGTGGAAACTTCTACCAATCTGGCTTCTGTCCGAATGCAGGAAAATGATTCTTTTCTTATCATAACCAGTCAGCGCAGTTCCGTTGAATCGGCCAAGTTCGACATTGCCCATCAGGTTGAATCTGTCTTTACACTTGCTCAAGCTCAAGCAACGCATGGTGAAGGATATCCGGGCTGGAAACCCAATTTGAATTCCGAAATATTGCAGAAAGCCAAAGTTTGTTACAAAAATATCACGGGTGAAGAACCGAAAGTTCGGGCTATTCATGCCGGACTCGAATGCGGACTTTTTCTGAAAAAATATCCTTATCTCGACATGATTTCCATTGGACCGCAAATGTATGGAGTTCATTCTCCCAATGAGCGGTTAAGTATCTCTTCTACCCGGAAATGTTGGCAATGGTTGCTTAAAATTCTCGAAAAAAGCTGAAATGACAAATATCTCGGGAAACAACTCGCTCGGAGAAAGTCGGATACAACCCAACAAACTCAAAATTATCAATGATCCGGTTTTTGGTTTTATCAACATACCGGATGATTTTTTGTATGAAATTATTCAGCATCCTTATTTTCAAAGATTAAACCGCATCAAGCAATTGGGTGTTTCGTTCTATGTTTATCCTGGAGCGCAACATACCCGTTTGCAACATTCGTTGGGGGCCATGCACTTAATGGGTGAAGCCATTGAAGAGTTGCGTCAGAAAGGTCATGTGATTTCCGGCGAAGAAGAGCAGGCTGCCCGGGCGTGCATGTTGCTGCACGACATTGGACACGGCCCGTTTTCTCATGCTTTGGAAAATAGTTTGGTAAACGGAATTCACCATGAAGAAATTTCAATGATGCTCATGCAGCAATTGAACGAAGAAATGAATAATAATTTGGCTTTAGCGCTGGAAATATTTAGTGGCCATTATCCTAAAAAATTTCTTCATCAGTTGGTTTCGGGGCAACTCGATATGGATCGAATGGATTACTTGAGTAGAGACAGCTTTTTTTGCGGAGTCAGTGAAGGTATCATTGGTTCGGCGCGTATTATCAAAATGTTGAATGTTTTTCACGGAGAATTGGTCGTTGAGTTGAAAGGAATTTATTCCATTGAAAAATTTCTGGTGGCACGTCGTTTGATGTATTGGCAGGTTTATTTGCACAAAACGCTGGTTGCTACCGAAAAAATGTTGACAAATATTCTCAAGCGTGCCAAGGAACTTGCTTCCAATGGTGAAACATTATTTGCTTCTCCTGCTTTGCATTATTTTCTCTATCATCATCTGGACAAGCAGAATTTTGTTCGGTCAACCGAAGCATTGGATTATTTTGTTCAGCTTGATGATTCGGATGTGATTTGCGCTATCAAAGTTTGGGCTCATCATCCCGATAAAGTTCTTTCTTTTCTTTGCGATGCTTTTATCAACAGAAAATTGTTTAAGGTAGAAATGCTGCAGGAGCCTTTGGACGAAACGACAAAAGAGGAATTATTGAAAAAATACAGCCGGTATTTTGAAGTTTCGCTTCAGGAAGCCGAATATTTTATGGGAGAGGAAATTGTCAGCACAGACACTTATGACCCTGTTGATGAGAAAATTAACATTTTATACAAAGATGGAACGGTGAAAGATATTGCCGACGCGTCCGATATGCTTAATATAAATGTTTTGACCAAGAAAGTTTACAAAAATTATTTCTGTTATTGCCGAATTTAGTCGACGGTAAGATATTTTTCTGTAAAATAAAATTGTAGAATAAAAATAACAAGTGTTACAAAGTGAATAATTGAAAATTCTTTCGTACTTTTGTACCCAAAATTTTTAAAAACTATGGAGTTTACAGCTCAACAAATTGCAGATTTTTTAGGAGGCCAGGTGGAAGGAGACCCATCGGTAAAGGTCAGTAATTTTTCTAAAATTGAGGAAGGAAAACCGGGAACCATCACTTTTTTGTCCAATCCAAAATACAGTCATTATATTTACGATTGTAATGCAAGTATTGTATTGGTAAACAAGGATTTCAAGCCTGAGAAGGAAATTCCGGCGACGCTTATTCGCGTCAACAATGCGTATGAATGTTTGGCGCAGCTTTTTTCATTGGTCGAACAGAGCAAACCCAAAAAAAAGGGCATTTCTCCATTGGCTTTCATAGCTTCCACTGCCCAAATTGGTGAAGATGTTTACATTGCTCCCTTTGTTTATGTGGGTGAAAATGTAAAAATAGGAAAAAACACGCAAATTCATTCTCATAGCAATATAGAAGACAATTCTTCGGTAGGCGAAAATACCGTATTGTTTTCAGGTGTACATGTTTACCCCGATTGTAGCATTGGCAACAATTGCATTCTGCATTCCGGTGTGGTAATTGGAGCCGATGGTTTTGGTTTTGCCCAGTCGGAAGATGGTACTTACAAAAAAATTACCCAAATTGGAAATGTCGTGTTGGAAGACGATATAGAAGTTGGAGCCAACACCACCATCGATCGCGCTACGTTGGGAAGTACCATTGTTCACAAAGGTGTGAAAATTGATAATCTGGTGCAAATAGCCCACAACGACGAAATAGGTGAAAACACAGTAATTGTAGCGCAAACAGGCATTGCCGGTTCAACCAAAATAGGGAAAAATTGTGTGATAGGCGGACAGGTTGGTATTGTTGGACATTTGCAGATTGCTGACAATACCCAAATCGGGGCACAGTCGGGTGTTACCAATTCGGTAAAAACTCCCGGCCAGATTATTATCGGTTCTCCTGCTATTCCCATTCAGAATTTTCGCCGTTCTTCCATTGTATTTAAAAATCTCTCCGATTTACAAAAAATGGTGATAGAATTACAAAATAAGGTAGAAGAGCTGGAAAAAACTAAAACTTCAGAAAAATAATTTTTTCTGAAATTTTTTTTTGACTGCCTCAAATGCATAAAAATTGTTAATCAAAAACAAATGACGAGACAAAGGACATTAAATGAATCTTTTACATTAGAAGGAAAAGGCTTACACACAGGTTTGGATATTGTGATTACCTTTTTGCCGGCTCCAGAAAATCATGGAATAAAGTTAAAACGTATTGATCTGGAAGAACCCGTTATCATTGAAGCATTGGCAGAAAATGTTACCCACACGGTACGTGGAACTGTTCTACAAAAAGGCGACGTTCAAGTAAGCACGGTAGAACATGCGTTGGCTGCGCTTTATGCTTTTGGTATTGACAATTGCCTGATAGAAGTCAATGCACCTGAATTCCCCATTTTGGATGGAAGTGCTCGCTTTTATGCAGAAAAAATTAAAGAGATCGGAATTATTGAACAGAAAGCGGAAAAAGATTTTTATGTGGTAAGGAAAAAAATTGAATATTCACTTCCCGATTCCAACTCCAAAATCACTTTGTTGCCCGATGATGTTTTCAGTGTAGATGTTCACATAGGATTCGATTCTGCTGTACTTGCCAATCAGTATGCAAGTTTGGATTCACTCGATAAATTTGCCGATGAAATTGCTTCAGCTCGTACTTTTGTGTTTGTTCACGAAATTGAACCGCTCTTGAGCATGAATCTCATCAAAGGTGGCGATTTGAAAAATGCACTTGTCATTTACGATAAGGAATTGTCGCAGGATACGATGGACAGACTCACCGACAAACTTCATCAGCCACGTATTGATGCAACCAAACTTGGATATATCAACGGTGAACTGAATTATCCCAATGAACCTGCTCGACATAAGTTGCTGGATGTTATCGGAGACCTTTCCTTGATTGGGAAACCACTGAAAGCAAAAGTTATTGTGCAGTATCCCGGTCATAAAATAAATACCAATCTGGCCAAAATCATTCGCAAGGAAATAAAAAAGCAGGAAGTTTCGGCTCCTGTGTACGACGATTCGGTTCCGCCGGTATTGGACATTAATGCTATCAGAAAACTTTTGCCGCATCGTTGGCCTTTTTTGCTGGTCGATAAAATTATCGATATCAACGAAAGAGTGATTGTGGGTGTGAAAAATGTTTCCGGCAACGAAACGTTTTTTATGGGACATTTTCCCAACGAACCTGTTATGCCCGGAGTTCTTCTGGTAGAAGCTATGGCGCAGACTGCCGGAATTTTGGTGTTGAACAAAGTGGAGGAACCCGAAAAATATTCTACTTATTTTATGAAAATAGACAACGTAAAATTCCGTCAGAAAGTTGTTCCGGGCGATACGGTTATTTTCCGTGTGGAAATGATCGATGAAATTCGTCATGGATGCACCGAAATGAAAGGATACGCTTTCGTTGGCGGAAAAATTGTTGCTGAAGCCCAGTTTATGGCACAAATCATCAAAAACAAATAAAACTAAAGATTTTTACACACCCATACAATGAAACAACCGCTGGCATATATTCATCCGGATGCAAAAATTGCACCTTCGGTAGTCATTGAACCATTTGTTACCATCGACAAAAATGTGGAAATTGGCGAAGGAACGCGCATCGGTCCGAATGTTACCATTTTGGAAGGAGCCCGAATCGGGAAAAACTGTACTATTTTTCCCGGTGCCGTAATTGCAGGCATTCCTCAGGATTTGAAATTCAAAGGTGAAGAAACTTTGGCCATTATTGGCGATAATACCACCATTCGCGAATGTGTTACCGTAAACAGAGGCACAGCCTCAAAAGGAAAAACCCAAATTGGCGACAATTGCCTGATCATGGCTTATTGCCATATTGCGCATGATTGCCTCGTTGGTAACAATGTCATTATGTCCAATGCTACACAACTTGCCGGCGAAGTGGTTATTGACGATTTCGCGGTTATCAGCGGAGGCGTTTTGGTGCATCAATTTTCACACATTGGTTCTCATGTTATTATTCAGGGTGGAACAAAAGTGAATAAGGATGTACCACCTTACGTGAAAGCAGGGCGTGAGCCGCTGTCATTTGAAGGAATCAATTCGGTGGGTTTGCGGCGACGCGGATTTACCAATGAACAAATTGGTTTTATTCAGGAAATTTATCGCTATATCTTTTTGTCGAAAATGAATGTGAGCAATGCCATAGATCGCATCGAAGCCGAATTGCCAGCTACCAAAGAACGTGATGACATTCTCCTTTTCATAAAAAATTCGCAAAGAGGTATTATCAAAAGTTTTCTGGAATAAACTTGATTTCATTTCTCTGTTTTTGAGAAAAAATTTTTTATATCATTCAGAAGCTATGAAAATTAACGAAGAAGAAACTCCAAAAAAAAATCTGAATTTCATTGAAGCTATTGTTGATCAGGACGTTAAGGAAGGGAAAAATGGCGGACGTGTTCAGACAAGGTTTCCTCCCGAACCGAACGGTTATTTGCATATCGGACATGCTAAGGCTATTTGTCTGAATTTCGATATTGCAAAAAGATACGGAGGAATTTGTAATCTTCGTTTTGATGATACCAATCCGGTAAAAGAAGATGTTGAATACGTTGATTCCATAATGGAAGACATTCAATGGTTGGGTTATCAGTGGAAAAATGTTTACTACGCTTCCGATTATTTTCAGAAACTTTGGGATTTGGCAGTTCAGTTTATCAAAAAGGGGTTGGCTTATGTAGACGAACAAAGTGCCGAAACCATAGCCAAACAAAAAGGTACACCTACTGTTCCCGGAATAGAAAGTCCTTATCGGAATCGTCCGATAGAAGAAAATCTTGCGCTTTTTCAAAAAATGACCAATGGTGAAATTCCCGAAGGCGGCATGGTGTTGAGGGCAAAAATTGATATGGCTTCTCCCAATATGCACTTTCGCGATCCCATCATGTACAGGATTATTACTTCCCATCCGCATCACCGTACGGGTTGGCAATGGAAAGTTTATCCGATGTATGATTTTGCTCATGGTCAGTGCGATTATTTTGAAGGAGTTACTCATTCTTTGTGTACGCTTGAGTTTGAAGTTCATCGACCACTTTACGACTGGTTTATCGATCAGTATCAGGATACTGATTACCGACCGCGACAAATAGAATTCAATCGTCTCAATCTTACTTATACCGTCATGAGCAAGCGTAAACTTTTGCAACTTGTTCAGGAAAAGTTTGTCAGCGGCTGGGACGATCCCCGCATGCCTACACTTTGTGGTTTGCGTCGACGTGGTTTTACACCTGAATCCATACATAACTTTATCGATAAAATAGGCTATACAAAATTTGAAGCGCTGAACGATATTGGATTGCTTGAACATGCGGCCCGCGAAAGTCTAAACAAAACGGCAATACGTGTTAATGCCGTACTTCATCCCGTCAAGCTGATTGTTACCAATTATCCTGAAGGAAAAGTAGAAATGATGACAACGCAAAATAATCCTGAAGACCCTGAAGCTGGAACCAGAGAAATTGCATTTTCAAAAGAACTTTTCATTGAAAGGGAAGATTTTATGGAAAATCCTCCAAAAAATTATTTTCGTCTGACGCCCGGTCAGGAAGTTCGGCTGAAAAGTGCTTATATTGTTAAATGTACGGGTTGCAAAAAAGATGAAAATGGTGTTGTTACCGAAGTTTATTGCGAATATGACCCCATGACAAAAAGCGGCATGCCTGAAAGCAATCGCAAGGTGAAGGGAACGCTTCACTGGGTTTCGGCTGCTCATTGTGTGGAAGCTGAAGTACGCCTCTACGACCGCTTGTTTAACGTTGAAAACCCTTCTGCCGACGAACGCGATTTTCGCGAATTACTCAATCCCGATTCTTTACAGATACTTACCGGTTGCAAACTGGAAAATTCACTTAAAGATGCCAAGCCTCTCAAACATTTCCAGTTTCAGCGCATTGGATATTTTACAGTCGATTTGGATTCAGCTCCGGACAAGTTGATATTCAATCGTACTGTCTCTCTCAAGGACAGTTGGAGTAAAGAACTCAATAAGTAAAATCACCTCAAATACAGGTCAACAATGTTGCAATGAATATTTGCAGCATTGTTGACTTTGTAGTGGTCTGGATTGGAATTCAGGAATTGAATTTGATCAAAAAGTACATTCTAACAAAAACAAAAATTTTTCTCCCTTTGAAATATGAATTGTCCTCGCAAAAGTTTAACTTTGTATGAAATTATACGGATATGACTTCGTGGACGCAACGTACAGAGTTATTGATTGGGAAATCGGGCATGGAGGCCTTGCAACAGGCTGCAGTACTTATTATTGGTCTGGGCGGTGTAGGTGGCATGGCTGCAGAAATGATTTGCCGTGCCGGTATAGGCAAAATGACAATTGTGGATCACGATACCATCAATCCTACCAATTTAAACAGGCAGATACTGGCGTCTGTAAACACGATTTCGCAATACAAAACCGATGTGATGGCCCAAAGGTTGTTGCAAATCAATCCTGATTTAAAATTAAAAACTTTTAATCAATGGGCAGAAGTATCGAACATCGAAGAATTGCTTGAAACAGAGAAATACGATTTTGTGGTAGATGCCATTGATACGGTTACGCCCAAAGTTTTTCTAATAAAGAGCTGTTTGGAGCGGGGTATCGATATTATTTCCTCAATGGGTTCGGGAGGCAGAATGGATCCTTCAAAAGTCAGAATTACAGATATTTCCAATACGCATACTTGTCCGCTGGCAAAAGCTGTACGACAGCGATTGTCGAAAATGGGCATATCAAAAGGCCTTGCCGTTGTTTTTTCGGATGAATTGCCCAACAAAAATGCCGTATTACCTGTTGAAGATGAAAAGTTTAAAAAATCTACTGTGGGAACCATTTCGTATATGCCGGCCATTTTTGGCTGTATGATGGCTTCTCATGTAATTCGTGAAATTTTAAGAGAAAATCACTTCCAGAAAACTTTAGATAGAATTTAGGAAAAAATAGAGTAAATTAATATATGGACGAAAGAGATGACAGGGAAGAAATAACCGGAGCGGAAAATGAGGAAGATTTCGTTCAGCAGGCTGATATTGAAGACAATTCAGAGACGAAACCTTCCGGGCATTCTTCTTATAAAATACCGAAAATAGAAAACAGTGAAGTAAAACATCATCTTTCCGGCATGTATCAGAACTGGTTTCTGGATTACGCCTCCTACGTAATTCTTGAACGTGCCGTACCCGATATTTACGATGGACTGAAACCTGTGCAGCGACGTATTCTTCATTCCATGAGAAGACTCGAAGACGGTCGTTACAACAAGGTGGCCAATATTGTGGGGCATACCATGCAATTTCATCCGCATGGAGATGCTTCCATTGGGGATGCGCTTATTCAGCTGGGACAGAAAGATTTGCTTATTGACTGTCAGGGAAACTGGGGAAACATCCTCACGGGAGACTCTGCTGCTGCACCTCGTTATATCGAGGCACGTCTTTCCAAATTTGCACTCGAAACCGTTTTCAACCCTAAAACAACGGAGTGGAAACTATCTTACGACGGTCGGAACAAGGAACCGGTGAATTTGCCGGTGAAATT
>Ga0208695_1003398_pt1 | contig 10826 bp, 7 predicted proteins | sample AD_UKC111_MetaG_FD_184449 | JGI IMG/M metagenome (GOLD analysis project Ga0208695, IMG submission 184449) | Active sludge microbial communities of municipal wastewater-treating anaerobic digesters from Hong Kong - AD_UKC111_MetaG (SPAdes)... | ecosystem: Engineered > Bioreactor > Anaerobic >... | reverse complement strand
GATGATGTTACAAAGCTTCATCTCTATCTAACAGAATCTTTACAGGTTAATATAGAGATTTTGCAATGGATAAATAGAAAAATGGTTTTAATGAAAGGATCTAAAGAATCAAATAAAGAAAAATTCTTTGAGGTTTATGAAAAACTTTTAAAGAAAAGTAATTGACGGGAGATTAATTTATGCTATAGTTTTTTATGTAATAGATATAATATTTTACAGGTGGAAACTTTATGGATAAAGATAAGTTTGTACCGAATAATTCGAATGATGAAATATCTCTTTTAGATATTCTTAAGATCATCTGGAAATACAGGTGGTTTATTATTACTTTTTGTATCATAATAACTTTAGTTACAGCTATTATTTTATATACTTCTGCAATAAAACAAAGCAATATCCCTCAATACACTTATATTGCTTACATGAATTTTCCAGGCATTTCATATAACCTTTATCAATATCTTGATATACAGTTAAAGTACGATCTAAATCAAGGTTATCTAGCAGATAATTTTTTTATAAAAGATATATCTATTGAAGCACCTGAGATTAAAGCGAAGCCTTATAAGATGGCTGATTTCCCAGTTGTTCAGTTGAAGGTAAATATTACTTTTAATAATGATATTCCAGCTGATATTCTTACAGAGTTTGAAAAATATGTTAAAGATCTTATATTTAAGAAATCAATACTTGATTCTATAACTATCTTAAAAGATCCTGTTCAAAGCTCTGGTAAAATTATTTTTTCAGGCAATAACATTCAAAATGCTGAACTTGTTCTTTTTTTCACAGAGGTTAACGAAAACCTTACCAGTATTTTTAACCTTAAAAATAACGATATTGATAAAACTTATAAGCTTGTTAGTACTTATATAAATAATCTTAATCCACAGGCAAATTATTTAAAATATGCAAAAGAAGTAATTTTAAAAATATGTGATAACGATTATTTAGAACTATCCAACTGGAATATTGATATTAAGCAGGATATTACCGAAAATAAAATCTTCACTTCTTCTTTTTTTATGAAGATAATTATTGCATTTATATGTGCCTTACTAATTTCCATTTTTCTGATATTTATAATAGATTTTTTTAAAAAGCATGGCAAAGAGATAGTAAGGTAAAAGGATCATTACCTTTGTTGATTAATTGATAAAATTAAATCTTAATAGATGTCTAAATGATAAAAAAGCTAAACTTAAACAATGAATTTACTAAAAATGTTTTTACTCTGATGTTTGGAACTGCACTTGAATTGCTTTATAGAATTTAAAAAATATTTGTCAAATATATATATGACAATATAGATTGTATTGAGGCTCTATGCTTTTTAATTCAATTGATTTTGCTATTTTTTTACCTATAGTTTTTTTTATATATTGGTTATTATCAAAATATAATTATAAAATTCAGAATTTTTTTATTGTTATTGCAAGTTATATTTTTTATGGATGGTGGGATTATCGATTTCTTTCTTTACTTTTTTTTTCCAGTATAACTGATTTTTCAATTGGTTTACTACTTAAAAATGAAGAAAGATTAAATAGAAGAAAACTTTATTTAATGATAAGCATTTTTGTAAATATAGGTTTACTCGGATTCTTTAAATATTTTAACTTTTTTGTTGATAATTTAGTTCAAGCATTTACATTTTTTGGTTATCATCTTAATCCTTTAAATCTAAAAATTATACTTCCAGTTGGAATAAGTTTTTACACTTTTCAAACATTAAGTTACTCTTTAGATGTTTTTAGAAAAAAACTAAATCCTACAGATGATCTAATTGCTTTTTTAGCATATGTTAGTTTTTTCCCCCAATTAGTCGCAGGACCTATCGAAAGAGCATGTAATCTTTTGCCACAATTCTATAAAAAAAGAGAATTCAACTATTCTGAAAGTGTTGAAGGATTAAAACAAATGCTTTGGGGATTTTTTAAGAAATTAGTAGTGGCGGATAACTCTGCTAAAATTGTGGATGCAGTTTTTTCTAATCTTTCTTCCTATTCTGGTAGCTCAATTTTTATAGCCAGCATTGCATTTGCTTTCCAAATTTATGGGGATTTTTCAGGCTATTCAGATATTGCAATTGGTACAGCTAAACTTATGGGCTTTAATTTGATGAATAATTTTTTGTATCCTTATTTTTCTAGAGATATAGCCGAATTCTGGAGAAGATGGCATATTTCTTTAACCACATGGTTTAGAGATTATATTTATATACCATTAGGAGGAAGTAGAGTTTCATTATCAAAATCAATAATTAATACTTTTATTATTTTTTTAGTTAGTGGTTTTTGGCATGGTGCAAGCTGGACATTTTTGTTATGGGGGTTGCTAAATGCTATTTATTTTATGCCACTTTTAATACTAGGAAAAAATAAGAAAAATAAAAATATTATTGCTGAAAATAAGAAATTTCCAACAATTAAGGAGCTTTTGGGTAGTATTGTTACATTTATTTTTGTTTCATTTTCCTGGATATTTTTTAGGTCAAATAATTTATTGAATCTTAAAATATGTTTAAGCAAAATTTTCTCTAGATCTTTATTTAAATATCCAGGTATTATTAAAATAACGGATTTTAAATTAACTTTTTCGATGATTTTTTTTATGCTTTTTTTTGAATATTTATCTAGAAATACTAATTATGGATTAGCATTTACTAATAAATTGCCTCGATTTTGTAGATATTTGCTTTACTTTATTATAATTTTTTGTATTGGCATGAGTATGCAAGCTGCTAAGACAGAATTTATTTATTTTCAGTTTTAAATAATTATGAAAAATTTTATTAAAAAAATTTTAATTTTTATTACCATTTCAACCATATTTTACATTATTGCAGTTATATTTTTTGCTTCTGCTTTTGGAACAAATCAGAAAAATTTGAAATTTAATCCTAATAAAAGTTGGACTAAGCAAAAACTTAAAGAAGCTAAAGATTTTGAACCAGTTGATATTTTATTTATTGGCTCATCTCATGCATATAGGGGATATGATGTTAGATTATGGAGGTCTATTGGAAAATCTTTTAATCTTGGTACAGCAGGTCAGACTCCTGTTCAAACATTATATTTACTAAAAAAATTTTACAAAAATCTTAATCCTAAATTTGTAATAATTGATATTTATTTTCCATTATTTGAAAGCGATGGAATAGAGTCCTCTGTCGATATATTATCAAATTTTTATGATTTATCAAATTATAAATTGTTTTTGTTATCTCCAAATCCTATTGTTTTAAATACATTAATCTATTCATATTTTTATGAATTAAAAAATAGGATTGGATTAAATAATAATAAAAAAAATGAAGATTATTTTAATGAAAATGATATTTATATAACAGGAGGTTTTGTTCAAATTAAAAATCAATATTATAATTCTAACGAAATTTCGAATAAAAGAAATATTAAAATGTCTAGCAACCAAACAAGAGCCTTTGAAAGAATTATTAGGTTTCTAAAAAAAAATAAAATAAAGTATATTATAGTTCATGCTCCTATAACAAGTAAAGAGTTTTCATCTTACGCAAATGTGACTGAATTAGATTCATATTTTAAAAAATTTGGCATTTATATTAATTTTAATGAAGTTCCATTGCCTTTATTCGATGATATTCATTTTTATGACAAACATCATTTAAATCAATATGGTGTGAATATTTTTAATAAGAGATTGATTGAGTATTTTATAAGTCTATTTCCAGAAATATATAAAGAAAGAAAATAATAATAGCATAAAATTATTATGTTTAGTACATTTGAATTAATTTAAGCTTCTGCTCAAAATTAGGCACAGAGGTTAACGAAAACCTTACCAGTATTTTTAACCTTAAAAATAACGATATTGATAAAACTTATAAGCTTGTTAGTACTTTTATAAATAATCTTAATCCACAGGCAAATTATTTAAAATATGCAAAAGAAGTAATTTTAAAAATATGTGATAACGATTATTTAGAACTATCCAGTTGGAATATTGATATTAAGCAGGATATTACCGAAAATAAAATCTTCACTTCTTCTTTTTTTATGAAGATAATTATTGCGTTTATATGTGCCTTACTAATTTCCATTTTTTTGATATTTATAATAGATTTTTTTAAAAAGCATGGTAAAGAGATAGTAAGGTAAAAGGATCATTACCTTTGTTGATTAATTGATAAAATTAAATCTTAATAGATGTTTAAATGATAAAAAAGCTAAACTTAAACAATGAATTTACTAAAAATGTTTTTACTCTGATGTTTGACGACTTGAATTGCTTTATAGAATTTAAAAAATATTTGATTAATTATTTATATTAATAAAATCATGAAAATTAAACTAAAAAATTTATTTAAAGATATTTCCTTAACTTATGTTACAGAATTCATAGTTTTAATTAGTTTTTTCTATATATACAGGTTGATAGGAATTTATTTTGGACCTAAAGGGGTTGGAGAATATTCTCTTATTAAAAAGACAATTAGTTTTTTGCAGCCAATTTTATTATTAGGATTTGGCGTAGGATTGCCACGATATATTGCTGTTTCTAAAAACCAAAAAGAGACAAATGGTTATATAAAATCATCCATATTAATGGTAACAATACTAAGTATTATATTTATAATAGTTATAAACCTATTTAGTGCTGGATTTTCAAAATTATTTTTAGGCTCTAAAAGTTATGATTATCTAGTTTTACCAATTTCTTTTTTATTAATTGGAGGAAATATTCATAATTTAATTTATTCTTTTTTTAGAGGTAAATTTTATGTTAGAACTTTTAATATTTTGCAAATCATAAACTCAGCTTTAGCACCAATAATTATTTTATTATTATTTAAAAATATTAATATTGGAAAATTTATTATATTTGTAGGAATTGCAAATTTAATGACCTCGATTGTATTTTATTTATTTTTTAATAAAGATTACTTTGTTGGATTTAAAGATTTGGAATTAAAAAAATCATTAATTGATTTAATTAAATATAGTTTACCAAGATTAATTGGAGATTTTACATTAGGTGCAATAATATCTTTAGGGCCAATCTTAGCCTCACATATTGCTGACATTGAACAAGTTGGATATCTATCAATTAGCCAGAGTCTATTAAATTCTGTAGGAGTAGCAATAGCTCCACTTGGATTGATATTACTTCCCAAAGTTAGCAATTTAATAACTTCAGGAAGAGAAAGCGAATTAAATGAAAATTTAAATATTTTAATAATTTCTGTTATTCAATTATCCATGTTTATTTCAATGCAGATGATTATTTTTAGTGATGCTATTATAAAATATTGGTTAGGAAATAATTTCATTAAAGCTATTCCACTTATGAAAATAATTTTTAGTTCAATAACTTTTTATTCCTTTTATATTTCCATGCGAAGTATTCTTGATGCTTCAAAAATAAAGCCTTTAAATACAATTAATTTGCTAATTTCATTGGCATTTTTTTTAATTTTTTCTGTAATTTTTATGCTATTTAAATTAAATTCTAAAATTATTATTTTAGCTACATCACTAAGTATATCTTTAGGAATTCTTGGAATATTAACTTATTTTTCTGTACGAAAAATATATAAGGGAAATTATCTTAAAGATTTTAATTCTTTTATTGTGGCTATTTTAATTAATTTTGTATTATGTGGATTAATATCTTTAATAAAAAGATTTATTATTTCAAATATTTTATATATAATTATAACAGAGATTTTAGCTGCAATTATATATTTAGTTATTTTATGGTTATTAAAAATGGATTGGATAAGAAAAATAATAAAGCTAATAAAATATTAAGTGTGGATGAATTAATGTTAAGTAAAAAGAAATTTAAATATTTTTTATTAACTTCAATAATTCTATTATTAATTATTATAATTATTGTACTTATTTATTTTTCATACTCGTCAAAAAATAATAAAATTAATAATAAATATAAAACTTATATTAAGAATGATTACTTTTATAATAGTAATATTTTGCTTCCATATATATGGGGTTATGAATTTGATCAAAAAATGAAAGATAAACAATATTTAAAAAGTGAAAATCTTCATCCTCTTGACTTAGGCAGAGTAACAATTTTTCTTTTACAAGAAGGCTATAAAAAAAATAATATACAAGAATTAAATTTAGGCAAAGAATATCTTGAATTTCTTATTAATTCTTATCCTATGATTATCAGAAAAGATGATTTTATAATATGGCAATATCCTTTTAGCTGGGATAATTATCCAAAAGGTTGGTATTCAGCTATGGCTAATTCAGCTATTGGATTAGCTTTTTTAATAGGTTATGATATATTTGGTGATTTTAGATATAAAATGACAGCTATAAAAGCCATTAATGCTGTTGTTTCCTCCACTGAAGATGGAGGATGCGCAATAAAATTTAACAAAAATAGTTTTGTTTTTGAAGAATATGTATACAATGAAATAAATAAAAATAATGCAGAATTTGTACTAAATGGATTTTTATTTTCTCTTTTAACTGTGAGAATATTTGCAGAAACTCTAAACGATAGTTATTATTTGAAAATGTATAATTATGGATTAAATGGTCTAAAAAAAATTTATAAAAATTATTATTATAAAAATAAAAATTGGACTTATTATTGCTTAAATCCTAAAGTTATAGAAACACCTCATTATGCAATCTATGATATGATTTTATTCGATGAATTATATAAAATTACAGGAGATGATTTTTATTTTAAAGAATTGACCATGAGAAAAGAAATTCTAAGATTAAATTATCCACTTGAACTTTATATTGATAAAGAATCTTCTATTAACTTTGTATTTTCATTAATTGGACCGCCTCATCCTTATTGGATAGATATTTATCCTATAAAAATAGATTTTTTTGATCAAAGTGAAAACATTATATGCAGTTATGAAGTAAATAATCCCCGCGACTTTAATACAATAATAAATAAAAGAGCTTTTATTAACGGCGTTATAGATAAAAGTAGTTTTAAATATAAAATTAGCTCTATTTATGCAAATAATAGTTTTACCTGGCAGGAAGGGTTTATAAAAGATATATTATTAATAAAAAATATTGAAAGTTTTAAAAAAATATTTTTCAAAATAAATTGCTATTATGATGCTGAATATGATAAAATTAATAATAAAATTTTAATTGACCCTTCTAAAATAGATCGAACTGAAGATGTAAATTATTATACCAATAATCAAGGAATAATTAAATTAAAATTTAGCTCAAAATTTGATTGGAAACTTTATAAGTACATAGGATTAATAATTAAGCCAACGAAAAACATATATTCTATTAAATTTGATATTTATGATTATTTTAATAATGTAGCTTCCAGATATTATGTTAAATTAAAGCAAAATGAAAAAAACTTCATTTTATTAAATTGGGAAGGTTTTAATAATATAGATAATTTAAATCAGTATATTTCGCATATGAATATAATTATTTATACTAGTGAATACTCTTTATTAGATAAATTCGAAATCGAATTAGATGACATAATTTTATTTCAAAATAACATACAATTATTTAAATTTTTTGAAGTAAATAATTTATTTTTTCCCGAGGAACCTGGTAAAGGAAATATTTATTAAATATAATTATTATGAAAAAAATAACTATCAAATATAATATCTTTTATAATTTATTATTTTTTATTATTTATAAAATTTTATTAGATATATCCTATTTTTATATAATTTCTCCAATATGGTCATATAGTGGTTTTATATTGAATATTAATAGGATTAAACTTTATGAATCATATTTTCTTCTTATTTTTATCTATATTATAATGCCTAAATCTCAAGATAAAATTTCAAGTATAATGTGCTGGATACTAATTTTAATATCATATGTCCCTTTGTTGACTATTTATGCTTTTATGAATGAATCGCGAATATATTTATATGCAATTACTTGTTTTTGGGTCTTAGTTTTTTTGATGTTAAATTTGCCAACACTACTATTAAGAAATATGAACAAAAATCTCACAAAATTTATACTCTTTATTATTTCTTTCATTTTGATAGCTTTTACGATATCTATGGTGTTTAAATATTTTAAGATATCTATAAATCTAAATTTAGCAAATGTATATGATGTTCGTTCAGAATACTCCAAAAAAAATAATATACCTTTTTTGGGATATGTCTTTACATGGACTGCATATGTCATTTTACCTTTTGTTTTTTCTATAACAATATATAAAAAAAGATATTTATTTTCTATTTTAATTATTCTGTTGCAAATATTACTTTTTTCAATTACTGGAAATAAGACTTATCTTTTCGCATTGCCTTTAGTTTTGGCTTTAATCTTTATACTAAATAAAAAAAATTATTTTTTATTGATGACATTAGGCCTTGTTTGCATAATACTAATTGGTATTTTATCTAATTTATTAATAAATGATTTATGGATTTCATCTTTATTTACAAGAAGAACATTACTTCTTCCTGCTCGATTATCTTTCATTTATTATGATTTTTTTTCAAATAATCCACATACTTTTTTATCTCAACATCATATATTTAATAAATTTTTTAATTACCCATATGAAGTTGCTCCTCCATATTTAATAGCAAAAGTATATTTTAATGCACCTGAAATGAGTGCAAATAATGGAATTTACGCTGATGCATTTATGAATTTTGGATTTTATGGATTTATTATCTGGGCTTTAATTATTACTATATTTATGAAAATTATTGATAGTTGTTCAAAAAATAAAGATAAAAGATTAATAATTTCAGTCCTTTGTATGCCATTAATTGCAATTACAAATAGTGCCTTTTTAACCTGTTTAATTACACATGGATTATTATTGAGCATTGTTATTATATATTTATTACCTAAAAAGAGTGAAAAAAGCTTATGCAAAAAATAAAAATCTGTCATATTTCAACAGTTCATTCAGCTTTTGATGATAGAATATTTCATAAAGAATGTAAAACATTAGTTAAATCAGGGTATGATGTTTCTTTGATAGTTCAATATGATAAAGAGGAGATTATCGAAGGAATAAATATAATACCTTTACCAAAACCCAAAAATAGACTAAATAGAATGCTTTTTTTACCTTTTAAAGCTTACAAACTTGCTTTAAAACAGAAGGCAAATATTTATCATTTTCACGATCCAGAGTTTATTTTTATAGGCTTATTGCTTAAATTAAAAGGGAAAAAAGTTATATATGATATTCATGAAGATGTTCCAAGGCAAATTCTAACCAAACCATATCTTAAAAAATATATTTTGTATATTATATCATATTTATTTGAAAAATTTGAAAATTTATTTGCCAGACGATTTGATTTTCTAATAACTGCTACCCCACATATTAGAGATAGATTTTTAAAAATTAATAATAGTAGTATTGATATAAATAATTTTTCATTATTAAATGAAATGTATAATGACATAAAATGGGAAGAAAGAGAAAATAATATAGCTTATATCGGAGGAATTGCTAAGATAAGAGGAATTATAGAGTTGGTGAAAGCTTTAGAATACTTGAATATAGATATAAATCTTTATTTAGCAGGAGATTTTGAAGATAAAAATCTTGAACAATATGTAAAATCGCTTAATGGATGGAATAAAGTGAAATATTATGGATATATTGAAAGAAAAGGTATTAGCAAAATATTGAAAAATAGTAAAATTGGAATAGTAACATTTCATCCAGAACCAAATCATTTATTTTCATCACCAGTTAAAATGTTTGAATATATGTCAGCAGGTATTCCGGTAATTGTTTCAAACTTTCCATTGTGGAAGGAGATTATAGAACGAAATAATTGTGGTATATGCGTTGATCCACAAAGTCCTGAAGAAATAGCTAAAGCTGTTGAATATTTAATAAATAACCCTGAAATTGCAAAGCAAATGGGTGAGAATGGTAGAAAAGTTGTAGAAGAAAAATATAACTGGGAAAATGAGGAAAAAAAATTATTGAAAATATATGGAGATTTATTAAATGTATATAAATGAAGTTGTTATAGATGAAGATAAAGAAAAACTGAATTTAATTGCAAAAGAAGTAGGTTGTATTTTTAATACGATAAATTGGGTTAATTTATTTGAGAAATCAATAAAGATTTTTGGAATATATGAAAACGATGGATTATTAATAGGGGGATTTTTTTTATTTATTGAAAATAGATTTTTATTAAAAATTGTCCAAAATCCTGCTTTTACACCTTTTATTGGACCTTTTTTTAAAATTGAGTCTAAGAACAATTCTGCTATCTTAACAAAAAAAAAGGAAATAATAAAAAAAATAGCGGAATATGTTGAAAATTCTAGTTACTCAATTTTATCAATATCATTAAATTATGATATACTTGATACACAGCCTTTTATCTGGAAAAAATTCAAAGTAACTCCCAGATATTCTTATATTATTTATTTGCAAAATGATATTGAAACTATATATTCTAATTTTTCTCAAGAAAGAAAAAATGATATTAAAAAAGCAATAAAAGATAAGCTTTATTCAAAAAATATTGAAGATTATAATATTGTAAAAAATTTAATTTTGAAAACTTTTGATAGACAAAAGTTAAAAATTAATGAATTTTATTTAGATAAAATATTATTTGAATTTTCAAATTCAGAAAATAGTTTTGCATTTGTTACATTTAAAGATGAAAGACCAATTTCTTGCACATTTTGTATTCATGATAAAAATAAAGCTTTTTATATTCTGGGTGGTTACGACAATGATTTAAAACATCATGGAGCAGGTGCATTATCTATACTGGAATCAATAAAATATTCAAAAAGTTTAGGATTAAAAGAATTTGACTTTGAAGGATCTATGGT
>Ga0208695_1003394_pt1 | contig 10829 bp, 9 predicted proteins | sample AD_UKC111_MetaG_FD_184449 | JGI IMG/M metagenome (GOLD analysis project Ga0208695, IMG submission 184449) | Active sludge microbial communities of municipal wastewater-treating anaerobic digesters from Hong Kong - AD_UKC111_MetaG (SPAdes)... | ecosystem: Engineered > Bioreactor > Anaerobic >... | reverse complement strand
CATTGCGAAGACGATGTGCTTCGTCAATAATGACTAAGTCCCAGGAGATTGCCTTCACGTCAATTTCCTTTTGAGACGCAAAGTTAAATGAACAAATAACAACCTCATCCTTTATGTCAAAAGGATTTAGTTCACCTTCTTTTTTGGCCTTATTATAATTTGCAGACTCAAGAATCCTTGATTTTATGAAAAATTTTTCATCAAGTTCTGTGCGCCATTGGGTTCGAAGTGCGGCGGGAACAATGAGTAGGATACGGCGTTTACGCTCCGACCAGCATTGTGCAAGGACAAGCCCTGCCTCAATTGTTTTACCCAGACCAACTTCATCGGCAAGAAGCGCGCCGCTGGAAAGCGGTGATTTCAAGGCAAACAAGGCAGCATCTACCTGATGGGGATTCAGATCAACCTTTACGCCGGACATAGCGGAAGCAAGCCCGTCAATACTGGACTGCGGGCGTTTAAGAAGTATTTGTTCGGCAAAATATCTTGTCTGATACGGCGTATATGATTCCATAATGACCCCACCCAATTCTTTATCGTTTCACGTCATCGCTCATTTCCATAATATCGGCTATATCACAATTTAAGGCTTTACATATCTTCGCAAGTATTTCAGTATTCACATTTTCATTCTTACCGAGTTTTGTTATGGAAGCAGAACTGATTCCCGCAAGCTTTTGCAGGTCTTTCTTTTTTAAGTCCTTATCAATTAAGAGTTTCCACAGCTTTTTATAACTGATCGCCACTTTGTCCACCTCGCCTGGTTTTTTCAACCAAAATAAACACTTTGATTATAACAATAAAACCATGAAAAAACAAGAAATATACGAGCAAACGCAGGAATTATTTAAACGTTATATTGATTTTTATGGAGTGGAAATGGTATAATTTATCAAATAATGTCAGATGCACTCGAGGCTAAATACGTTTTTCGAACTACCTAACAGCTTCATATTAAGTTGTATATGTTAATAACGTAGAATGAAGAGGCATAGGGGGGAGGCGATATCATGGGACATGAAAGAATTGGTTTTTTACCAAAACGCAAGCAATGGAATGCCATTGTCCAGCAGCTTTCTGAATATCAACCCAGCGCTGAAACCACTGCAAAAATAGCAAATGATACTTTAACTTGTATAAGAAAAAATTATGAACAGATGCCGTATGACGAGTCTGTTTCGAAGGCAATTAAGTTTTTGGCTATGCTCTCTGTGTCAGCGAATCAAGATAATCAAGCAGCTTTTTTAAGAAACAATGGGTGTGCGGTCGATGATAAGTTGTCTCTTTTCTCGCTGGTCAATAGTGCGAAAAATTTCATTACAACAGCAGATGGCTCACTTGAAACGAACAAAATAGCACGAGATGCTGTATTGCAAGCCATTACAACTTACCAGAGCCATCATACCTCAGAACAATTAACGCTATTTGGTGATAATAATGAGCCGGTTTGGAAAAATGTCGGCTCAGGAGCGGCCTTTTGCGAATTGGCAAGATCATTTTTTGCTGCATTCACCGACAGACAGATAAAGTATTACATTGAACGTTCTGCGGCAAGCGAAATCAACGATTATGCGGCGCTGCAATCATTTTCCGCCGGAATCTCACAAACTGCAGATGCCATATCCCATCATGCTTTTGAAACGTCAAAAATCATGCAGTCATTTGCGGCTGGATGGTTTAATAAACACGCAGTGACAAGTGTTCCTGCCGATAATAAGATAACAGACTTCTTAAGAATTTCTTTTGGTAAAATGAGAGAGGAGTTTCGAAGGGAGGCTGCAAAAGAATGAACAGTCAACCTTCAAAACCCAGCGAAGCTATAATTGTGTATTGCGACGAGTTATGCAAGTCAAGTATATGTAACAGCCAAGAACTTAACCTGCTAAATCGGGATATCGATGGTTTAGAGGCCAACATTACTATCGAGTTCAATAAATTTGTTCGAAATCCGGAAAATCTTTCTCCGCGCATTTTGGATTTATTACGTATTGCGGCATATGTTTATTGTGCGGACAGGCTTATTAACCGTGGTGAGAGAGATAGCCTCAACAACACGGCATGGTCAAGAGCGTTCGAATTTCATATTCCTGTTTCCGATATCGCTTTTTGGTCAGATGGAAAGGTTTCAACCAAGATGGGCGAAGCCTTGGCATTCATGACCGGTGACCGTCGCTTTAACTTTTCTTTTACAAAGGCCAGTTTAAGTCCTGTTAATACTGATAATCAGCAATTGTCGTTATTTAGTACGGAATATATAACACTTGATGAGGTAGAAAAAACAGATGTCATGCTTTTCTCTGGAGGATTGGACTCTTTAGCTGGGGCAATTCAAAGGCTCAATGATCATAATGATAGAAAATTATGTCTTGTTAGTCATAAGGCAAATAATTGTACCATCCGAACACAGAATGCTATTGCAAAACATTTACGAGATAAGTATTCCAACAGAGCCATTCAATATGGCTTTGAATGCCATAATAAGAAGGCCGCTCCAAGCAGAGAAGAAACTCAGCGGTCGAGGATGTTTTTGTTTTCGGCGATAGCATTTGCAATATGTAATTGTTACGAAAAAAAGGAATTCTTCGTTCATGAAAACGGTATAACAAGTATCAATTTACCAAAGCAAAGTGATACTTTTAATGCAAGGATGAGCAGGACAACGCACCCAAAGACTATAGGGCTGCTGCGTGAATTTTTCAGGCTGTTTGATAAAGACTTCAACATTATCACTCCGTATTATAACAAGACCAAGAGCGATATCCTTGAAATTTTCAAGCAGTATGGAGAAGAAAATATTATTACGAGTTCTGTTTCCTGCAGTTCTACGCGCAACAAACCCAAAAATTCGGCTACACATTGCGGCTGCTGTTCTCAGTGTATAGATAGGATTTTTGCAATTTACGCTTCTGGTCTTGAGGACTATGATGTCACTTATGCGGATGACATTATTAAGGAAATACCTGATAAAAAAACAGCTCAGCATCTTTACAATACACTGCGTCTTGCTTGTGCTGAATCAAGCCGTACTAAAGATGAACTGTTTCGCAGCTATACTGATGAGATTACTGATGTCATAAATTATTGGCCAAATGACAATCCAGATGATAGTCTAGATGAAATATTCCAGTTGTACGGTCGTTTTGGAGATTCGATCATGAAAGCTATAAAATCGATACAACTAAAGTTTGAAGATCCTCGGGTGCCGGTAAATAAAAATTCTCTTTTAGGGATCGTCGCTGAACGAGAATACTTGAATACGCCGGTTCAAATCAGGGTGAATGAGATGGATACTATTCTGCGTAAGGCTATTCCAATGTCATTTCAACGCGAGAAACCAAAAGATGAGAATGATATGAATGACAAAGTTCAAGCCTTACTTAGTACCCAGGGTGAATTTACAAGGGAGTATCCTGCTCTTCAATTTGGCGAAACTGCATATAAGGCAGATCATGCAAAAGACGGTTTAATTATTGAATCAAAATTTCCAAGAGGCAAAACTGCCAAAAGTACTGTTTCGGAAGGGATTGCAGCGGATATAACTAAAATACCATCTTCAGTAGCAGGAATACTTTTCGTTGTGTATGATCCCGAAAGAAAGATCACAGATGATGATTTATTTATAAGTACTTTTGAAGCAACACGACAGAACTGTTTTGTCAGAATATATCGATAATAACTCGCTATCTTCATTGATTATCCGTGTTGATACAAATACAAGGGACAACTAAATCACTTCAAAGCAAATAGAGAGACACTATCATTGAGATAATGCCTCTCTTCCTTTTTCCGTATCGGTTTGGGGTATGGTTCAACAAGTTTCCCTATTAAACCGCGCCTTTACGCCGCCATTTTTTTAAGTTCCGGGAAATAACCCCTGCTGCATCTATCTCTTCTTTATACCGCTCCAATCCCCCCACTCATCTTCTCCGATGTAACGGAACTGCCCGCTGAAGGACCTTCCGCCGCTTTCAAGGTTGAATCGGAATTCTCCTGTAAATTCTCCTTCCCTTATTCTGCCTGTAAAAGCATTACCTGAAGCTGTCCCTTCTATCTGAAAAACGGGTACATCCGTATATGGCCTGTATACTCCTGTGATACCGGAGCCGTTCTGAGTCAGCACCATAGGGCCGAAGTCCGTGTACCATACTCCTCCCCATGCATTGCCTGAATTTCCGAAGGAATCGGATAGTTTAACCCCTACCCATTGGAAGGATTCTTCCCAGTCCTCATAACCGTCCGGGCGGCTCCAGCCGCTTATGCTTCCGTCCTGAGCGATTGTAAATTCAAACCTTCCGGGACCAAAGCCGGTGTCCATGGTACCAGTTAGCTTGTTCCCGTTTGCTGTACCGTTTATCACCAAGTTGTCTTCCCATTCACCGTAGGTACCGGTCACGCTGTTCCCCGTCTGTGAGAGCATCATCATTCCACCGTCTGTCTTCCATACACCGTTCCATGGAAGCGCTGCCTGCTGCTGGCCCGAAGCGTCTGCACCTGTCGTTGTTCCGGGTGTTGTACCAACGGACAGATCCGTAGTAAACGCCCATTTTTTCGGTGCGGCAGACACCTCATTGGACCTTACCCCTATGCTGTTGTCGCCGTAAACAGGCCTGACGGTATAGTAATAAGTCGTGTCGATGTTTACGCTAGTGTCGGTATATAAGGTACCATTGATTAATGAAGCGTTAAGAGGCAGCTCTGTCTGCCCTCCCGGGCTTGTCGATCTGTAGATATTGTATCCCGATACTCCCCGCGAATCGGAAACTCTGGTCCAATTCAGCTTAATATGCCTGTTTCCGGCCTGTGCCTGTAGTGCTAACGGAGATAACTGGCCCTCAAAATGTCCTGTTGTGACATTAATATCAACTTGGTTTATATTGTCTGTTTTACCCAAATCCCCTATTACAGGGCCCTGGTTGTCTTGCGGTGCGGCGGCTCCCTCAGCCACTTCAAAGGAAGGGCTGGTTGAAAGGTATATGGTATCGCTGCCCTGGCTGAATACCCTTACGCAGTACAAACCCGGATTAACCGGTGCAGTGCTGTTGATAACCCCGATGTTGCTGTTGCTCAGTGAAACCAGGTTTCCCCAGTAGGTATCATATCTATTGCTGTTAAGAGGGTATATCCCTGCCCAGGTACGCTCACCGTATGGTGCATTTTCAATCTGTATGTTCAATTGCCCTCCCGGGTTTATTTTGTCAGGTATGTTCTTAAATACGGTATTATGGGGAATTACATAAAGCGGAGAACTGACGCCTGTTCTTACATATACCCCGTTTGTAAAGTAAACGGATCTGAATTGATATACCCCCGGTATCATAGGCATGTCAAACCATACATTGCCGGTTGTATTATTTCCGGTGCTTTGCAGATCCGACCAATACTCATCACTCACTCCAAGATTGTACATCCCAATATTTGAGTTACTCTTTTCAGGTATGTTTTCATAACTGACATTCATCCGGCCTCCCGGATTGTGTGAAATAGTTGCCCATACCCTTGCCGAATACTCCTTTATTTCCATGGGAGGACTCTTGAAGAGCATAACCGGCTGTGTATCCTCCTCCCATATCCCAAGGCCGGACAATATTTCCGTACCGAAATCAATCAATTTTGTATAAATAAATGCCCCTAAGTCAATGTACGATAGGGTTTCAATTGAATTAAACACGTTCACCACTAAACTGGAATTAAAGTCTAAAACATACATCATGATACTACTGAATATACCTGTTCTTTCCAACTCATTACGCAATTGACCCGTTACCCTGCCATATAGCTGAAATTCATATTGCCCTACATCCGGAGGTGCTGCAAACTGATGGAAGCCTGAGATATACGGGATGGTCGGATCGCATGTCAAATTCCAGGACTTATATACCGTCCCGTTTGTATTTTTTAAGTATAAAGTATAGCTTTCACCGTTTATTGCCCTGAAATAATAACGTATTTGTATGGGCTCCCCGGGCGCTGCCTCCATTTTATTAATTAAGAAGTATTCCCTATTATCAGCCTGAACCCCTATTGGTGTTAAAAGCTGCATAAATACAGCCAACACCAGAAACCATGAAAATATTTTTTTCATACAAATCTACCTCCTTCAAATTTCTCATTTCTGACCGTACTCTTTATCCCTGGGGCAGATGGCTGTTTATCCTGCTGTTATTTCATAACTGTGTATTTTGAGTCAGACACTGTCACTATTCATTTTATTAGCAATTTAATTGTAATTATAGGTAATATATGATTAAAATCAGTACCAAAAATGTTATTTTTTGTACTGATTCCATCAGGAATTTAGCCCTATACTGAATAAATGATATCCTCGAATCAAATAATATTGCTTAATAAGGCACATTTCTGCTGAATTTACAAGTAAAGCAGGTATAAAATGTCAAACGTAATATGGTATATTTCTTTGGCAGGCATCAGCATAGGTATTGCAGCCTATGCCATATATATGAAAAGAGACAAATATCAGTTCTCTACATACATGGTATTTTATTTATTTTCAGCAACCATTACATGGATTGGTGAATTCATCGTACTTGGCCTGTTTAATTCCTATGCATATAAAACGGGTATAATTCAAAATCCCTGGGCACAGAACCTGCTTGGCCATTTGCTTCTCAATACAAGCATGTTCCCCGCGGCAGCGACAGTAATGATAGCGTATTCTTTAAAATTAACCGGGATTATTATAACTGCATTTTTATTTCTGCTTCCGGAGTATATATTTTCTGTACTGGGGCTATATGAGCAGCATTGGTGGAACTATTACATGTCCTTCTTCAATGTTATTGCTTTTATGCTTATCTCCAAAAAATGGTTTTTCAAAATGTATGAAGAGCGCCGCGGGCTGACCAGGGCTGTGACGTATTTTTTTATTGCATTTATATGCATACACTTTCCGTCTCCCATACTGCTGCTGGCAGGCAGACAGCATTACAAATTAAGCTTTGTCAGGAAAATATTTGATGATTATTATCTGTCAAGCATTATTGTTTCATTTACATACCATCTTGTCTTATGCTTCATATTTGTATACTTTGTATGCATACTTAGAAAATGGTATTGGAAAATCGTACCTTTTATGACTTGTATCACAACTCTTATAATACTTAAAAAAATGAACATACTGATTATTCATGACGGGTGGAAATTCATTTATACCATACTATTGCAGCAAATCAGCATAGCAACATTTATTCTGATTGAAAAATTCACCTTAAAACCGAATTAGCATCATAGCTGTACTGATTTTCCAGTTTGCAGACAAGGCATATGCGGAAAAATACTAACATACAATGTTAGTGACATTCCTGGGTATGGGAGATGATTGCAACTGTGAAAAAATACCTGATGCTGGGGCTTATTTCGCTGCTGATTATGGTTTCAGATCAGCCGAAGCAACCGGAAGAAAGCATAGAAATTGTACTTGGCGGGGATGTACTTCTTGACGGGTCTGTGGGCTGGATTATTGAAAATCAGGGATACAGCAGCATATGGGGAGATATGATAAGCACCCTCGTTTCCGCTGATTTTTCAATGGTCAATCTTGAAAATCCCTTAAGCAGCAGGGGCAGCATGGAAAAAGACAAGCAGTTCATATTCAGGGGGAAGCCCGCATATGCAAAAGCTTTGGAATCAGCGGGAATTGATATGGTCTCACTGGCTAACAATCATGTCATGGATTACGGAAAAACTGCCCTCCTGGATACTATGAAGCATCTTGACGATGCCGGAATCCTTTATGCAGGTGCGGGACAAAATGAGGATGCCGCATACGCGCCGGTATATATCGATAGAGGAGCAGTAAGCATGGCTGTTCTGTGCTCCAGCCACGTTATTCCCTTTGTGCACTGGCATGCAGGCAAAAACAAGCCCGGGGTTGCAAGCGCATATGATCCTGCAAGGCTTATATCCGAAGTCGCATCGGCTTCAGAAAAGGCGGATATAGTTCTGGTATACCTTCACTGGGGAAAAGAAATGAAACCCCAGCCTGTCCAATACCAGAAAAACATTGCCCGGATGCTGATAGATGCCGGCGCTGATCTTGTAATAGGTTCACATCCCCACATTATTCAGGGCCTTGAGTTTTATAAGGGAAAATTAATTGCCTACAGCCTGGGTAATCTTGTCTTCACAAACAGCTTCAAAGAAACAATGCTGCTCAGTATAAGGTTTTCAAAAGAAGAAATGCTGGAAGCCTATGTGATTCCATGTATGATCAAATCCTCGAAAACAATGCTTATTAAAGATGATATGAAAAAGCAGGATTTTATTGATAAGCTGAACGCGCTGTCCCCTGGTGTATTGGTACATGAGGATGGACGAATAACCACGGACTGACTTAATTCCCTTTAACTATTTTCCGTTTAAAAATCTGATAAAACTATCCTTCTGAATTGAATAACCTTTACTTTATGATATAATATCTATGTATTCAACAAATATCTTGGTTATAATATACAATGGAGAAAAAGTAATATGGAATATGTAAATCCGTTAGGTAAAGAAAAAATCTCGAGGCTTTTGGCCGAATATTCGGTACCTGCCATTGTAGGCATGATAGTTAATTCCATATATAATATAGTCGATAGGATTTTTATAGGAAACAGCAGTGATTTAGGAACCTTAGGCTTAGCCGGAATCACTATCGGTTTCCCGATTATGATAATACTTCTCTCAATAGGGCTTCTATTTGGGGTAGGAGGAGCAACCTTATTCTCAATAAAATTGGGAGAAGGACAGTCCGAAGAAGCTGACCGTGCTCTGGGCAATGCTTTTTCCTTAATGGTTATTGCCGGAGCATTATTCATGATTATGGGTCAGATTTTACTTCGGCCTTTATTAACCTTGTTTGGTGCCAGTGAAGCTGTATTGCCTTACTCCATGGAATACATGAGAGTAATTTTCTTTGGGGCGATTTTTCAGGTAATAGGTATGGGCATGAATAATTTTATACGCGCTGACGGAAGCCCACGAACAGCAATGTTAACAATGTTTCTTGGTGCGGGTATCAATACCTTGCTGGATCCATTATTCATTTATGTCTTTAAAATGGGTATGACCGGAGCTGCACTTGCCACCATACTGGCTCAATGCATTTCAGCCACCTGGGTGGTTATGTATTTTATCGGCAAACGCAGTAAACATAAGCTTATGCGCAAATACATGAAGCTTAAGCTGAATGTTGTATTAACAATTACTTCTTTAGGCATCCCCGGCTTTGCATTGCAGCTTGCCAACAGCCTTCTGAATGCAATACTTAACAAGAGCCTGCTCATATACGGAGGAGATATTGCAGTATCCGGCATGGGAATAATAAACAGTCTTCAGACTATATTTTACATGCCCATTATTGGCATAAAACAAGGTGTTCAGCCAATTATCAGCTTCAACTACGGGGCAAGAAAATTTGACAGGGTAAAAGAAGCGGTGAAGCTTGCTGTAATTTCCGCAACTGTTATTGTGGTTTTTGGTTATGTTATAACAAGGTTGTTCCCGAGACAAATCATATCTATATTCAATCGTGATCCTGAACTAATGGAGTTCGGAAGCTACGGCATGACAGCCTGGTTCTTGTGTATGCCTGCCGTTGGATTCCAGATTATTGCTTCACATTTCTTTCAGGCTATCGGAAAATCCAAGGCTGCTATGTTTTTAACACTTACAAGACAGGTGATCTTTCTTATTCCCGCCCTTATAATATTCCCTAAATTCTGGGGCATCAGCGGTTTATTGCATGCTGCTCCCTTTGCAGACTTCTTCTCAGCTTTACTGACCGGTATTTGGTTTTATTATGGCATTAAAAATTTAGAAAAATATTCAATAGCAGCAATCTCCAGTAACTCGATTAAATGAGGAAAATAGTATTATCTCAGATTTATTATTCCAAACATATCATTAGAACTGTCCGAAAATATTCGCATCAATATATGGTAAATATAATGTAATTAATAATATAGATTGCATGTGCTCTTTCCTCTGCATACAACCGACAAAAGTTAGGCAGAATAATAATACAAAAACATATTTTTAAGGATGGTGGCAATATATGAGAAATCTATCAGACGCTGAAGTATTATCTCTGACCGGGCTGCTGAAAATGGAGCAGGACAGCCTGACAGTATCCAGAGCTTTACATTCTCTGATCAGTAATGATGAATTAAAGAAGCAAAGCGAAGCAGGCATGCTGGCGGCAGAAGGCAGGATCAAGGGCATTCAGCAGTTTATCGTGGAGAATGGTATAACTAATACACAGGAGGTACAGTGATATGGCTTCAATGATTGGGAATATTGTAAAGAACAATACGGATATAACGGATGAGGTTATTCTGACAAGCATGCTTGGCTCTTCAAAAGCAATTGCCACTGCATATTTTACTGCAACAATGACAGGTACCACACCGGAGCTTAAGTCAATGCTTTCAAGCGCTCTGGTGCAAGTAATGAATAGTCATTCCATACTGACCGAGCTGGCTGTAAAGCATGGGTGGGAAAGGCCCTACAGTTCACCTGCGGAACAGCTGACAGACGTATATAAATATTCAATAACTGAAAAGCAATAAACCTTGAGGACACGGGGACGCAGGGACATGGGGACGCAGGGACATGGGGACGCAGGGACATGGGGACGTATCTCCTGTCCCGCTGAAAGCGGGACAGGAGATACGTCCCCGTGTCCTCTGAAACGTCCCCGTGTCCTTTTTAAGGGCTCTTCTCCTCCCAGGTTCTGAATATCATAAAGGACTCATTATCACACTCGATGCACTTCCTCTGAATCCCTTCTCCATATTTTATACTGCCTCCTACCCAATCCAGCCGGT
>Ga0208695_1003391_pt1 | contig 10833 bp, 4 predicted proteins | sample AD_UKC111_MetaG_FD_184449 | JGI IMG/M metagenome (GOLD analysis project Ga0208695, IMG submission 184449) | Active sludge microbial communities of municipal wastewater-treating anaerobic digesters from Hong Kong - AD_UKC111_MetaG (SPAdes)... | ecosystem: Engineered > Bioreactor > Anaerobic >... | reverse complement strand
GGTCGCACGGGCCTTCCAGCCAGTGGCGGGAACTCGTGAAGGCTTCCATCTGGACGATCTTCTTGCCAAAAACATGCGCCGCTGAGGCGGTTTCTTTGACCACAAAGATGCGGCCCTCCTGCCAGAACTCGCCACGGGCAATGTCCATCACGGAAAGCGCGTCCAGCGCGTCCACGGGAACGTGATGGAGCGGCCAGCCTGGTCCGCCAGCCTCGGCGACCGCTTTCAACCCGTAGCCGTTCGCGACAATCCGTGAGGTATTGTAGAAGTTTTCCGTAAAAACCTCAGCTACAGTTTTTCGGAAGTCGACGAGGAACCGCTGTGAGAGATCCTCGCTTTCCACCAACACGCCGGCAAGCACGGGCAGGTACGGCATCATGTCGTAACCACGGCGTTTGCGGAATTCCAGATCGAGTCCTGGCGTCCAAATGGACCCGCGAGCTTCGTAACTACATGCGTAGTAATACTTGAAGGCTGTGTTTCTGAAGTCGGGGATCTCCGTCTGGATACGATCGAGTACAACCTTTGTGTGCATTCGAGAAGCCGCGGCGCTGAAGTGGTCGATGATCAGGCCCTGGGACTTCGGACTCGGGTGGACCAACGCCTGCCCAGTCCCCGCACATACGAAACGAAGGACGATCCATTTTCCGGGCGGCGCTTCCCAGTTCAGGTTTCCTTTCTCGTCGGTTTTTGACGTCAGGTCAATGATGGCCGAACGGTCCGGTATGAGCGGTAGCGGCGAGCCGTCCGGTGCGGTAAGCGGCGGTACTCCACCACCTGGAGTTCCGATGAACCGCGGCGCTTCACCTTGCCGCCGAGTTGGACGGCGAACTTCGGTCGGGAATGTATAGGCGCTCATCGCTCCGGTCTCGGGTATCGCAAGGACGGCCACCGTGGACAAGAATGCGGGGGAGCCATCATTGTTCTTGGGCGCTTTCTCGGGCAGGACGGGAACGGGAAGCTGACCAGAGAACCGCGACGGGCCTTTCACGTTGACACTGGAACAGTAGAGCCCCTTGCTAGCGTGCTCCGGAGTGACCCAGGGGCCTCCGGAGTTCCAACTGCTGGCATTGGCGATGCCGATGTCCAGGCCAAGCCGGGTCGCCTCCCGGATCACGTGGGCAATCGTCTTCACCGATTCAGGTCCCAGAAACGGTGGACCTGCCGGCACACTATCTCCATATGCGCCGATCTCGAGGATCCAAGCTCCGGTAAACCCGTTCTTCTTCAGTTCTTCCAGTTCGAACGTGAGCCGGCGATTGTCGGTAAACCCGTTCAGCCACACCCAGTAAGCGGCAGGGCGTGCTGAATGCGGAGGGCTCACGAAAGCGCTCTTGAGGGGATCCGGGGAGGACGCGGACGGCGCGGCATACGTCACCGCTCCCGCGCCCGTAGCTCCCACGAACTGCCGGCGTGTCAGTGTAACCTTTTTCATGGTGACCTCAGTACTTAGTGTCCCGGTCCGCGAATTCGATCGTGACAGGACCCATTAGACCGGACCTCACGAGAGGATCCGTGGCCAAGTACCCGCGCAGGCTCGGACGGGGATACTGCACTCCGGGCTCCCGCCGGACATGGGTTTTGGTGAACCGCTTCGCCTCGGGGAGACCCGCATCTCCGATCAGGCGGTTGACCCAAACATTCGTGACATCAATTTCAAGTACGTTCTCTCCGGCCTTTGCCGCGCCGGCAAGATTCACCGTCCAGGGCGCAGTCCACACTATCCCGAGCGATTTCCCGTTCAGGCGGACGCTCGCGATGTGTTTCACCTCTCCGAGACTCAGCTTCACAGACGAATGCCGGACCTGTGCGGCGCTCAGAGTGAAGGTCTTGCGGTAGGTCGCGGTGCCGGAGAAATACTTAATGCCGTCGAGAGGATACTCATTCCACGGCAACAACGTGGCAAAAGTCTCGCTCTCCGGGGCACCCCATCCCGGCGGGAAGTGGACGCTCCAGGGGCCGGTCAGTTCGAGAGGAGCGGCCGGTCGCTTCGGTCCGGCAAGCGGCCGCATCTCGGCGGGAAGCGCGCGCTTATGGAATACAACAAAGACGGAGCCGTATCTCGGCAGACTGATAGTCGTTGCCATCCGGCCGTCTGCCGTGGGGCGGTAAGACTGCGCCCGGTGGAAGCGTCCGGTGACAGGATCCCAGAATTCAGGCTCAAGGCCACGAACGCGGAAGGTGCATTCCGCAGTGCCTTCACCCGAGACGAAATAGATGTCCATGCCAGCGGTACGGCGATGTGTGAACTGGAAGGGACCTTCGAAATCAGGCGCGATTTCCTCTTTCTTTAGGACCTCGTCCATCGCAACGCCGCCTATTACAACTCCCCGTCCAACCGTCTTGCGGAAAGGCTGGCCGCCGGCGTCTCCCCAAAGCTGCGAGGCGAGTTGGCGCACTTTCGCATCTGACGCCGGATAATCCTTCAAACCGAACGCCTTAGTGGGACGGCGCCGCCCAAGGACCACGGTCGCACCCGCATTGGCAAGGCTGTCGATCTTCTCAAGCACCTCCGGAGCGATGACATCTTCGTCGAGGTCCACCACGAGCAGCCGGTAGGACAATCCGCCCGGCAAAACCGGCTTACCATCTTTTACTGACAAACGTTCGATCAACGCCTCTTTGCTGATCACGTCGTGCTTGTAACCCTTGGGGAGGACCAGCGATGGCGAGTCGTTCCACTTCTCGTCGTGTCCCCAGGCCGAGCGGTTTCTGCTACTCGCGTAGCAGACAACATCGTTCACCGGATGCCCCTGACGCAGCATGAACTGGCAGCGGGCCAGATAGTCCAGGAAAGCCCCTGATTGTTCCCACCACGTGACGTTCGGATTCAGGTGCGTTCCCGCCCAATAGACGATGCCGGGAACCCCGAATTCTTTCGGAGAGGCGCTGAAGGTGTGCCAGATGAACTGGTTGGCGCCGTCGATGAAGACGTCATCGGCTGATGGCTTCAGCCTCGCCGGGTACATGATCCAGTGGGAGAGCATGTGCGTGAACGCTTCCGTTGCGACGATGGGCTTGCCGTACGTATGGGCTGCCATGGCTGTACGCCGCGTGTTGGCTCTGGTGGTGCCGATGGGCGGTTCGACTTCCTTCGAAGGCCAGAACTCGCCCTGCGGCATGTCGTTGCGCGCCCAAAACTCGAACTGGTCGGATTGCTGGAAGAACAGGTCCTTTCCCCACGGACCGCCGGACTCGGCATGCCACTTGATGCCGTGCCGTGAGCTCAATTCCTGCAGCTTTCCGTAACAGTTGTTCATGAAACAGTCACCCAGCGCCCGGCTGTAGTCCGCCAGAAAACGGCCGGATTCTTCCGCGCTTTTGACCGTCATCCCCGCAAAGACGGGCAGATACGGCATCGGGCTGTAACCGCGATACTTCAGGAACTCGGCCTCAAAACCCGGCGTCCAGGTCGGCGAAGCTCCTTCCCAACTCACGCTGTAGAAGTAAGTCAACGTTCTGCCCGCCAGCGGGCCGGCATCCTTCAGAATGGGACCTGCCACGCGATTGAAATACTCCTCGATCGCCTTCCGGTTCAGCACGTCCACGGTGGTATCGAAGCCCGGGATGATCACGTACGCGAAGCGAAGGAGCGTCCACTCGCCGGCTGGCACGTCCCAAGAAAGGGCGCCGTTGGGGCCAATGCTCTTCGTGAGATCCAACACCTCAGTCACAGGCGCACCCGGCTCCTTGGGTACCTCCGTCGCGATATCACGCCACTTGCCGGAGAGGCTGACCGTGGGCGAGCCGGCCGCACCGGTTGCGGGTGCGGCATGGCTTCGCCGGACGGCAAACAGCGCGACCTCCCAAGCCCTGGCATCACCGGTTCCTGCGGGGAGTTCGATCGACACACGCCGGGGGCCGCTCACCTCGGATGCCGTCCAAACCAATTTCTTCGGACGGTTATCACCCATGTTCCAAGGCGCATGCAGGGAACCGGCGTGCGTGCTGAGGTTCATGCTCATCTGGAGGCCCAAACGGTGTGCCTCCTCCATGGAGAACTTCACAAGAGCCCGCCACTGCGGATCCAGGAACTCGTTCTTTGGCGGAGGCGGCGGCAGGTAGTGCTGATGATAACCGCGCGAATCGAACATCAGGAACCCGCCGATTCCCTTCGCTTTCATCTGCTCGAGATCGCGAGTGATGGATTCTTTGGTCACGTTTCCGTTGTGCCACCACCAGTAGACCCAGGGCCTGGAATTGACCGGCACATTCTGAAAACCCTGCGAGAGGGTGGCCTTGGCCGCCTGGCCGGCGGGCGCTCCCCAGTCAGGAAACGGGAAGCAGAGTGCGACGATCGCGCCAGCGAGGAACCCGTGGCGAGCCATGAAAAGCAGGTCCATTTAAGACTCCTTGAGACTGTATTTCGATCGGATGCCGGAGTTGGTTCCGGCCAGCTACTCAACCCCGGAAAGTCCTTCGAACGGCTTCCAAATAACTATAGCCATACACGGTATCCGGCAGGATAACGTGATCTTCGGTCCACTCGTTCCAGGACGAGAGGAAGACAATCTTCGGGACATCTGCGGACGACTCAGCGAGGAAGTACTTTGCCGCGACCATAAGCCGTTCGAACTGATCCGGCGATCGCTGCGTGACCATTTTGGAGTTCGTGCCCCGCCGCGGGCTATCGTCCCAACCGGCTGGACAATCCGGGAAGAACGGCACCGGACACTTTTCCCTAAGTTGCCTCCAGTAGGAAACGGTTTGAACGGCGGCCTCGCCGTAAGGCAGTCTGCCGCCGGGAGGGGTCTTTGCCAGTGCGCTGTGAAACGTATGGTAGCGAGTGGCACTCTGAATGCCGAACTCCTTCAGATGGGCGGCATTGTTAGGAGAGAATTGACTGGCCTGCAGGTGCAGGTCCCCAAGGCCGGCCTTAGCGACTCTTTCACGCATGCGATCGAACAGTACGCGCAGCCGCGGAGCCGGGATATCTCTCAGCAGTTGGTCGATACTGTACAGACCAAACACCGGGCCGCCGCCAAGCCTCCAGTAGTTGGGCTGGCGGAAATAATGCTCGATGCAATAGTCCATCACCCGCAGCGTGTCCTCTTCGGTGTGACGCTGACGGGAGATGATCGCCGGCTTGCCGCCCCGTGTCGGCCCAGGCCAGGCATTCCAATAGTCGTGGTTCGCCCACATCACCGCGAACTTAAGTTTGTTCCGGTTTCGGGCCTTTAGAAACCCATCCTGCAGTTGAAGGTGGCACCGCTGGACACCTTCCTGCCAGTACCAGCAATGCATCCAAACGTCGATACCGAAGTTGACGGCGGTGTCGATCTCGCGTTCCGCCCAGACCGGATCCGCTTCGTTGTACTCGCCCCAGAGAGGATACTTCGGGTAGAGGTGACCCGGGTAGAGAGGCTTGGAATCGCGTAGCGCCTGGAACTGTGTCCAGCCTTGGCCGAAACGTGCCTCCATCCACGGGCATGGATGCCAGCACGGGTAGTTGTACGCAACCACTTCATATTTCGTTTTGGGAAGCGGCTTTGACATGCCGACGATTGCACGAAGCCGCTCGTCGGTGAAATATGCTTCTAGGTCTCCGGGACAAACCGCCTGGACCGCGGCGTAACTGGCGGGCAGTCCCGGCACCGCGCAAGTTTGCGCGGCGGGGCCGGCCGTCTGAGCCGCCGCCACTCCACCTCCTAGGAAAGCCAGCACATCACGACGTTTCATTCTCTTGTCTCCTCACTCGAATCGCGAGTAGGCGGCAGGCGCATCAGAGCGCCTGCCGCCTACTCGTCAGAAGTTAAGCCGCAACGCGAACTGCATGATCCTCGGATTGCGGGCTGCAGTGAACTGACCGAACTGCGTGTTCACTTGCTTTCCCGTTCCGTCGAATCGTGCCGTGGTATCCAGACCAGAGAACTGCGTGTGGTTGAACGCGTTATACATCTCCCAGCGGAACTGTATTCTGGCGAACTCCTTGATGGGGAAGTTCTTGAACACTCCTATGTCCCAGTTGTTGATGCCAGGGCCCCGGATCAATGTCTTCGCGGCGTTGCCAAGCGAGCCGACGGCGGGCATCTGGAAGACGTCTGTTCTGAAATTGCTTTCGAATGTGCGGTCGCCCTTCGGCAGGACCGGATTCGCATTGACGACAATGCGGGAACCCTGGCTTGGCGTTCCCGTCGTGTCAACAGACACCGTTGAACTCCATCCGACCCCCAGCGGTTGGCCGCTGATAAAGCTCGGCATGAAAGAGAGTTGCCAGTCATGAAGAACGGCCGCCACGAGTGGATTCTTCCACGGTGTCTTGGGGGTATTCCAAACGGCGTTTGCCTTCAACAAGTGCGTCCGGTCGAAGGCGGCCAAGCCGTAGTTCCACACTCGGGGCGAAACGAACGGCGAGATGGCGTCCCTGTCGTTATCCACGTAGTCCATCGCTTTGGACCAAGTCCAGGAGAGTCCGAATTGGAACCCAGCCACAAAGCGCCGGTTGGCGGTCGCCTGCAAAGAATGGTAGTTCGAGGATGCCGCCGCCTCATATCGGAGAATGCTGGTGTATCCCCGGATGGGGGTCAGGAAGGCCGTTGGAAGAGAGGCCCCCTTGATCGTCGAATCCGCGTACGCGGGATCGAATCGCCGCCCCATCGGGACTGCGTTCATTTCCCGGGTCCAGAATAGATTCCTCCCCAACGAACCGGAATATGCAACATCCAGGATCGTGTCAAAGGGGAGCTTCTGTTGAATCGAGAGGCTCAGATTCATGGTGCTAGGGGTCTTGCTCGTCTTGTCCGCTGAAGCGACCCCCTGCGGAAAAATGACGCCAGACGATGAACGGAAGGTTGAGATTTCGCCGTAGTAAAGGGTAGGCGTCATAACCAGTGGCGGTTGCAAGGCAAAAGGCTCGTAAACGTTCCACCCCGGGTGGTTGTAAAACATGCCGAATCCACCGCGCACTGCGGTCGTGCCGTTGCCGAAGACATCATAGGCGAATCCGACGCGCGGGGAGTACTGTACGCCGCGATTCTCATAGAGGCCTCGAGGGTAGTCAGGATTCTCCCGAACGACCAGCATTCCGTTCGTGGCGTTGCCGGAGCCTGGGGCGACGGAGCCAATCAGGGCAGGAGCGACTATCGAGCCGTTGACTGGGTTGTAACCCTTTCGGGCCGCGCCGACGAGAGTCGGCGAAATCAGCTGAACCTGTTGTGCCGTGTCGAACCTCTCGAAGGTGAACCCGGCGGTGAAGCCCGCGTTGTCCCACATCGGGCCGATCATGCTGAACCGGACTCCTAATTCCAGCGTGAGCCGGCGGGTGGCCTTCCAACTGTCCTGTGCGAACCACTCGATATTCCTCTGGCGGAAACGAACCACAGGTTGCACATTGGATTCGCGGTAAGTGTTATACACGCCGAGGATCGCATTCGAGTAGGCGTAGTTGGAATCCAACGGATTTGCGACGTTGCGCGAAAAATCGAAGGCGCCGAAGGGCACGGCCCCGGCAGCGGTGGCGTGATGCCTGAGCATGTCGATCGTGATGCCCACTTTGGGCGTGTGGGAGCCCATCGTCTTGGTCAGAGTATCCGTGAAGCTGATCACCTTGCCGTTCTGCCAGAAGGGGAATCGCCCTTCGATCGCCAGGTTCGCGGGGTTCTGCACGCCCCCGAACGTAGCATTGGGGACAAGATCCAACGGGTTATTTGCCGGCGTGAACTGGCCGGCGGCGAAGCCGATTGTGGTTCGCTGGGCCTTCTTGAGCTCTTCCTCGATTACGGTGTTCTTTTGAGGCCGGTTGGTGAAGCCGGCGGTGAACTCGTTGATCAGTGTGGGCGACAGGACGGCAGTATAGCGAGCCAGGTAGTTCTGCCCTTTGTATGAATACCCCATCGCCATCAACGGCCAGTTTGAACTCCCGGTGTCGAGCCCCACCGAGCCCTTCTGATCGTTCGCGTAGCCATAGAACGAACCGGAGAACCTGTGATTCGGGTTCAGGTTATAGTCAAGCCGCAGCGTCTCCATGCGGGTCGGTTTCGACACGTTCGTGTTGTAGATGTAGTTGTATTTTCCCCCGGAGATGTTCCAGTCGGTGAAGTTCGGCGCGGCGAAGATTTTCAGCAGCGCTTGGCCGTTGGGGTCAATGCGGCTTGCCGGCACGATGTTCTTTGCAAATGGTGCCTGAGTGTATGGATCACGAACGACAATCTGCGCCTTGTTCAGATCGAGAGTCTGGGAAAAGTCGCCCGCCCGTTCCAATGCGGTGGGAACCGTCAAGTTCGCCGACGCGTTCGATTCCAGCGGCCAGAACTCCTGGTTCCAGAAGAAGAAGAGTTTCTCTTTGTTCTTGTTAAACTTACCGGGGATGTAAACTGGGCCACCGATGTTGTAGGTCCACGTATTATAGCGGTAGCGGGTCTTGGCCTGCTTGTTCCGGTTCCTGAAGAAATTGTTCGCGTTGAACTGTTCGTGACGCTTGAAGTATGAGAAAAGGCCATGGAATTGCTGGGTCCCGGCCTTGCTGACAAGCGTTATGTTGGCTCCCGACCTTCGCCCGTATTCAGCCTGATAGTTTCCAACGAGCACCTTCACTTCCGCGATACTGTCCTGGCTAAGCGCGACGTCAGTGGCATTACCAAGTCCCCAGGAGTTCAGCACCATCCCGTCGACGGACATGCTGTTGGTGTTGCTTCGATTGCCCTGGACGTTGAGATTCCACCCGCGAGCCAGGTTGTCGGCGTCAGGGGCCGTGTCGACGACTCCGGGCAGCAGCGCCAAAAGTGACATGACGTTGCGGCTTTTCGTGAGTAGATCCTCAACCTGGTTGGATGTGACTACTCCGGAGCGCTCGCTGCTAGCCGTCTGTACCAACGCGCCTTGCGAGACGACGGTGACCGTTTCAGTCACGGCGCCCACAGCAAGCGTAAGCGTCCCGACCGGCAGGACTTCCGATGCACTTAGCATCAGACCCTTCCGCTCAATCTTCTTGAACCCCGACGCCTCGACGGTCAACGTATACTCGCCGGGGACAAGGTTGCTGAAGACGAAGTTGCCGTCCGCGCCAGTGGAGATCTTTCGCACCGCACCCGTGTCGACTTGACGCAACTCCAGGGCAACACCCGCCACTGGCAAGTTGCTCGGATCCACGACCGAACCCACGACCGAACTCGAAATTGTTTGCCCGTACAAGGCTGTTGACATCAGAACAACCGCAGCCAATACAATAGTTGACCCTGCGAAGCTCTTAGTGATCATTCTCACGATCTCACTCCTTGTTCACAAAATGAACACCAGACGCATATGTGCTCAGGGACTTTTACAGCGGGATCCCAAAAATGTCAAGAAAAATTTAGAGGGAATAATCTCGACACCATGATCGTGCCACTGTATAGACCGTTTACAGTAGCAGAAATGCTTGTTTATATAGTGAACAAGCCAGTTCGCGTCCTCCACGAGTGCATCAAAGCGGAAATGGAGGTCGCCGGCCCGGCGCAACGTGCGATTCAGCCTGCGAAGGCGAAGAGGCTGAAGAGCCGTGTTCACGGCTCAACAAATTCCTGGGTGGTTCGGATTACTACGTCCAGTGACGAGGGCCATACTGAAGTGAATCGAAAACGAAGGCACAAGCGTGACCCGGGCCCGGAGTAAGGTGCCGGAGAAATCGCGGTCTCACGCACATCACGCGGCCGCAAATGTCCGCAGTACAGTCACGTACTTGTCGACGAGACTCACAAGTACGGTGAAGAACAACCAGCACCGTCTGAGTTCGCCAATTCCTCCCATGCCCCGGATTATCTACCATCGTGTAGCTCAGTGCCGACAAGAAGTGAGATGTGTCCAACGAACAGGAGTAGCAGCGTCCTTGCCAGACGTGCTCTTGAGGGTGAGGGGAAGCGGCTCCCGGTTTGCGCTTGTTACAATGAAATCACAAGGGCGCTTCATGCCAACCGCTGTCGACATCGTCGAGGAGATTCTTACTCTCAAGCGCGAACGCCATGCCGTGATTCTCGCGCATCATTACCAGGAACCGGAGATTCAGGACCTGGGCGACGCGGTGGGCGACAGCCTGGAGTTGTCTCGCAAGGCCCGGGAGATGGACGGCGACGTCATTGCTTTCTGCGGTGTCTGGTTCATGGCCGAGACCGCGAAGGTGCTGAGCCCGCACAAGATCGTTGTCGTGCCGGATCGTGAGGCAGGCTGCAGCCTGGTGGACGCCTGCACGGCCGAGAACGTCCGCGCTTATCGCCGGCTCCACCCGGACGACGCCATCGTCAGTTATATCAACACGTCGGTGGAAGTGAAGGCCGAAAGCGACATCCTCTGCACGTCGCGCAACGCCGTCGAAGTGGTGAATTCGATCCCGGCCGACCGGGGCGTGCTGTTTCTGCCAGACCGCAATCTGGGCGCATGGGTCAAGCGCCAGACGGGCCGAGAGAACCTGAAGATCTGGCAGGGGACCTGCGTTGTGCACGCCACGTTCACGGCGCGCAGGCTGAGCGCGGCGCTCGCCGAAATGCCACATGCGAAGGTTGCGGCACACCCGGAGTGCCCGGCGGAGGTCCTGGAGAAGTCCGATTTCGTCGGCTCCACCAGCGCCATCATTACCTGGTGCGCCAAGGCCGATGCCCAGGACATCATTGTGGTCACTGAGAGCGGCGTGGCACACTCGTTGAAGCGCGTGGCGCCCGGCAAGCGGTTCCACTTCATCGCCAACGAGCAGTGCAACTGCAGCGAGTGCCCTTACATGAAGCGCAACACCCTGGAAAAGCTGCGCGACTCGCTGCTTACCCTCAGCCCTCGCGTAGAGCTCCCGGACGAAATCATCGAGCGCGCGCGAGTCCCACTCGATCGTATGCTCGCCATCACCGGACGGTGACCGCAATGGAGCCCGGC
>Ga0208695_1003389_pt1 | contig 10833 bp, 16 predicted proteins | sample AD_UKC111_MetaG_FD_184449 | JGI IMG/M metagenome (GOLD analysis project Ga0208695, IMG submission 184449) | Active sludge microbial communities of municipal wastewater-treating anaerobic digesters from Hong Kong - AD_UKC111_MetaG (SPAdes)... | ecosystem: Engineered > Bioreactor > Anaerobic >... | reverse complement strand
CGGCCTGGTATTCCTCTTTTGCCTTTTTAGTCTTTTTAGTGTTTTCTTCGGTCTTGTCGCCTAATTCGCCGGTCTTGTCGCCTAATTCGCCGGTTGCCTTTGCCAGATTAGCCCGGCGGATATTGGCATCTGCTTCCAGTTGCGCCAACTCACTATCTGTGTAAATGCGGACATAGTTTTTAGTTTTGGCCGAAAGCAAGTCCATTTGGTCGGCTAAGGCATTGTTTGTGCCCGCCAAAACCTTTGTTTCGCCAAACCATTTCTGGTACTCATCCAGCAAAAAAGAAATTGGGCCAACAGCCACATCAATGGCAGCGCCAACTAAGTCCAATTTGTCGTTTAAAAACTGCAAAGCCTCCGCCCCTAATTGAACAATTGGAGTTAACTTGCTAAATTCCTGTTGCAAGGAATTAACCCCACTTTTTTGCAGGTTTTCAAATGCCTGGTTCGCCGTATCTGCCCGTGTCGCGGCTTGCGTGTACGCCTCATTAGTGCCCTGAATCTTCTTTTCGAGTTCGACGTATTTGGGAATCCCATCGGTAATGATGGTTGCCGCCTGCAAGTTTTCAAGACCAAATATTTTTGTCAAAGCCGACAGATCCCCCTGCGCTTTGCCCAATTCGCGCAAACGAACTTCAAGCGGCAACGTGCTGTCTTTCAGCACGTTAATGTCAATGCCCAATTTTGCAAACTGCTCTTGCGCGGGCTTTGGCAAAATATCGGCGGATGCCAATTTTGCAAATACGTTTCGCAGTTGGGTGCCTGCCTCAGCGCCCTTTAATTGGCGGTCGGCCAATATCTCAATGAGTGCTACCGATTCACTGGTTTTGATGTTGGAAATTTCAGCCACCGTGCCAAATTCACGCAACGAATCAGTGATTTGCGGAATTTCAGCGGCGCCCTCTTTTGCGCCCGCTGCTAACTCGTTAATAATGCGCTTTGAGGCATCGGCCTTTTCGTCAAATTGGCCCAACACGGTTGTGAGGGCAACAACTGAGTTTTCGAGCGTGTCGCCCGACGCCTTAGAAAGAATGATTGCCTCTTTGGTTACTTCACCTAACGCGGCGGCGTCTTTCAGCAATTCAGGCCGTGCGCCGCCTACCAATTTAAGGGCGTTCAAAATATCGCTGCCAGTGCTAACGACCGTTTGCCCGTTAATGTCAATTTCTTGCAATGCTTGCCCAACCAATTCAAGATTAGTTAGGCTTTGCCCTGTTGCGCCTGTCAGCGCCGACAAGTCCGCCAATTTCTGTTCATAATCAGCCGCCACGGAAATGCCCAATTGCATTACCTCAATGAACTTTTGCAGGGCCACCACGGCCCCGCCCGTAATCAGCCCCCCGGTAAGCAGGTCGCCAATGCCAGACAAGGCCGAACGATAGTTGCCCACGTTTCCGGTAAAACGGCCAATGCTCTGTTCAATGCTGTCAATCTGCCCTTTCAGATTGTTGGCCCGTAAGATCGTTTGTTGCCCGGCGGCGGCTTCGCGCTCGGCTGCCGACAACTTGTTAATCTGGTCGGTTAGTTTCTGGTATTCGAGACGCAACCCTGCCAGCGAATCCTTTGGCACTTGCGTCGCCTTAAATTCGCGGTTAAGGTCTTTTTGCGCTTTGGTTAGGTCGGAAACTTCCTGCTTTGCGTCGCCTATTGACTTTGCGAGTTGGTCAAACCGAGCGTCGCCTTCTTCAAGCCCGTCAATCTCTTTTCTAAGGTCACGCACATTTTTACGCGCCTTTGCCAGGGCAACATCTAACTGAGCATCCTTTATTTGTAACTCGAAAATAGTCTTCATAGCACTATTGTGATATTTTCTTGCCGGAACACGTCGGCAAAAACAATCTCTAATTTTTCGGCAAACTCGCTTTCGAGAATACCTCCAATGCGGGGCAAATCCTTTTCAATTGCTCTTTGTACAAACCCCGTGCGCTCACCTGTTTCAGAAAACCGACCGCTTGCACGGGTGGGCATTCCTTCGCGGGCGTGAACCTTAGCCGTAGCAAATGCCGCGCTAATTGCCTCCCTGCCAGTCAGCCCCCTTTGTTCCCAAAAACTAATTAGCCCTTGAATATACTGCGACGTTCCGCCCTGCCCCCTCGTTGCCGGGTCGTATGGGATGTTTTGAGCAGACACACCGACGTTTACAAAAATGCCGTAGTCTTCTAAAAACATGGTGCCCGTCACCCCATCCGCCCCGCTTTCAATTTCGTAGTCAATTGACTTTTCGAGGTTGCCGGAAAGCGAATGACCTTGCGCTACCAATTCGGCGCGCAAGGTCGTTTGTAGTTCGGCCATTAGTTGCCGAACGATGGGGGTTAATGCTTCGTTAGCGGTCATTAAGCCGTTGCTGCTTTCACCGCCCACATAGCGGCTTCTTCAAATGCTGTTTGCGCCAAAGATGCCAAACGAGGGTCTTTCGCTTTTAGCGATTCGCAAAGATCAATTAAAGCGGCTGTTTGCTCTTTGATTTGGTCAACTACCGATTCCTTGCTTGGATTGAATGATGCCCGAACACGGGCTTGCCCAACTGTTTGTGGTTCCATTGTGTATGTTGTTTAAAATTACTGCTTTCTGCCAAATGTGCGTTCGGTGGTGGACTGCAAAATCTTCATTCGGGTTACAGCGGCGTCCAATGCGACACGGGCGGCGGCTTGCTGTTGCAACAAAGTATCTACCTGCCCCTTGCGCAAAGTCACATTGCCGGTAGTCGGCGGCTGCGAAAATGGGTAACGGGTTGAAATAAAGTCTTTGTCCACTTGCGAAAGAAACTGCCCGCCGGGCGAACTAAACCCGTCAAGTGTCCACGATGCCGGGATTGGGTACATCATAATGCTCAACCGATCTAATGCGGTTGTAATCACATTAGGCAAAGGGTAGGGGTTCAAGACATTTAAACGAATGGTGGCTTCGCTCCAATTGTTTGGAGGGCCGCTTAGGTCTTTAATTACTTGCGCCTCGTTCCAACGGATTGGCGCGGTTGGGTTTTGGTGTTCGTGTAGCAGCCCCAACGTGTGCCCAAATTCGTGCAAATAGGCGTCTTTGGCCAGCCACCCCAAATTCATTGTTGGGCCTGTTGTAATGTTTCGCACCTGAATACCCACGTAAGACCAAGCGCCGTCGGTTGGGTCAAATGCGATGCGGATGTCGTAGGGGCCGGATGCCGGGAACGTGAACGAGACATTAGCCACTTTGGCCCAATCGGCGCAAACCTCTTTTACAAGGTTCTTTTGCGTTTCGTTGCCGCCAATAAATCCCACTTTAAACTGGTAGCCGACGGGCCACCAATTGTCTTTAAATCCAACGGCTCGGGGCGCGGCGGCACTTGTGTCGTTAGTCTGGATTTCGTCAACTGTTTTGCAAAACCATTGACTGCCAGGGCCAAAGGAATACTCAGCGGGGCGGGGCGGCGTTGCGGGTTGCTGGCAAGAAAAGGTAAGCAGCAAAAAGAGGGCTGCGATTGCTGCACACCCTGCAAGAAATACGGGATTTGCGTGTTGTTGCATCTTCATTTTTAAAATTCTGATTTATTCGCAATCCTTACACCCCGCTTCAAATGCCAAAACGCCGTAATCGGCGGCGCTAAGGTCGAAAGAAGGCGAAGGGCAATTTGAAGTTGAAAAAATGACCCTTGCTTTTGTACCGTAAAGGTGTTGTACGGGCCGCTCGACACGGGAATACGACACCGACGGGTTTTTGCCTGCCAACGTTGCCGCCAAAGAGTATGCCACGTTGTACCGGGTAATGTTGCCTAACTCCATTTGCTTTTTAAGCCACGGCAAATAATAGAGCCGCTCAACCGGGTCTTTGCTCGTTGTGGCTAATACCTGGTCACGGTAAAAGGCCAAAACGTTGTTTAAAATCGTATCAGTGTCGGCAAAAATTTGGTTAATGGATCGGGCATCCCCTTTGCGCCTGCGTTCGTCTCCACACCCTTCGCTGTAAACATCCCACACGGCCAATTCTAACACGTAGTCACGGCGGACGCCCCCGGCCATTGGCAGCCCCTTGTCTGTGAAGTTGACTTCATAGGCCGTTACCAATGGGTAATCAAACGCCACGGTAGCGGGGCGGTATTTGTTGAGCATCCATTGGCGTGACCAAAAAAACGGCGCGTCTTTGTCAGACTGGACAACGCCCAAATTTTCGGTAGAAATGTCCGTGCCCCGGTCGCGTTGAAGAACGCGCCACGCTTGCGGCTGTAAATGCCTTTCGCCGGGATTGGCGGAGTAGAGCCGAACGGCGTTTTTGCCGATTTCGTAAAATTGATTTATTGTCAATTCCATTGGGCGAAAGGTACGATTTTTTGGGGGAAAATAAAAAAGCCCGCTCGACTTTACGCCGAACGGGCTAAAACCCCAAAAAACCAAATGAAAACATCTTTAAATCTCCTCCCCTTGACGCTTTGATTTTACGTCAAGCGTGAGCGGTTGTTAGTTGAGGGATTGGCGTCCTTCCCGCCTGGAAACAGTTTGTAGTAGCCTCCCTCATTTTTCTTGCCGCTTGCCAGCAAACGTTAGTGGCCAAACTGACTGATCCTATATCCAACATTAGCGGCGTCATGTGGCTGGGGCATTCCCCCTTAAAAGCCCTGCCCGGCTTAACCCATCCCGCAAAGCGAAACAGACACCGGGCAAGACTTAACACTTGCGATTGCAAGAGGCAAACTTAAGAGTTTTTTTGCTGAAATACAATCTCTTTTTTGCCCATGTTGCGGCCTTTCTTTTTCAACGTCCGGCGCTGTGCTTTGGTGAGCGTATAGCCCATTAGTTGAAATTCTAAAGAGCGGCGGGTCATTGTGTCTTCTTGTGCGTAGCAGGATTTAGAGCCGTAGGGTTTCATTTTTCGTAATCGTATTTAATAACCTCCCGACCAAAATAGCGCGGGCCTTCTTTGGAACGATGCCCGTAGGTGCCTTTGCGCTTAAATTGGATTTTGGTTATTGCACCATCTTGAATAACGGTCTTTTTCAAATCGTCAGTACTAAAAACGTAAGCGGCGACAATGCCGCCCCCACTGCATTCTTTTGTTTTGGCGTGAATTGCGCCTGACAGGGGGCAAATTGTGAAGTCGTCTTTATTCATATTTCAACCTTTAACCTGTTTCCAAAACTGTACAACGTAATTGCTGGCAGCGTAGGTATTAAGAAGCGGTGTGAGCGAAACCAACCAGTAAAAAGCCACTTTGCCTAATGGGCTTGTAACTTCTTTGTCTCGTAAAGTCACTTTGGCGTCGCCGCCTGACGAAATGGCAAAAACAGCGGCGCAAATGGCTGCGCTAAGAATGTAAATTGGAGAGAGTAGTGAGAGCATGGGTTAATCTTTAGTTGAAAACAATATCAGGATTCAAGATTTTAGTAGGATTAAACCCAATTGCTGCCAGTCGAAGAACCAGAGTGTTCTCATAAGCCTGCAAAATGCCTTGCTGAATTGCGAGAAGCGGCACTTGCGCCCGGTCAATTTTTGAAACCTTTTCATCGTCAGACAAAAAAGCAGTTAAGGCATCGTGTTTGCGCACAACGTCTTTAAGTTCTTCCAAAACTCGTTTGGCCCATTCGGGCGGTTCATTTTCTTGCATTATTTGTTAATTTTTAAAAATTTTAATTATTTAGTAAGCAATCGAGCCGTCAAAATAGTTAATATCATCGGCATACAAAACAGGCTTTTCTAATGCTACCCGAACCTCCGCCCACGATTCTAAATCTCTTGCCCCCGCGCTAAAAGTAGCCCAAACACCACGTTTCAAAGCAGAACTTCTCAGCGGCCCAACGCGGCAAAGAGTAAACATTTGGCATTCCTTACTATTTTTTGCAAGCCTTGCTAAATCCTTTGAATTATTAGGCCAAATAATTGCAACAAGCCGTAACTCGTTTAAAACTTCGTCTTTGGATTCCATTTTTAAGAATTTGCGTTTTCACGGCTAAGAAAGTGCGCCGCTGATTCAAAGTTAGAATAATACACCCGCTCCATATTGGCATTTTCTGGCCAACCGGCGTCAAACAGGTTGTGAATCATTTGATACCACCCTATGCGGGCAAACGCTTGTTCGCTGCGTTGCCGCGCTTTTTCGTAGGCTGCGGATTCCGCAGATGGGTCATTAGTGCGAGGTGTAAAAGGAACGCGCTCAAAGAACCAACGACACCCCGGCTTTTCGCGTAGCCTTGCAAAATACTGGACAAAAAAAAATCCACGTCGAGGGCCGTTTGCGCGTCGATTTGCCGAAAAAACACCATGCGTTCGCTAATCCACGCTTGCCGCTCCGCATCGTCAAAAGGCAACTTTTCGTTTTCCTGTCGGCACAACACGGCCAACAGGCGCAAGTACCGCGAATACATTAGACTTCCATCCGGGTCGCCTGCCTTTTCAATTTCGTACTCCGCCCGACGTTCGGCGGCGTTTAAGATTCTCACCTTGTCACGGTTACCTACTTCCAAAGCGTTGGCTTCCTCATTGGCCGCATCCATAATTGATTTGCGAAGCGCCCCGGTTGGGTCGCCTTGCCCCTTCACTTTCAGTTCTGCCAGGCGGTTTATTTCCAAAGCCTCAACCGTTTCAATCACAGACAACGGGGCTAACTGAAATTCCCGCGTTAGCATGAGTTGGCGGATAACCGGAATTTTAAAAGTCCGGCCCATGTACACGAACGAGGCATTTTCTGTGTCACGAATGCGGCCCTTTGCGTTAGCGCACAGATTTGAACAGTAGCCAAAGAGGCCAGTTAGTGCGGCCTCGACACCTTCCATTAAATCAGCGTCGGAGTAGTCGCCAACCTCTGCTTCGATTATTTCCGCCAAAGGGTAGCCCGTAAAGGCAGACACGGCCTTTGCCATGATTGCGTACACGTTCGCGTCGGGGTTGTCAAATTCCCGTGCCTCAACCTGAAAATCAATCAGCCGATTTAAAGGGAGTTCCGTTAAATCGGCTGGCAGGTCAATGATGAGTGGTTGGGCGTTGGTTCGTTTTAGTATTGCTTGGAACATGGGGTAAATATACGGGGTTTGCAGTATGATTAGTTAGTACAGACTTTGCCAATGGCGTTAATCGCTTGTTGGAAAATTTTGTTTCGCTCATCAATTGCACGGTGCTTCGCGTTAGGATTAAAAAACACCTCTGGTTTAAGCCCAGACTTTGGCAAGCGGCCCAATCTGCCATCTTTAACGGCTTCCATCAACCATTGCCGAACCTGTTTAGGCAGCCGCCCCGTAACAACCCTAACCGCTGTCATTCTAATGATTTCAACGTTCGCCTCTGCTGTGGTAAGTTTGCCCTGCCTAACTTGATCTTGCGCCCACATTAGCGCGTTTTCTTGCGTTGTCATTTCTTGCGCGTTACTCCGCCGGGTTGTTTTGTTTGTTTAATTCCAACCGCCCGAAAGGGCGGGGCCTTGCGGCCGTGGTGCGATTGTTTAAAACTAATCCTCGTCTACCGGAGATTGGTGGCTGTTGCGTGCCAGAGGATTTACTTTGATGTCTTTTTTGGTAATTGGCGTTTGGGACTTGTTTTGGCTTTGGAACGCGGCAACGGCGTTTTCTTTTTTGTAAGCCTTGATTTCTGTCCATGTACCATTCAACCAGCCTGAGAAAACTTTTGCTTTTTTCATCTTTTTTAGTTTTTAAGCGCCGCACCATTGCTGCGCTGTTTGATAGGTCAAAGATACGGCACGTTTAACATTCCGTGCAAGTTTATTTTAAATTATTTTCACGGTCAAAGTGTTAAAGTTTTTTCACTAATTATTGAAAATAAAAAACCCGCTCAACCATTACGGCAAAGCGGGTCGGAACATCAATTATGCAAAGATTTACTTTTTGAGCGATTCGAGTACAAACCCGGCAATTTGGGTATCCCGTGCGGTTTCTGGAAAGTCGATTTCCTTTTCTGCCAAGTACGTCACCAATCGTGCGCGGCCAAACTCTTTGGCAATGTCCCGCACCGAACCAAGTTCAGCAATGCGGGCAAGATCGGCGGCGGTTAACGCTTCAATCGGTGCGGCGTTAGATTCACCCGCAACAGGTGGAACGCCGTTTTGGGGCGCGGCTGTAATTGGTGCTGGTTGCGCCGTTTGGAGCGACGGCCCCGCTACGGCGCGTTGGGGCGTCGTCTTTGATTCACCACCGAAAATCCCAAAACGCGGCGCGTAGCCCTCAGCGTAAGCGGGTGCGCTTTCGTTTGGATTGGCGGCGGGTGCCGTTGGCTGCAAATCAGTTTTGGCCCGGTAGGCTTGCACACGTTCACGAATCGGCCCGCGCATTGGAGCGCCGCCAAATTGCAACAACAGGCGTTGAAGGTGAACAGTTGGCGCACCCGTTGGGGTGTATTCGTTTAGAATGGCCTCGAAAAATTGCAATCCGAGTTCTCTTGTTGCGTCTGATTTCATTTTAAAAATTTACTGTGTGAATGGGCCGTTCCCGCCCTCGCGGTTTGGCATTTTCTAAAAGTTCAAAGTAACGGTGCATTAAAAACAGGTCGCTAAAATCGGGCGACCTGCCAATATCCGCCCTAATGGCTTCTTTTTTCTTTAGCGTAAGTTTCCCGTCGCCTATGTCTGCCCCCCGCTTTAGTTCGCTTAGTTCCTCACTCAGCATTTCCCGTTCTTCCTCTGTTAAGCCCTTTGCCCAATATTGCCCGGCATTGATTGCCTCTGCCAGGGAGTATCCGCATTGAGCCTTTAGGTTCTGGTACTTTGCGCTTTCAATTGTGCTTTTCAGGCGCGGTGCCGATTTTATAGGAGCGCCCCCGCCGTGAAAGGGGATTGCCCCCGGTATAAACCCGCCCCGCTGGCCAACAAACCCGCCCGCTCCGTCGGCGTCGTACAAAATGTGGGTGGCTCTAATTTGGTGTTTGGTTTGCAAAGACTTAATCAAACTCACCACCTCTTTGCCACCGCTCTTTTCCATTGCCACATGGTCTACTAACACGTTCCCATAAAACACCCCAATGCGGAATAAGTCCGAACCGTGCAAAGCAATGTCACAAACCATGCGTTTCCGGTCAGGATTAGGGCGAAGGTAGTTATTTTCGTACAAATCCTGAATGGCGTCGTACTCAATCAGCGCCAACGGGTCGTCTACATAATCCCAATTACCAAGTAGCAGGCGTTGGCGTAGTTCGCCGGTAAGGGTTTCAAGTTGGGCGCGGTAGCCACTTTCTACGTGTATGTTGTCGCTGACAAGTGCCCGAATGAAAAGCCGTTCTTTGGGCAATGTGCCAGAAATAGACGGCTTGTAAAACAGGCTGTAAAGCCAATTTCGGGACGGGTTACACGTAATGAACAGTTTAGCAGGGATGCCAAATTCGTCGTTACGCCAACGACCAATACGAGACTTTAAGACCTCGTATGCCCTGAACGGGACGTGTGCCGCTTCCTCAATCCAACCCCCTGTAAACTCTGTTGACCCTAATGAATCAAAATCTTTGTCTCCCGGCTTTTGCATTAGTTCTAATCCCTTAAACTCAGAGCCATTTGCAAAGGTGAATTTCACTACCGTGTCATTGTAGTGATACCAACTTTTAGGGATGCCATGCTTTTCGCAAACCTTCCTGAACGTGTGAACGGTTGATTCACGAATCTGAGAAAGGTGTTTTCGGCCCACAAACCACTTAGTGCCAGGGTATGCAAGGCAGTTCCAAAGCACCCACTCACAACCGACAAAGCTTTTTCCTCCCGACGCCGCACCGCCAAAAAGCAATTCCTGTATTTCGTCGTTTGTCAGGCTTTGCAATGCTTGTTCTTGCTTTGGAGACAAATCCAAAACGTCGAAAATCCCGGCCCGGTAGCACTCCGCCTTTGCGGCAATGATTTCTTCATTGGTCAGCATCCGCGTCTAATTCTTCGTGGGGCGTAATGTCTATTTGCTGAACAGCCTTAATGCCCAAAAGCCGCAACACCTCCGCTTTGCGTTCGGTAGGCAATGAGGCAAACACGCTGCCCTCGGGGCCGTCGCCGCCCTGTTCTTGCCCTTGCGTGGGCGGCTTGCCCTCCAATCGGTTCAAAATTGTTTCGAGCGCCTTAATTCTTACGTTTGGGTCGGCATCTTTATAGGATGCAATTACAAGCGAAAGCACCCCGGCCTCCCTACGTGTAAGCGTTTGAGGTTCGCCGTTTTCATCTTCAACCGTAGTTTCCTGCTCTAAAAACTTTTCAACGATTTTGCGAAAAGACTTAGCGCCGGGCGGGCGTCCCGCCGGGTTTCCCGACTGGCCTTTTTGCCACATTACAAGGTTCTGTTTTGATCGCTCCTGAACCATTTTTTTGTCTTTGTAAATTCTTTGTATGTGAAGATACTGGCACAAATAACGCGCTAAAAACGCAAAAGCCCAAACGAATGAACGTTTGAGCCGTTGCGCCCCTTTTCTCACCTTTTGCTTTTGGTTTAACATTTGGCTTTGGGGTCTTGTTTGGTTGGTGGCAAAGATTGAGCCAAAGTTAGTTGTTCCAGGGTGGCAATGCCGCCCAAATAAGGTTGTCTACTTCGCTCTCTGGCAACAAGTCGTAAGCATCCGAACAACGGATAATTGTTAGAATGCCTTCTGCAACGGCGTTAATGTCAGATTGGGTGATTCGGTTGCCAACGTAGTGCTGGCCATCTTCAAATGTGAAAATGTAAAGTTCCATGTTTTAGAAAATTTTTAATGTTTGAATGTTAGTTAAATAGCAGTATCCCCCGGCTGAAATTTCGGGCGCAAGGCCAAAACGTCTTTGTCGGGGTCGCAGCAATTTTTAGAAGTTCTGATTTTGATCTTGTGATACTCCATCCGGGTGAAACATCCCTTTAAATCCTCTAATCTTAAAAGGCTTCCCACAACCGGCACAAATGTATTTTGAAGTCCAACCGGGCATCCC
>Ga0208695_1003382_pt1 | contig 10845 bp, 9 predicted proteins | sample AD_UKC111_MetaG_FD_184449 | JGI IMG/M metagenome (GOLD analysis project Ga0208695, IMG submission 184449) | Active sludge microbial communities of municipal wastewater-treating anaerobic digesters from Hong Kong - AD_UKC111_MetaG (SPAdes)... | ecosystem: Engineered > Bioreactor > Anaerobic >... | reverse complement strand
CCACCCCCGATGTTTACGGTCAGCTTGGCATCGTCTACTTCAAATCTCGCAACTACGAAGGGGCCATCCTCGCCCTACAATGCGCTGTGCGCGGCTGTGACCCCGAAGTCAGCTGCGAAGTGCGCCGTTGCGACCCGCAAACCGACCCGGCCATCACCATCCAAGGCATGCCACTCAACAGCAACACCGTCGTTTACTACTACACCTACGGCTCAGCCCTGGCTGGTATGCACCGTGAAAGCAATGGCTACTGCGCCGAAGCAGTCAAAGTGCTTCGCGAAGTGCGCAATGGCTTTAGCAACGACCCAATCATCCTGCAAATCATTGCCCCCAGCGAAGAAATCTGCGCCGGCTTTGGCTACAAATAAGAAAAATATCAGAAGTTTATAAGAGCTCGCGCACATCCCTTGACTTCTGTTTCGAAGACGAGTATGATAGGGGCTGGTTTAGCACTCAAACCAATCGAGTGCTAAAAAATCAACAAGATCATTCCTGAAACAGGAGGAAAGTATGACCATGCATTTGAAACCCCTTGGTAGTCGTGTGGTGGTTGAACCCATCGAACAAGATGAGATCACCGCAAGCGGTATTGTTCTGCCCGAAACGGCCAAAGAAAAGCCGCAAAAAGGCCTGATTCTCTCCATCGGCCCTGGCGACCGTGACGAAGACGGCAAACGCATTGCAATGGATGTCAAGGAAGGCGACACCGTCCTGTTTGCCAAATATGCCGGCACTGAAATCAAAATTGATGGCAAGAAGTTGCTCATCCTGCGCGAGAGCGACCTGCTCGCTATTGTCGAAACCAAGTAATTACATCATTATTTTCTGAAGGAGATTGAACGATGGGAGCCAAACAACTCGTTTTTGCTGAAGAAGCTCGCCGCAAACTGAAAGTCGGCATTGATGTCGTTGCCGCCGCTGTGGCAACCACGCTCGGCCCCAAAGGCCGCAATGTGGCCCTCGACCGCAAGTTCGGTTCACCGACCATCACGCACGATGGCGTGACCGTTGCCAAAGAAATTGAACTGGAAGACCCGTTCGAGAACATGGGCGCACAGCTGCTCAAGGAAGCTGCCACCAAGACGAATGACATCGCCGGTGATGGCACCACCACCTCGACCGTGCTGGCCCACGCCATTGTCACCGAAGGCCTGAAGAACCTCGCTGCCGGCGCCAACCCCATGCTGCTCAAGCGTGGCATCGAAGCCGCCTCCCGCGCCGTTGCCGAAGCCATTCGCGGCCAGGCAATTGAAATCACCACCAAAGAAGACATTGCCAATGTCGCCACCATTTCCGCTCAGGACCGCACCATCGGTGAACTGATTGCCGAAGTGATGGAAAAAGTTGGCAAAGATGGTGTCATTACCGTTGAAGAATCCAAGGGCCTCGAATTCGAAAAAGAATACGTCGAAGGGATGCAGTTCGACCGCGGCTACATTTCGCCCTACTTCATCACCGACAGCGACCACATGGAAGCAGTCATCTCTGAGCCGTACGTGCTGATCTACGACCGCAAGATTTCGGCTGCCGCTGACATCGTCCCCCTGTTGGAAAAGCTGGTGCAGATTGGCAAGCGTGAGCTGGTCATCATCGCCGAAGATGTAGACGGCGAAGCCCTCGCCACCCTCGTCCTCAACCGCCTGCGCGGCATGTTGAACGTCCTGGCCGTCAAGGCCCCGGGCTTCGGCGATCGCCGCAAGGCCATGCTGCAGGATATTGCCGTCCTGACCGGCGCCACCGTCATCTCCGACGAAATGGGCCGCAAGCTCGAAACCGCTACCATTGCTGACCTCGGTCGCGCCGAAAAGGTCGTAGCTGACAAAGACAACACCACCGTCATCGGCGGCAAGGGTGATGAAAAGGCCATCCGCGCCCGTGTCGAGCAGATCCGCGTTGAAATTGACAAGAGCACCAGCGACTATGATCGCGAAAAACTGCAGGAACGCCTGGCCAAGCTGAGCGGTGGCGTTGCCATCATCCGCGTTGGCGCAGCTACCGAAACCGAGCTGAAGGAAAAGAAGCACCGCGTTGAAGACGCCCTCTCCGCCACGCGTGCCGCTGTGGAAGAAGGCATCGTCCCCGGTGGTGGTGTGGCGCTGATCAATGCCGTCGCCGCCGTCGAAAAGATCAAGATGGAAAACGAAGACGAGCAGATCGGTGTCAACATCGTCCGCCGCGCCCTCGAAATCCCCATGCGCAAGATTGCTGAAAACGCTGGCAAAGATGGCTCCGTGGTGGTTGAAAACGTCCGTCAGGCCCAGAAAGCCAAGAAGAACGCTCACATCGGTTACGACGTGCTCAGCGATGAATACATGGATATGGTCAAGGGTGGCGTGATTGATCCCGCCAAGGTAACCCGCGGTGCGTTGGAAAACGCCGCTTCGATTGCCGCCATGATCCTGACGACCGAAGCCCTGATCACCGACGTTCCCGAAAAGAACCCGCCGGCGGCCACCCCGCCCATGCCCGAATACTAAATCGGCAACCGCTAAAAGCTCAAACAGCAGCCCCCGCAAGCGGGGGCTGCTTTCTTTCATGTTACAATTGCCACCATGAAACCCAACACCCCACTTTCCTTCACGGCCCGTTTTGCGCTTGGGCTGCTGCCCTGGCTCGTGCAATTGCTCTATCTGCCCCTCAATCGCCTGCAAAGCGGCGGCATTGCGCCCGCCCTGCCGATTGATTCCATCTTCCCTCTGCGGCCCTGGTGGACGGTGCCCTACATGCTCACCCTGGTGCTGTGGGGGCTGGCACCGCTCTGGGCGGCCTTTGCCATGCCCGATCCGCTTTACCGCGCCTTCCTTACTTCGCTCAGCACGGTCATCGTCATCGGCATCCTGTGCTTCTTCTTCTTCCCCACCTATGTCGTGCGTCCAACCATTTCGCCCGACGATCCCGCCATGGCGCCCATCCGCTTCCTCTACAACTCAGATAACGTCTACAACGCCCTGCCGAGCGGTCATGCCTACATCACCGCTCTGCTGACGCTCTACTGGTCACGCTGGAAGCCGCGCCTGCGCCCGGTTTGGTGGGCGATATTGCTGATTGTGCTGCTTTCAACCCTCTTCACCCGCCAACACTACGTGTTGGACCTGGTCGCTGGTCTGGCCCTGGCCGGTTTGGGCTACGTGCTGGGCCTCTGGCAAATGGGGCTCATCGCCACACCCAAAGCACAGCACGCCGCCCTTTCCAAGCAACCCTGAGGACTCAGCTGCCCTGTTGGGCTTTCTGCCGAATCTTTTCCGCCACCGTCCCCAACCCAAGCACAGGGTTGGCAAGCGTCTTCAGCATCACTTCGAAAATATCCGGCGCCATCTTCGCTAAGCGCATTGCAAATGGCTCAAGTTCGGCTTGCTTTTTTGCTTCAGGTTTGTCTGCCGTCACAATCGTCTCAATCTGCTGCACCTGTTGAGTAACGGGCTCCTGCATGAAGTCAACCACAGAAGTATTCACCTTTTGGTAAATGGCCTCAAACAGCGCCTCCACCTCTTTCTCATCCAACCCGCTGCGGTGCGAGATGTTCACTTGATCGCGCCCGATGAACGTGCCGCCGCCCAGGCTAACATTGCCACCAATGTAGGCCCCGCCGCCCGTGTCAACCACCGATTGACGGCGCTGATCTATCTTATCGCCAAACACCTGATCGCCTTGCACATCTCCCATCCTGCCAATGCGAATCTCACCCACTTTGGGCTTGCCAGACTTTTTCCGTTCTGCCATTCTTCACTCCTTTCCAAAAGACATGCTTTTTTTGAGACCTATGGAACAGGATTTTGGCTCTCCGCAGAATTCCTTGCCAAAATCTGTTCCGCCTCTCGATATTCCGGCACATCTACCGGCGCCAGCTCAAGTACCTTTTGATACGCTTTCATCGCCTCATCGGCCTGCCCCAGCTTTTCATAGGCGCGGGCCAAATAAAACCAAGTCAACCAGTAATTGCTCAATTCTAATGCTTTTTGATAATAGTCAACGGCCTGCTGCCAGTTGGCATTGCGCGCCTCCAGAACGCCCAAATTGACATACGCCTCAAAATTTGCATCCAGATTGACAGAATTCAACAAATCTGCGCGTGCCTGCGCATAGAACTCAGCCCCACGTTGCATGTACGCATAGCCGCGCCGCCCATACACCAGCGCATTGTCTGCCGGTGCATCCACCTCCATTTGCACCGCCCGAGACAACTTCTCCACCGCTTCTTCAAAACGGTCCAAGCCAATCAACGCCGATCCCCAAACAACCCACAAATTGCGGTCATGCTCACCCAACAAATAAGCCGCCCAACAATCATTCACCGCTTGTTCGAAGCGCGAGAGCGCGTTCAAAGTCACCCCGCGTGCCTTATATGTCGCACCACGACGCACATCCTCTGTCAACACCCGGTCAAAGTCCTTCAGCGCCAAATCAAAATAGTGCATTTGCGAATACGCCAGGCCGCGATTATGCAAAGCCATCAGACGCACCTGCCGGTCCTCACTCAGGCGCAGCGCCTCGGTCGCATCACGCACCGTCTCTTCCAATGCGCCTTCTTCCAGCGACATCAGGCTGCGCAAATAATAACCATAGGCCAGGTTGGGGGCTATCTCCAATGCACGCCGCACAAACTCCTGCGCATCCTGCCGATAGCGCGCCGCGTTTTGTTCATCCTTGATTACCATGCTCAGCCCATGGCAAACATCCGCCAGGTTGATCCACGCCTCAGCATCCTGTTCATTGCGCGTCAACAGCCGTTGCCAATATTGCACCTGACGCAAATAGCCATCCTCATCCTGATTTTCTTGCACAACGCCCAAAACATTCTCTTCGCCTTCCTCAGCCCGCGCTCGCGCCACTCGTCGCGAGCGGGTGTAATATTCCAAAAGATAGGCATAATTGGGATAGTTTGAATAATCGCCCAGGTGTTCCAGGTCGCCAGCATCGCTGCCACCCAACAAGGTTACCAAATTTTGCAAATGATCCTGCCTGTCAACATCGGAGGGCATGCCAACCAATACGCCACGCAAATCATGAAACGTCACAATGCCCACTTCACGGTAGCGCTCTATCTTGCTGCCCACCTTGCAGTGCAAAATCGCCTGATCCACCCAGTGAACAATCTGCTGCGTATCGAACTGTGTCGTCAGCAACAGCTTACGCAAATCCACCGTTGCCAGGTTTTGCGCATCATCAACCCCCAACTCATTCAGGCGTGCCTCGTGCCAGGCACTAACGCCCAACAAAGCGCGCAACGGCAGTTCATTTGCCCGGTCAAACGGGGTGCTGGTAAAAACCAACGCCATCTTCTTGCTGATCCAACGCAGCCCCTCGGAAGGGAATAACCCAATCAAAAACGCCAACACCGCTGCCCAACCGGCGGCCTGTGCCGGGTCACCTGCCGCAATCTCTCCCCCACTTGCGGTAATCACCGTTGCCGCCACAAACACCAGCCCCACCGCCACAATCATGCGCGTCAGAATTGCACTGTAGAGCTGCGGCTGAATATCCATCGTGCTATACCGCCGCACCAATTGCTGCACCCCAAACACATAGGCCCCCAAGAAGGCATAGAACATACTCGCCAGCGTTGCCGCATCCACCACCCCTACCCCGCTGCGGTAACGGTAGACCAAAATCATCGTCAACGAAACCAGCAAAATCAGCGCAATATAGGCCACAAACTGCAAGGGATTATAGGTGTCACGATACAGCTTTTCAACCGTTTCATCCAATTCATCTTCATCCACCAACCCCAGCAGGCGAAAATCATCTTTCAGCCGCTGCCGACGCACCGGCTCGCCAAACGCTCGATACGTCAGATAGGAAACCGGAAACAGCCCCACCACGCCCAACAAGATTGCCAGATACGTCAACGGCTCCTGAACGGACGGCACAAAATACCACAAAAATGGAATGCCAACCACCAACAGCACAGCCAGAATTCCCAGCACGCGCATCCGTCCCTGCTTTTGGGTCGCCAGTCTTTCCTGTTCTTTCGCTCCCGTCGTGTTCTCAGGTTGTTCAGTCATCCAGCACCTCCATTGGCAACTCTCAGTATACAATAAATATCATGTTTTGTCTCCAGGAGAATCGAATGAAAACCAAAAACTGGCATTTTATCTGGCTTATGATTGCTTTCCTTGTAGCGCTCAGCCTGGCTTGCGGCAACACGCCCACCGAACCCAACCAGCCGCCCGCCGACGAACCACAAACACAGCCCCAGGTTGAGCAACCCACCCAGGCCCAACAAGTCCATCCACCGACGCAAGCGCCCCTGCCCCCCACCGACCGCACCCCGCTTCCCGCGCAGCCGGACGGCGCAATCATCATTGACCACACCACCACCGACCCGAGCCGCATTCCTGATTCCTGGCTGACTGCTGCCCGCCAAACGGTTGTGCTGTTCTATGGCCACACGTCCCATGGCAGTCAGGTGGAAGCCGGCATGGATTATCTGCGCACCAACGTGGATGAAAACCGCTACCGCTTCGTTTGGGATTGGGGTAGCCTGCCTCAACCCGAAAGCTCCGCTCTGCGCCTGGCCTACGATGATAGCTGGAGTTGGGATCCCGACAATTTCGTCAACACGGCGCACAACTACCTGGATGACCCGGCCAACGCAGATGTCAACGTCTTCATGTGGTCCTGGTGTGGGCAACTCTCCGACGACCCCGCCGCCGTTGACCAATACCTGGCTGCCATGGAACAGCTGCAACAGGACTACCCCCATATCCGCTTCGTCTACATGACCGGGCATACCGACCGCTGGAACGCCGACATGCTCAACCGCAACAATGACCGCATCCGCCAGGATGTGCGCCAGAACGGAAAAATTCTGTTCGACTTTGCCGACATCGAAAGCTGGCAACCAGATGGCAGCCCCGTCGCCGAGCCAAGTGACGATTGCCCCTGGTGTGCTGATTGGTGCCGCGCTCACCCCGAAGATTGCCAAAACCTACCGGAAATGGATAACGGCTGTGCCCACAGTCACGGCTTCAATTGTCGCCTGAAAGGACAGGCGTTTTGGTGGTTGGCAGCTCGCCTGGCTGGTTGGGATGGCCGTAGCCAATAACGCTCACTCGAGCGAACGAATCGCCAACAGCGTAATATCCTCAAACTGAGGAATATTGCCGCGAAAATCGCTCAACGCGTTGAAAATCGCATCACAGAGCGATTGAGCCGACCCCTGCAAATGGGCACGCGCAATCATTTGCAAACGCTTTGAGCCAAAGAACATGCCCTCCGCGTTGCGCGTCTCGGTCACCCCATCCGACTTGAGCAGCAACGTGCTGCCTGCCGGAAAGATGAGCGACTGTTCTTCCAACGCCGGGTCTTCCAGCGTGCCAAGCGGCTGCGCCATGCCCATGCCCAGGCGCACCAACATGCCATCGCGCTGCAACCAAAGCGGCGTATCATAACCGGCACGCGCAAACGAAAACTGCCGCGTGGAGACATCCAACACGCCATAGAACACCGCCACAAACACCCCGGCGCGGTTCATGGCGCACAAATGCCGATGCACGCCCAACAACACATCTTTCGGCGTCTCATAGCGATCCGCCTCAGCACGCAGCAGCGTCAGCGTCACCGCCATCAAAATTGCCGCCGGAATGCCCTTATCCGAGACATTGCCCACCGCCAGGCCATAACGATTCTCATCCAATGGGATGAAGTCATAGAAATCGCCGCCGACCACCTGAGCCGGAGACATATAAACGCCAAAATCGAACCCTGACAAGCGCGGCATTCCTACGGGCAAAATGCTTTCCTGAATACGGCGGGCCACTTCTAGCTCGCGCTCCAAAATTTCCTTCTTGAGCAGCTCAGCCTGCGCAGCTTGCAATTCACGGTAAGCCTGACTGAGCTGCCGATTCTTCTCTTGCAAATCTCGAATCATCGCCCGGTCCGAATCGCGCATGCGCAAGCTCAATTCACGCAACATCGCCATGGCCAGGTTAGGATTACGCTGCAACAAAGCATTGAAATCGGCATGCGTCATGACCAACATGCGCGAATCGCTTAAGGAACGGGCACTAGCCGTGCGTTGCCGTTCCGGGTCAAACAGGCTCAATTCACCAAAAATTTCCCCCGGGCCGCGTTCATCCATCAGATATTCGCCGTTGGCCCCCAAAGATTTGACGATCTCCACCCGCCCTTCGACCAAAATATACAAACTATCCCCCGAATCATCCTCGCGGAAGATGATCGAGTTGGCTGGGAATTCAACGAAATGCATCGCCTGAGCGATAAAATCCAGCTCCTCTTCAGACAAGCCATTGAAAATTGGCACATGCCGGATCCATTGTGTCGCCATCACCAACCTCCTCACCCTACGGATACGAAATAGCCCGCCGGGTTGGCGAAATCGTCACCCACTGCGGCCCAAGGTAGGCAAAACTAGCCCCATCCGGGCTGATCTCCAGCACCAATCGGCCCGATAACACCCCGGTTCCAGGCTGCCAGCTTGCAAAAAACACATCCCAACGTTGAAAGCCATCCGGCGCAGATAGCAACAAAAAGCGTCGCGTTGGACTCCAGGCCATGCTGTTGGCATTGAAAACACCCTTTGACTCGTCAAGCTTCACATCCCAAACCTCAACGGTGTCTTGGCGTTGCAGGGCCAGGTAGACCTCATCACCATTCCAGGCCAGGCTACGCACCCCCTGTGCCGCTGCCTTCAACGTGCGTTCCACCTTGCCAGTACGCACATTCCACAACGTGATGCCGCCCCCACTGACGCAAAACAGGCGGTTGCCATCCACCGACCAGGCTGAATGAACCGTTTGCACATCTGCCTGACAATCGGGCAACCTGCTCACAATCTCCTGTGTAACCAGATCATAAAAGGCCAACCCCTCAGCAGTTGCCACCCCCAAGAGCGTGCCGGTTGGATTCCACCCCGCGCCCAACACGCTGACCGGTGAAAGCGCCACCGTTTGCAACTCTTGCCAGCTGTTTGTATCCAGCAAATGCACCCATTCCCCTTCAGACAGTGCCAGCAACTTGCCATCCGGGCTCCAGGCCACATCCCGCGCCGAATAGGGCAAACTCAGTCGTTGCCGATCGCCTGTTTTTACATCGAAAACAAATATTCCCTCGCGCGTCAACGTTGCGATGCGAGCGCCATCCGGGCTCCAGCTCAAACGCCAGGCTTGCGTCCAATCCAACTCTTGCGGGAACACCAGGTTCGCATTAAGCAGATTTGTGCCCGTAAAAATATAGTCTGTATCTTCCGTAATCCATAAGGTGGTGTCTTCCAGCAAAGCATACGAGAGATCCGTGCGGCTTGTTTGTGAATTTTCAATCCGGGCGTGACGCAAATCCGCATTTTGGAGATTGGCATTATCCAGATTGGCACCGGTCAGAATCGCATCCGTAAGTACAGCACCGCTCAAATCCACCCCCGAAAGGTCAAACCCCGAAAGATCACAACTGGCCAACCCGGCTTTCTCTGTCAAATAACGTCGATCGCCAGTTTCCAATGCCAGGCGCACCGATTCGTTGCAGCTCAGGCGCACCTGATCCCGCTGCGTCTGTGCATCCAAGGCAATCTGTGTTGCTACCTGCAAAGTGGCCTGTGCCTGTTGCAAAGCCTGCTCATTGGCTGGTTTGGTCAGTTGCAGCACTGCTTGCGCCACCTGAGTGCGGAATTTGTCAGGTGTCGGCTGATTTAAGGCCTGCCCGGTTGCGGTGGGTTGCAACGTCGGGCTCGGCAGCGGGGTAGGGCGAAAAACCAATGACTTAAATTGCGACCCTTCCGGTGGTCGGATGAAGGTGAAATAAATCACCACCAGCACCAACAACGCGTTGCCAAGCACCAAAAAGACCCGCAAGCGCTGCTTGCGTTCCTCAGCATCAATGGCGGAAGGCAAGCGCCCGCTCCGCCTTCGCATCAACTTCCGCCACGAATCTTCTTCTCCGGCAGGTTGCGCAACCACCGCTTCAGGCTGTGCAACAGTCGCCGCCTCCGGCTCTGCTGAAACAACCGGCGCAGGCGGCTCAGGCTTTGGCTGTTGTGGGGGAGGTGGCTGTTGTGGCGCTTGTTGTGGCTGCGGCTCAACGCGGGCAACCGGCGATGGGGCAGGAATCACAGGCTGTGGGGCAGCAGGCGGCGGTGTTTGCGCAGATACCAGCCCCAAACGTTCCATCCAGGCCTGATCTTCTGCTGAAGGTTGAGCAGGCAAAGGCGGCAATTGCCCCGTATGCCAGCTCAGCGGGCCCGTGCGCGGGCGCTCAGCAGGCGGTGGCGTTGTCACTGCCGGACGATCCAGCTCTGCCAACATCGTCTGCGCCTCAGCATGGTCAGGCTGCAATTGCAACACCCGCTGCAAACATTCACGGCGACGCTGCGGCTGATCCAACAGGCGCGCCATCCACAACCAGGCTTCCGCATCGCGCGGGTTTTGCACAATTGCATCACGCAGCGCAGCAATGGCCTCCTGTTTGCGTCCAGCCTGGGCAGCAGCAATTCCTTGTTCTAATGCATCAGACATAGCGTAGCTCCTACTTTTATTATACAACGAATTCTGATCCAACATGCGCCCCTTGACAAACCCCGCCCCATCCATATACTTAGCCCCATGGATGTTTTGCAATTTCCTTGTCAATTTCCGCTAAAAGCGATCGGACGCGAGCCAGAAACTTTTGAGCAATTTGTGCTTGAGATCGTGCGCAAGCACATCCCAGACCTGCCCGAGAACGCCTCCACCACCCGCCCAAGCAACGGCGGGCGCTACCTGGCAGTGACAGTCACGTTCACCGCCCAAAGCCGCCAACAATTGGATGACATTTACCGCGAGCTGCACAGTCACAGTCGCGTGGTCATGTTACTCTAAGCCAATGAACCCACGCCATCAACGCATGCGCTTGATT
>Ga0208695_1003381_pt1 | contig 10846 bp, 8 predicted proteins | sample AD_UKC111_MetaG_FD_184449 | JGI IMG/M metagenome (GOLD analysis project Ga0208695, IMG submission 184449) | Active sludge microbial communities of municipal wastewater-treating anaerobic digesters from Hong Kong - AD_UKC111_MetaG (SPAdes)... | ecosystem: Engineered > Bioreactor > Anaerobic >... | reverse complement strand
GGAAAACAATACGGAACACAAATTTGATTGAGCGAGTAATACGAGAAGTGAGGAGAAGGACAAAGGTGATGGATAATGTGATTGAAAACGAGTATAGTGTATATGCGTTGATGACAGGAATATTTCAAGAGCAGAATGAACGATGGAATAAGAAAAGTCACTGGAGTGGTAAATAATTTTTATGTTTCTGGTAGGATTACACACTAAATTGGACTTGACCTGAGATAATTGTAAAGCTTAACCGTGATTCTGTTTTTGTATAATCTGTTCCACTTCAATGGGAAGATGGAAATGGGTTAAAAATAACTGAGTAAATCCTCAATCGAGTAGATGATGTAATGGTTGAGAGAAAAGAAAAACTGAAAAAATCCAGAGGGGAAATTTTTGGAGAAGCAGAGAATTAAATTGCATTTTGCTGGGAATAGTTGCTTACTTAAAGCTGCCAGAGTTTCTATTGACTTAATCTGGACAAAAATTTTACACACTCTCTCTTTATAAGATCAGACTTAAGCTGATTCACTCAAAGCTTTTATTACTTGACTTCCTTAAACTTTTATAAAATTTGGAAAATTTTTTGCTAAAGGGAAATATATTTCATATTTTAAATGATGATGAAATGTAAAATTGAATTAATTGAAATTTTTTGAGTTGTGTATGTATAAAAATATCAAAATAATAGAGGTATTTATATGTCTGTGGCATCTTCTGAGGAAAAGCAAAATTTTTTAAAAGAGCTTCTAAGGATTTTTCTCCTATACTTTTCTGTTCATCCCATTGTCTTTTTCGCATCACTTATAATAGCCCTCGGATTTGAAGGCCTTGTTGGATTTATATCTATTATTTTGATCTTAGCTCCATTGATTGTTTTTTCTTTTACAGGTGCTTTTTATTATTTTGCTCGCAGACTTAGCGATTTGATCTCTGGAGAGGATTCTGCTTCCCTTTCAAGAGAGCTTTCCCTTTTCCCTCGTGTTTCAATGATTCTCATGGCAACTGGTTGTTTTATTGGTCCATGCCTTACTGTTGTAATTGCTTATAACAAAGGCATTTTGCTTTCACCTGTGCAGCTTGTTTTTTTTGGCCTGGTAGGTATTTTGGAGATGATTATTGCAGTTGCTTTGATGTATTATCACCTGAAGATTAAGCTTTATCATTTTCTATTTGCCCATAGGGATTCCATCAATGTAAAGTATAAACCATTGAATATATTCCAGAAAATAGTAATACCAATTTTATCTGCCATAATGCTCATTTTAATCTTTGCCTCTGTGGGTATTTATAAAATTAGCTATATTCAGACAGTAGCTACAGTGACATCAAATGTTTCTTCCAAGGTTGAAAAAAATGTGGTATTTATATCTTCACTTTATGAGAAAACTCTTGAGCAGTTGAGAGTCTATGCAAACACCAGTGAAGTAAAGAGCATGAATTTAAATGCTATAAAGAATTTTTTAGTGTCCATTCATGGTCAGAAGAGTGTTGATGTAGAAATGCTTTTTGTTGCTGATTTAAATGGCAATAGCCCTAATAGCCTTGGAGATATAAAAAATATTAAAGATAGAGCATATTTCAATTCTGTTATAACTACAGGCAAGGAGATAATATCAGAGCCAGTGATAAACAAAATGACAGGGAAGATGATAGTTGTTGCAGTTGTTCCTGTTCATGACTCTGGAGGTAAAATTACAGGACTTGTTGGCGCTACTATACTTCTTGAGAGAATTGAGACTTTATTGTCAGAAGATAGAATCTTCAAAAGTGGAAGGTTTATGATTTTAAATAAAGAAGGGAAGGCTTTATTTCATACGAATAGAGATACCATAGGGAAAAGTATAGGTAAGGAATTTGTAGATGATGGAAAAAATTTTATAAACATCAATAAACTTGTAACAGAATCTGAAGGTAAGATTTTTAGCTACACTTTTTTTGGTAAAGAGGTATTTTCTTATAAAAAGAAAATACCTGCCACAGGGGATTTTCTTATTTTTTCAATGGATAAAAGAGATTTTATTGATGAGATACAGTTTGTCCTTGTGGAGATTGTTATCGCTCTGATCATTATAGGCTTGTTGACCTTTGTCATCATCAGAGCTATTGCTCGTAGTTTTTCAAATCCAATTCAAAATACAGTAGCTATATTAAAAAGGCTTGCAGAGGGGGATCTTACTGCAGAAAGCAACGATTTTCTTGCTGATGAATTTGGTGATATGATTCGCAACTTCAAGCTCTTCCAGAGGAAACTTCGTGGCACAATTAGCTCATCACTTGATTCTGTTGTTCAACTTTCTGGTTCTGCTGAAGAACTGGCTGCAACAAGTGCAAAGATGTCAGAGGGAGCTCAGACTCAGGCGGCTGCAGTTGAGGAGGCTTCAGCATCTCTGTAAGAGATCTCCGCATCAATTGAACTCATAAATAAGAATGCAGCAGATCAGACAGAAATGGCTGGTGCGACTTTTGAGCTTATGGAAAAATTAAAAGATGATACAGCAATTGTGAGCGATTTTGCTTTCAAGGCACTGGAGGCTGCTAAGAATACTACAAATCAGGCCAGTAATGGTCAGAAATTTATGAAAGATACAATTGATGGCATGAATAATATAGATGAGAGCACACAGCGCATAGCTGATATGGTCAGGTTTATAGGTGATATATCAGATCAGGTAAATCTTCTTGCTCTTAATGCTTCAATAGAGGCAGCCAGAGCAGGGGAGCATGGTCGTGGTTTTGCAGTGGTTGCAGAGGAAATAAGTAAACTTGCTGATGAGACAGCAGCCAGTGCAAAGAGGATCACTGAATTTGTTCAACTGGGGTTAAGTGAGGTCAAGAGAGGTAGAGAGCTTGTTGACATGACAGGGGAAGCACTTGACAATATAATTCGCTATATAGAAGAAACAACCGAGCTTGTCAAGAGAATTACAGATGCAGCTAAAAGACAACTCAAGTCAAGTGAAGAGGTCCTTGGTGCCACAAAGAAAGTAACAGTAATGGCAGAGTCAATTTCAAGCTCAACAAAAGAACAGCTCCTCACAAATCAGGAGATGGCAAATACAATAGAGCAGATAAATCAAATAACTCAAAACACAGCTGCAGCATCAGAAGAAGTAGCCTCCAGTGCTGAGGAGATATCCGCTCAGGCAGAGACCTTAAAGGCTCAGATGGAATTTTTTAAGGTGTAAGATTAATTATCCTCCTGGTCTTTTTCTGCCAGAACTGGGACTTTGGAAGATACTCCCCGTATAATTCTTATGCGGTCATTTTCCTTAAAATCGCTGCAAAATCTGGAGTCAATGAGGATTTTGGCTCTATCCATAATGAGTAATTTAAATGTTTTATTGCCTTTTTGCTCTTCTTTGATTTTAAGAACCTCACCAGTTACAATTTGAACTCTATTGGATTCAATGTCTGACATAAGTTGTGAGCTTTTATTTAAAAATGAAAATATAAAGGGAAATGTAAATACCGAAAGTAGTGCAATTGTGATTGTCAGATCCATTGAGCTTGATTTACCAGAAGCATATGCTATGGCAATTATTACTGTTAATAGGATATCAATAGCAACAACCAATAGACCCTTTCTCTTAAAGCTTTTGGCAATTTTTTCAAATCTTTCTGTATATAATGATTTTTCATCCTCTTCTGGAGTGTGTATCCTTTCATTCATGACCTATCTCCATAACCTGTTTTATTAAAAATATAACAGAAAAATTTGTAATGTCAAGCTCCCTTTTTAATAAAATTTTGAAATAACTTCTGGTATATACTATTTTTCAAATAGCGTAAATAGATCCATTGGCCTTTTCACTGTAGCTTTTGCTCCATGCAATAGTAATTCCTCCTCAAGGCGAAATCCCCACAGTGCTCCAACGCCATACATATTTGCATTATTGGCAGCAGTCATATCTGTTCCTGAATCTCCCAATAGCACAATCTCTTCAGGGCGAAGTTCCATTATCTTTGCAATTTCCAGAAGAGAGTATGGATCAGGCTTACGGGGGATGCCTTTTCTTTCGCCAAAGACTGCTACAAATTCCCATTTATAGAGATATTTTTTGAAAATGAGCTGAGTTATACTGTCTATCTTATTTGATAAAACAGCAAGCTTTATGTTTTTTGATGATAAATTATTCAGTAAATCTTCTATGCCAGGGTAGAGTTTTGTTTTTTTATCCCATCTGTGGTTATATTCTTCAAACATCATTTTGAATGCTTTTTCTATAGATGCTTCATCTCGTGCTATATCAGGCAGGGCATTGGTTACCAGGTTTTTCATACCCATGCCAACAAGTATTTTGTATTTTTCCAGAGAATGAGTTGGATAGTTAAAAGTCTTAAGGACTGTATTCATGGAGTCTGCGATATCCTCAAGCGTATCAAGCAATGTGCCATCAAGATCAAATATTACACCTTTAAATCTCATAATTACCTCTTGGTTTATTTTTTTATATTGCCAAAAAGAGGAAAGTATTTTTTTGTCTTCATAGCATAATTTTATTTATGGTAACTCCTATATTATGAAAAGTAGATTTTTTATTGTATGGATCTTTGTTTTTTTTCCGTTGTTGACATCATGTAGCAGCTTTTATACAAGAGAAGAAATTCCCACTGACCTGACTATTGATGAAAGTCGCTGCACTGTTGATGTGAAGAATTTTCGCAAGAATAAAAATATAATCAGACATCCAGAAAAGGAACTTAACTTTTTTCTTACCTTTGACAGTGGGGGAAATGATGAGAATCTGAGCTATATATTAAAAATTTTGCGTAAATATAAAATAAAAGCCACATTTTTTGTCACAGGGAATTTTATCAAAAAATATCCAGCCAGAGTCAAAGAAATAGCAAATGAAGGTCATGTCATTGGGAATCATACCTTTACTCACAATATGAATTTTCGTAATGAGGATGAGTTGCTCAATGAACTTTATGAAACTGAGTTGTTATATACAAAGGTTACAGGTCGTGAGATTACAAGAATATGGCGCTCCCCTGGATTGCAACATATAGACAAGCCATGGATGCTTGAGGCTGCTTTGAAGCTTGAATATGTTCATATTGATGTAAATCTTGGAAGCTATGACTGGGTTTGTGAAGATCAGCCAGAGTATTTAAGCAATGAGGAATTCATGGAGCTTTTTAAAAAAAGGCTCAATATGAAAAACAATCTTCATGCTATAGTAAACAAGTTCAATTATGAAATTTTTTGCGCTGATACACCTTTTTACCATGGGACGATAATGCTCATGCATGTGGGGACTATTAGACCTAAAAAGAAAGATTTTGTTTATACCCTTGAGGATGTTATAAAGTATTTAATAGCAAATGGCTACAAATTTGATAACTGCCGCAGATTTGAAGAACTTGCATGGAAGAGTCTCAAGAGTAGTAGTAGGGCATCAGCCTCACAATCTCCTCGATAGTATGGTTATTTTGTTTAACATCGTCACTTAGATTTTTTGCCTCGGCAAATCTCTTAAAGCCCGGATATTGTGATCTTAAAATTTTTATAGTGTTGCTTATCTCTTCATCCCTTTGATTATTCTGTTCTATGGTTCTCATCATCATTTTTGCAATTGCAGCTGTCATCTGATAAAATATTGAATTATCTATAGGTTTGTCTATGAGTTGCAGGAGTTGCATGGCTTTCTCTGTGCATCCATAACGAAATTGTAGCAGCGCATTCCACTTTATAAACAGGTTGTATGGGTAGTAAATTGCTTTATTGCTATATTTTTCTGTAAGCCCCAGTAGCGTCTTTTTGCTTTTTGCAGATAGATTATCGAAGTCCAGTCTCTCAGCAAGCTCTGCATATCTCATAAAATCAAGGAGCCTGAAGATTTTTTCGTTTTCTGAGAGTCGGGCTTTTTCGATTTTATGCAGGAGTTCATCTATATTATCAAAATCCTCAACCATGTCGCGAAATGTTTTTTTATAGTTTTCTATGTCTTCAAGCATCCAGTAGCAGGATAGCAAAAAGCTCAAGCATTGGTGTTTAAATTGAGAATCTTCTTCAAGATACTGAAGGTCAATGCTAAAATAGTCTATAGCATCATATATTAGTTTTTTATTGTTATTGATAGATCCGCAAAAGGCAAGAGCCTGAGCATAGGTGCCGCAAAGGCGGGCATATAGACTATCTGTTTTTTCTCTCTGGTGTAGGATCTTGAATGTTTGTTCATATAGATTTATCTCTGGCTCAAAATCTTTTATTATATCCTCAAATAAAAAGTTGTTAAAGTAAAGGCTCTGCAGTGCTATGAGTTTTGTTTCAAGCCTTTTACTTACTCTCTCTGGAAGAGATGGATAAATAAGATGACCATTGTCTTTAAAAAAATTCTCATATTGCTGTGAGTAAGAGTTTTGAGGATCCGCAGAGACTCCGCTATGGGCCTCATAATGGACAAGGTAATATAGGCACCTTTCTTTTATTGAAGGTGGAAGATATAAGTTCTTTTCTTTTTCAATTTCAAGCAGAATAGAGGAGGTTCTTTTGAGATCTTCAAGTGAGGTGGGACTTGCGTGCCTTTGTGCGTTTATCTCAGAGAGAAAAAGATCTAACAGAGAGGCAAATTCCAGGGAAAAGTCCTTCCTTTGAAGAAATTCTGGGAGAATGTTATACAAAAAGCTTTTAGCTGATTCTTGATATTTTTCTTCTTTGTTGTTATAAAAATCAAGAGCAAGGAGTGCAGCTTCTTTAATATTGTTGTTCTTCTGGAGATCGCTTAAAATCCTTTCAGGCTTATTGCCTAGTGATATATGATAGAATTGATTTATGTCAAAAATTTTTTTGGGCAAAGGGGAGATCTCTTCAGCATAGATGCTATCATACATTGCTCCGAGTAAAAAGTCAGCAAGTATTAGATGGTAATTGTCTTTAGCTTGTAAGAATTCAAGTTTTATTTCAAGCTCAGCGGGCAGGAGAGCTCTGGGTAATGTTTCCTCTATTTCTTTTTTGAGTATACTCTGATATTTTTCTTTATCTTCTTGTGCATGACCAGAGAGGACAATTTTATTTCTTGTGGCGATTTTTATAATTAGCTCATTGCTGCCTTTCAGAATTTCCTTTTGATTGGTGATTACTCCTGCAATTAGAGATATTAAAGCTATGACGTAGTTATGCTGTGGGTGAAGATACAGTGGGCTTTTGCCCGAGGTATGACATATCATGAGCAGATTGTTTTTCACTTTAGAGAGAACTTCTTTTATAAACTGCTGTCCTTTATCTTTTGGGTAAGTAAAGCCTTCTTGGAATGGATCTTTACCGCAGTGTAGTATTCTGAAATGAAGTTCGGACTTCGTAAGTTTTGGGATATGAGGTTTATACTGAGTAACTTGTTTATTGAATTCTTTTAGAAAATTTTCGAATGTGTGTTCAATTTTATAGTAAGAGCTCTCATTACAGAAAAAACCGCCAACAGTGGATTTTTCTTTTTTAAAGAGATCATGCTCAAATTGACCTTTTTCATCAACACATAGATAGTATTTCATTGTATTACCTATGATTTTCGATTTGAATGTTAAAATTTTTCTAATATTTTAAATCAAATTTTATTTCAAGAATTTTATTGTTAAAAGCTAAAGCTATCATGAAAATTTTTATCCTCTGCTATGATATGAAATTTTTTTCTAAAAAACAGTTGACTTTTGGTTTTTCCATCTGATGGTCTGACCATAAGATGGCTTTACTTAGAATATCATTTATATTTATAAAAGGGGGTAGCTATGAAAAAAGTCGCAATTTTAAACTATATGAAGTTTAATTATGATGGAAAGCTGGACTTTTCTGCTTTGCGCTCTATCGCACAAATCTCAGAGTATGAATTTACTCCAATTGAAGATATTGCAAAAAGAGCTCAGGATCAGGATATAATTATAACAAAGGAGTTGTCCGTTTCTGCTGAAGTTGTTGCAGCTTTACCGGGCACTGTCAAGCTTATATGCGAGGCTGGAACAGGATATAACAATATTGATATAAAAGCTGCAAGGGAAAGAGGAATTACTGTTTGCAATGTCCCTGGGTATAGCACCTACTCTGTGGCACAGCTTGCCATAGCCCTGATGTTAAATTTGAGTTCCTCTATTCAAAAGCAGATTTCAATGCTGAAGCAAGGGAATTATGAAAATTTTACTAAATTTCTCCAGGTTCCTCATCATGATGTTGGAGGAAAGATCTTGGGGGTAATTGGTGCAGGGGCAATAGGCAGACAGGTGATAAAGGTGGCTCTGGCTCTTGGAATGAAGGTTCTGTATTATGATGTACAGACATATAATCTGGGAGAAGATGCAAGATCTGCTGACCTTGAGGAGTTGCTTAAAGAGAGTGATTTCATTTCAATACATTCTCCTCTTACAGATAAGACAAAGCACTTGATTGATATGAATAAGCTCAAGATGATGAAGAAAAGCGCTTTTATTATAAATACATCAAGGGGGGCAATAATCAAAGAAAGCGATTTAATTATTGCCCTGAAAGAAGGTTTAATTGCAGGTGCAGCCTTAGACGTTCAGGAAGTTGAACCTCCTGCGATTGATAATCCGCTTTTTGCAATGGAAAATGTTATTATGACCCCTCATATAGGCTGGCAGACTGTTGAAGCACGGCAAAGATTGGTGGAAAAAATGACAGAAAATATTAAATCCTTTCTTGAAGGTAGGCCTATAAATGTTGTTAATTAAGAATTTTTTAAGTTTTTTTGATTTTTTCCTGAGTTTGGTTATTTTAGGGGAAATGACCGCTGTTTATTATTTTTTAAGTGCCTTTTATTTTTAAAAAGCTCTTTTTATCTCAAAAAATAAATTTTTTACGACCATGTGGACGGTTTTATTTAAAAAAGGCTTGACTTGGTGTTTTGGTAGTCTAATGGTCAGACCATCTGATGAACTTTTAACCTGTCTGCTCTCTTTTCTAAGAAGTAGTTCGGGGGGATAAATTTAAATTCTTTGGAGGTATAAAATGGGGGCAAACTTAGGATTAGCTTTTTTAGCTTTCATCCCTATTCTCTTTACTATTGTTGTAATGGCTGTTTTTAACTGGCCTGCCAAGAAGGCTTTGCCTGTGGCATGGATTCTGACAGTTGCCATTGCATTTTTTACATGGAGCATTGATTTGCATCACATCATGGGATATTCCCTCTTCGGTGCTTTTAAGGCTCTGGACGTTCTTATTATAATTTTTGGTGCTATTCTTATTTTAAACACCTTAAAGCTTTCAGGTGGAATGGCTTCTATCAATAGTGGATTTATGAATATTTCACCTGACAAGAGAATTCAGGCTGTAATTATTGGCTGGATGTTTGGTGCTATGATTGAGGGTGCTGCTGGTTTTGGAACTCCTGCAGCTCTGGCTGGTCCTCTTCTTGTTGGATTGGGTTTTCCTCCTCTGGCTGCTGCTATGGTTGCTTTAATTTTTAATAGCACCCCTGTGAGCTTTGGTGCTGTGGGAACTCCAATTTTTGGTGCTATGTCAACTCTTGCAGGAAATCTTCCAAAAGATCCAGCCATTGTGGAAGGTTTTAAACTGACTCTTGCTCAGTGGGTTGCTATAGGACATGCCTGTGTTGGTATTTTCATTCCTCTCCTTGGATTATGTATGCTTACTAAATTTTTTGGTAGGGAAAGATCTATCAAACCTGCTCTTGAGGCTGCACCTTTTGCAATTTTCGCAGGCGCTGCCTTTGTAATACCTTATATTCTCATTGCTTCGTTTATTGGACCTGAACTTCCTTCTCTTGTTGGAGCTTTGATTGGTCTGCCAATAGTTGTTATTGCTGCACAGAAGGGTTTTTTGGTGCCAAAGAGGGTTTGGGATTTTGAAGATAAATCCAAATGGGAAGAGGATTGGAAAGCTTCAATCGATACTGGAGCAATGGTTGAGTCAAAGATGTCCCTTGTTAAGGCATGGACTCCATATATTCTTATTGCCATAATACTCATACTTACTCGTGTTCCTCAAATTGGTCTAAAAGCTATATTTGCTGCTCAAACACTCAATATTAAGAACATACTTGGAATCGAAGGGCTTAATTATGGATTGCCATATCTATATCTGCCTGGGACTATTCCATTTATTCTTGTTGCTCTCATAACTCATCTGATTCATGGCATGAATGGAGAGCAAATTAAAACTGCATGGAAGACTTCCTTTAAGCAGATTATTGGACCTGCGCTTGCACTATTCTTTGGTGTTGCTATGGTTCAGCTTATGCTTAAGTCTGGAACAAATGGAGCTGGCCTTGATAGTATGATGACCACAATGGCTAAAGGTGTTGCAGCTATTACTGGCATGGCTTATCCTTTCTTTGCTCCTTTTGTTGGTATACTTGGTGCTTTTATTTCTGGTTCAAATACTGTTTCAAATATTCTTTTTGCTTCTCTACAGTTCGAAACAGCAAAGATTCTTTCTATGTCACCACTGCTTATAGTTACTTTGCAGGTTATAGGTGGTGCTGTTGGAAATATGGTATGTGTAAATAACGTTGTTGCAGCCTGCGCTACAGTAGGTACAACAGGGGTTGAGGGTAAAATCATAAGAAGAAATGCAATTCCGATGTTTATAATGGGCATAACTGTTGCATTTATTTTGGCTATACTCATTTACAATGGTTATGATCCATTTCCTGGGGTTTAAAGTTAGCTAAACTTTAAAGGGGCAGATTTCTGCCCCTTTAATTTTAATAGAATTTAGTTTTATATTAAGGAGTGATTCAATGTCTGTTAAAAAATTGCAATCTATGGACGGCAATACAGCGGCTGCGCATGTGGCCTATGCCTTTACAGAGGTAGCAGCGATTTATCCCATAACTCCATCATCGACGATGGCGGAGTTAGTAGATGAGTGGGCTGCCAAGGG
>Ga0208695_1003379_pt1 | contig 10849 bp, 8 predicted proteins | sample AD_UKC111_MetaG_FD_184449 | JGI IMG/M metagenome (GOLD analysis project Ga0208695, IMG submission 184449) | Active sludge microbial communities of municipal wastewater-treating anaerobic digesters from Hong Kong - AD_UKC111_MetaG (SPAdes)... | ecosystem: Engineered > Bioreactor > Anaerobic >... | reverse complement strand
TTTAGGTGCACTTTTTGTTATAATTTATTTAATTACTATCTTTGCTATGGCGCATTATAGTTGTATGAGTGGAGATTATCATATAGTAATAGACAGTATTAAAAGTAAAATAGAATTACTAATATCAAGATACGAGCAGGTAGTTGCTGAAAACCAAAGATTATTATCTGAACTTCTTGACTGTAAAAGCGCCTTGGATGAAAGTAATAACAAAATTAAGGAACTGGAAGAAAAAATTAATAAATTACAGTTAAGTGAGGCTTTTAAAGCATCATCACAAGACGTTAAAGAGGCAAAACAGAAGATAAACATGATTGTGAAAGAGATTAACAAGTGTATAGCATTGTTAAATGATTAACATACATATGGAACAGCAGTCAATTAGAATATGTATCGCCGACAGATATTACCCGCTTAAGGTAGCGGTTAACGACGAAGAAAAAATACGCTCAGCAGCTCGTATTATTAATGAGAAAGTTGACCAGTACAAAAGCAGATATGTTAGTCGTGACAATCAGGATGCTCTTTCAATGGCTATCCTCCAGTTTGTTATCCGCCTTATTGAGGCAGAACAGAAAGAGGAAAGCAAACAAATAGTCGAAGAACTTCAAAACCTTGATACGCTTCTGGATGAGTACATTAAAGTCAATATCACTTGACTGAATATGAGAAGTTAGCCGTTGGTTTAGCTCTTTGCCAAAATCAACACTAATAACATACCGAGCAAACTCGACAGTCAAAAACAGGCCTAGGTTACCCTTCGGGGGATTCCGAGTTCGGGACGTTGGAAGTTTGCGACATATGTCGGAGCTCAAATCTTATTTAATTAAGGTTTTCGTTAAATAGCTTTACCAACGGCTTTTTTTAATGTACAATGAAAAACATATTTTTACACAATGGAAGTACTATTAGCAATCGTTTTACCTGCTATAGTAAGTTTTATTCTGACTTACTATATTACAAATAATTTTATTCTAAAAAAACGCAGAGAAGAGATTTTAAAATCGGCAGAACAAGAAGGAGAGAATATAAAGAAAGAGAAGATATTTCAGGCAAAAGAGAAATTTCTTCAGCTAAAAGGAGAACATGAACAACAAATTCTTGAACGTAACAACCAGATTATTCAAGTTGAGAACAAACTCAAACAAAGAGAGCTTGTATTAAATCAACAAAATGCAGAACTTCAAAAAAAGCTCAAAGAAATAGAAAGTGTCAGGGAACATATTAGAAATCAGACAGAGCTTCTTGAGAAGAAACAAGAAGAATACGAAAAGTTAAGAATTGAAGCAATTCAAAAAATTGAAAATATCGCTGGACTTTCAGCACAAGAGGCCAAGAATCAACTTATTGAGACAATGAAAGCTGAAGCTAAATCCGAAGCTATGTCTTATATTAGTGAAGTAATGGACGAAGCAAGGTTGACAGCAAGCAAAGAATCTAAGAGGATTATTATTAATACTATTCAGAGAATTGCTCCGGAAACAGCAATTGAAAACGCTGTCACAGTTTTCAATATTGAAAGTGACGAAATAAAGGGAAGGATTATCGGAAGAGAAGGGAGAAATATACGTGCTCTCGAGGCAGCAACCGGAGTTGAAATAGTTGTAGATGATACTCCTGAAGCTATTTTGCTGTCTGCATTTGACCCAGTAAGAAGAGAAGTTGCAAGACTTGCTCTGCATCAATTGGTTACAGACGGGAGAATACATCCTGCAAGAATCGAAGAAGTTGTTGCAAAAGTCCAGAAACAGCTTGATGACGAGATAATGGAAACCGGCAAAAGAACATGTATTGATCTTGGCATTCACGGGCTTCATGTTGAACTTGTCAAGCTGATAGGGAGGATGAAGTATCGTTCTTCATATGGACAAAATCTGCTTCAACATTCAAGAGAAGTTGCCAATATTTGTGCAACACTTGCATCTGAACTTGGATTAAATCCAAAAACAGCCAAAAGAGCTGGGCTGCTTCATGACATAGGAAAGGTTTCTGACGAAGATCCGGAGTTGCCACATGCTGTTCTTGGAATGAAGTTAGCCGAAAAATATAAAGAAAAACCAGATGTTTGCAATGCAATAGGTGCACATCACGAGGAAGTTGAGATGACATCTCTTATTTCGCCTCTTGTTCTTGTCAGCGATGCAATATCAGGATCCAGGCCTGGGGCAAGAAGGGAAGTTATTGAATCATACATCAAGAGGCTTAAAGAAATGGAAGACCTCGCCTTATCCTACCCTGGTGTAACAAAAACTTATGCAATTCAGGCAGGTAGAGAATTAAGAGTTATAGTAGGAAGTGAACAAGTTTCTGACAAGGAATCAGAGCAATTATCACTTGACATAGCTAAAAAAATTCAGGATGAAATGACCTATCCTGGACAGGTTAAGATAACCGTTATTAGAGAAACAAGAGCTGTAAGTTTTGCTAAATAAGCTGTTTTAAAGTTATTTAAATAGCTTAGCTCGTTCAATAATTATTCTCTCCTTTACGATTGAATCAGGAACAAATTTCCAGTTATTCAGTTTTGCAGGAGAGATTTTACCCTCTTTTTTAAGCTTGGCATACATCATATCTCTTATGTCGCCCATTCTCATAACAACTCTTTCGTTTAGTTGTTCTGTAGGGATTCCAGCTCCTAAAGTTAGAAGATCGCCACCTCCACTTGCTCTATAAGATGACAGTGCGACCTTATATACCTTTTTTAAGTCAAAAGGTGTTCCATCAGTCATTGAAATAATATTAATCCTTTCCCCGTAACCTTTTGTCACATCAACTTCATATATTATCCCGGCAGCAGAATCAAAATTAAAATGCATGTTTCTGAACCTTGTCACCCCATTTTCATCAGTATAAATATTTAACATTGGATATTTAGGTGAAATTACCTTATTAACCCATAGTCTATAAGAATACTCGAGATAATTTTTAATCTCTTTACCGGAAAGTTTTATGACATACAACTGATTTTCAAACGGATATATATTGGTTAGGCTCTGGAAACTGACTGGTCCTGCATTAATTGTAATATCAAAAGAAAGAGGTGCAGCAAAAGATATGTCTGCCTTGGAATTTTCAAGCTGTAAAGAATGGATCATATCAACATATTCAGATGAACCAAAAAAAGCATCTCTTGAAGAAAATCCTTTGTCAATATAACCTATAACACTATTTGAAAATTTTTTGACATTATTAAACCTCTCAGAAAAATATCTGTTATAAAGAGAATCTGACTTAAAATCTTTCAATGGAATAACAGAGACAGTTATTTTTTTATTTACAACTTTCCCCCTTTTAAATTCCATTTCAACAGAAGCCAATGAAAGGTTCTGAGCCTTACTTCCTCCCTCAACAACAGGAACTGAATCCTGTTCATTTTTTATATAACCTGCAAAGGTTTTATGATCGTGTGCTGCAAAAATTAAATCGATTCCTTTAACATGAGCTGCAATATATTCTGAAGGATCTTCCAGCTGGTAATAATTCTCTTTCCCAAGCCCTGCGTGCATTGCAGCAACCACTAAATCAGGAGATTCTTTTCTCCTGATATCAGCAATGTATTTTTCTATAAGTGGAAATATCTCCAAAAAATCTATACCTTCATAAAGTTCTGAAGAGAGCCATCTTTTGATATTGGCATTAGTGAATCCTATAACAGCAATTTTGACCCCATTTTTATTAATAATAGTGTATGGTTGAAAATATGGGCATCCTGTAGTGGTACTTATGGCATTTGCTGCAAGATATGGTGCCTTAAGTTCACTTTTCACCTTGTCATAAACCCGATGCCCTGCTTCAATATCATGGTTACCGACAACTACAGCATCATATTTAACAAAATTAAAAGCTTCTGAAACTAAATTTGTAGATAAAGTATCAATATTATTATAATAAAAAACTGAATTATCTCCTTGTAAATTATCTCCAATGTCGAGTAAAATCACCGATTGCTCTCCTAAATTCAATCTGCTTTTATTGATGAAACCAGAAACTTTACTCAGGGAGCTCTCGTTTACACCGCCGTTGTATGTCGAATCAAAAAAATGACCATGGACATCATTGGTTGCATAAATGTAAACAACTACTTTACCCTCATGTTTTTTTGTTTTCTGAGGAGTAAAAGAAAATAGGATGATAAGTAATAAAGAAAAAAATAGAAATTTAATTGTCTTATTCATAGATATAATGAAAATTTATCTGCGTCTTCCCATACACGAAATGTTTCCCGGAATAACCTAATACTATCTAAATCTAAGTCATAGATTGTCCAAATCCCATTTTTGTCATCAACAAGAACTGGTGGTATTTTATCTCCCTTAAAATTCGAAACAAAACCAATTTTGTTATACTGACAGTTTGGATCTTCTCCTGCCCTATTTACAAAAGCATAATAGGACAAATTTTCGACTGCTCTGGCTCTCACCAAAGGTGATACTACCGATTCTCGAGAGGACGGCCAATTGGCAACATTTATTATTAAGTCATATTCCAGAGCAACATTTCTGGACCAGACCGGAAATCTCAAGTCATAACAAATCTGAAGGAGTATTCTCCAACCCCTGTAATTTACTATAACCCTTTTATCACCTTGCGAATAAAGTCTGTTTTCACCACCATAACTAAATAAATGCCTTTTGTTGTAATACCATTCATTTTCTGGAGAGACAAAAAAAGCCCTGTTGAAATATTTACCATTTTGAAAAATAGGAATTGATGCAAAAAAGGCAGCAGAATATTTTTTACTCATTTCTCTCATCCATTCTACTGAAGGTCCATTCATGTCTTCTGCTATACTTTTGTTATCAACAGAAAAACCAGTAGTAAAAAACTCGGGAAAAACTATTATATCTATCTTAAAAGATTTTTCAAACAGCTCTTCAACTATTTTCTGACTGTTAACCAGATTAGTATTTATATCTTCCCAAACTGTAGTAGTCTGGCAGAGCGCTATTCTCATTATAGTTAATGTTGCTGCAAAGATAATGAATTAAGGGAGTGACAACACTTTAATTGGTCTCAAAATTTCTTTAAATTTGTAATTATTTTAATAGATTGTTCATGATCATATGTTAGTTAACTTCACTATACATTATACGACAAAGTGGGGTGAAAGATTATTTGTTACTGGTAATATTTCCGAACTAGGCAATGCCAATCTTAGAGAAGCTGTTCCTTTGAATTTCGACAATTTTTACTGGAGCAAAGAAATTGAAATAAATTCTTCAGAGACTTTCTCTTATTCTTATATTATCATAGATGATTCTAACGACATTTTTTGTGAATCTTCTCCTCCACGATTTTTCAAACATCAGGGATTTTTAAAATATTCCCTTATGGATGAATGGCAAAATTTTAGTGATGAGACACCATTCATGTCCAATGCTATTAGAAAAGTTCTTTTTAATAGAACAGATACTAATTATCAAACAACAGAAGATAAAAACCTTATTATAAGAGCCTCAGTAACCAACATTACTGAAGAAGAAGACCTTTGCATTGTAGGTTCAACTGATTCTCTTGGTTTATGGTCGCCTGAAAGAGCAGTTACACTTTACCCTGACAGTGATGGCAGTTTTGTTGTCTATCTTGACACAATGTTGCTTCCTGATCATTTTGAATATAAATTTATTGTTAAATCAAGACTCACGGGAGATTTTATTTGGGAAGAAGGAGAAAATAGAAAACTTAATATTACTGACCTGTCCAAAACAACTCTTTTTATTAGAACTCACAGATGTGTTAACCTTCCTATAAAAAAGATAAGAATATGTGGAACAGCTGTCCCTGTTTTTTCTTTAAGAAGAATAAACGATGATGGAATTGGTGATTTCGGTTCCCTTTATTTGATGATTGACTTTCTTTCCACGACAAACCAATCAATTCTTCAATTACTTCCGGTCAACGACACGACGTTAACTCATTCCTGGCAAGACTCGTATCCATACAGCCCTATTTCTGTATTTGCCCTAAATCCCCTTTATATCAATTTAAAAGAATTAGGACAATTGCATGATTCTGAATTTTTGAAAAATTATACTAAAAAATCCAGGAAACTTAACGCATTAAAAGCAATTGATTATGAAGGTGTCGATAACTTAAAATGGTCATATTTGAAGAAAAGTTTCGAGGAGAATTGGCAGAGTCTTAAATATAGCGAAGAATTCAAAAAGTTTTTAAAACAAAATTTCGACTGGCTTTTACCATATGCAGCCTTCAGCTTTTTAAGAGATAAATTTAAAACACCTGATTTTAAATTATGGCCTGAATACTCCGTATATGATAAAAATGCTATTATTAAAGCCATCGAAGTAGATACTGATTTTGCAAATGGCATTAATTTACATTATTATGTTCAATTTCACCTCTATGCACAGCTTGAAAAAGTACATAATTATGCAACTGAAAAAGGTATAATTCTTAAAGGAGATATCCCAATAGGGGTTAACTCTTTCTCTGTTGAAACTTGGTCGGAGCCTAATATCTTCAATATGAACCAGCAAGCAGGAGCTCCGCCTGATTCTTTTTCTGAAAGTGGACAAAATTGGGGATTTCCTACCTATAATTGGAATAACATTGACTTTGAAGGTTATATGTGGTGGAGAAGACGATTAATGAATATGGAATCATTTTTCGACGCATATAGAATTGATCATATCCTGGGTTTCTTTAGAATTTGGGAAATTCCTCTTCCTTTCAAGAGTAGTATAATGGGGCATTTCAATCCAGCACTTCCTTTTTCAAAAGAAGAAATAGAAGGTTATGGATTACATATTGATTTCGAAAAAGATTACAGTCATATTTTACTTGATGATTTAAATTCTACAGATGTACTATTCGTTCAAGATCCATATACTACTGATAAGTATCACCCGAGAATTATGTCGCAATTTACTAGTAGATATAAAAAACTGACAAATAAAGAGAGAGAAAATTACGATAGACTTTATAGCGATTTTTTCTACAGGCGAAATAATGATTTATGGTATCAAAGTGCAATAAAAAAACTTCCCCCTCTGATTTCTGCAACAGGAATGCTTGCCTGTGGCGAAGATCTTGGAATGATACCTTCATGTGTACCTGATGTTATGGGCAAACTTCGAATATTGTCACTTGAGATCCAGAGAATGCCAAAAAATAATAATGTCTTATTTGGAAATCCCGATACATACAGCTATTTTTCAGTATGTTCTACCAGCACACATGATATCAGCACTCTAAGAGAGTGGTGGGAAACTCTTGGTAAAGAAAAAGAGATTTATTATCACAGTTATTTACATTTTACGCATAAAGCTCCTAAATCATGTAAAATAGCAATATGTCAGGAAATTATCCGCCAACATCTTGAATCCTCTTCCATGATGGCAATTTTACCCATTCAGGACTGGATGTCTCTAAATAAGAATACAAGAAGAGATAATCCCAAAGAGGAACGCATCAACGATCCGTCAGATCCAAATAATTATTGGCAATTCCGAATTCATTTAAATATGGAAAAGATACTGTCAAATAAAACTTTTCTTAATAAAATAAAACAAATGGTCAATGATTCTGGACGGATAGCAAAAAAATAATATTTTAGTTTATCTCTTGAAATTTCTATCGTCACCTTTAAGTACTCCTACACCGCATGATCCGTCAGATTTAGACCATGCTCTATTCATCGTGCCAGTATTGAACACAATGGATATATTAGCATTTTTATCTACAGCTATTATTCCTCCGCCCGAACCTCCCATTGGGGATATTTTCTTAAATATTACTTCGTTGGCTGCTTCTTCGAGTGAGTAACCTTTATAATCCATAAGTGCAGAAATGTCAAAAGCAACCACTCTCCGTATCCACAACTCTCCATGTCCCGTACCTGACACAGCCACGGTTTGATTGTTTGCATATGTTCCGGCTCCAATAACAGGTACATCTCCTACCCTGCCCCATTTTTTACCTGACATTCCTCCAGTGGAAGTAGCTGCTGCAAGATTTCCATTAACATCAAGAGCAACGCAACCGACAGTACCACCAGGATATGGCTTCTCAGATCCCTCTTTTATTTTTTGATTCTGTTCAATCCTCTCGTCTGTGGAAAAATATGAATTATCAACGATCTCTAAACCTTGACTTTTAGCAAACTCCGATGCACCTTCTCCTATAAGAAGTACATGTTTTGTGCTGTCCATAACAAGTCTTGCAGCTTTAATCGGATTTTTTATATCTTTTACCCCGGCAACTGCACCAGCTTTTAAATTGGAACCATCCATTATCGCAGCATCGAGCTCGTGAATGCCTTGTAAATTTGTAACAGCACCTTTTCCTGCATTAAACAGGGGGCAATCTTCAAGATAAGTAACGACAACTTGAACAGCATCAAGACTCTTTCCTCCATCTCTTAGAACACTTTCACCAAGTGAGAGAGCTTTAATCATATGCTCTTCCAATAACTTGATTTTTTCTGGAGAAAGATTTGGTGAAAGTGAGCCTGCTCCACCGTGGAGCGCTATTGCCCAATTCCCTGCATTTTTAACTGTAGCAACATTTTGTGCTATACTACTATTCTTTATTAAAACAAAGCAAAGCAATAAGAAAATAAATTCAAATCTTTTCATAAATAATTATTGTTCAGTTTAATCAATTCAAAATTATAAAAAAAAGAAGAATGGTAGCTGTTAATATGCATTATTCTTTCTTATCTCTGATTTTATCCAAAAGCCTGTTAAATTCCTTAACTTCTTCAATTGTTAAATTTTTAAGCAGTGTATCTGCTTTCTGTTCACAATTAAACATTTTATCAAGTAATTTTACCCCCGGTTCAGTTATCTCAACTGATTTTTGCCTCCGGTCACCGGGGTTTTCTTTTCGGCTTACATACCCTTTTTCATATAAACGGTCAACAATCCGGCTGACATCAGAGTCCTTATCTGGCATACGCTCTTTAATAAAACCAATCGATAAAGGAACTTCGGAACGAAACTCCCACAATATTCTCAAAACATTGTACTGCGGTTCGGCAAGTCCGTGTTCCTTTAGCGATTGATAAAACTTAAAACTCAACTGTTTGCTGGTGTATGTCAGGTTAATCAACCCCTTATGATATTCATTCCGAAATTTACCCTTTATCTCGTCTTCAATCTTCATGTTACTTCAATACTTGGCATTATAATGCTCATGCCACCTGTCATGTGTATAATAATTGCTCCGCCCATATAACAACTTAATAACAAAGTGCCAAATCGGTTGATTTTTGGAAACATAAACAGCAAAGCCGAGCCCATCATAAATACATTATTTTACCGGAAAATGTTCTTTAAAAAAATCTTTCATATCTTGCCACGAAGCTTTATCGGCGGTTTCGTTATAGGCAATCGGCATATTGAATTTCTTTCCGGCTTCTGTCGATTCAGGGTTTGTAAAAGCGTGGGTTGCACCTTCGTATTCTTTAAATATAAATGGTGCTTTCTCCCGGTTCATTTCGTTTTTGAAATTTTTAATATCATCTTCCGAAACAAACTGGTCAGCGCTTCCATTGCAGACAAGTACTTGTGTGTTTTTTATGGCCGGAGAAGCCTTAAAGCCAGCCAGCCCTCCATGGAAACTAACAACTGCTTCGAGAGGCACTCCCATGGCGGCGGCATTTAAAACCACTGTTCCACCAAAACAGTAGCCAATAGCAGCAATATGGTCATCGGCTACTCGATTGCTGTTTATTAAGGTCTGGTATGCTGCAGTCATTCGTGCTTTTAACAAATCAGGATTCATGTAAATAACATTCGCGCTTTCCTGTGCATCTTTAGGATTATCCAGTATCTTGCCATGTCCATACATATCTGCGGCTAACGTGGTGTATCCAAGTTCAGCCAACATTTTAGCACGTGTTTGTGAATAGGAATTATTCCCCCACCACTCATGCACGACAATAATACCCGGTTTCTTTTCATTACTGTTCTGGTCATAATAAAGATAACCAATTAATGTATCGTTGCCCGAAGTATAGGTCACTTTCTCGTTTACTATCTTTGGTTCGACAGTGGCTACAGTCATTGTTTTTTCTTCCGAATTCTTTTTTGATTGATTGCCGCTAAAACTTGTAATGATGACGTAACTTCCAAGTAATACAAATAACAAAAGATTTTTTTTCATATTTTTAATTGTTTTCATTTTACATTTTAACCAATACAGTGTTTAACCCACCGATTCTTGAACCTGCCAACTCAATTCCTTCGTTAATTTCTTCAAGTGCAAAAGCCTTTGTGTCAAAGAAGTCAAGATTTAACCTTCCAGAGTTTACCATGTTGATGATTTCAATCACTTCATGTGAATGTACATAAAGCGACCCGGTAATATTAATTTCAGTTCCCAACAAAAACGCATAAGGGACGGTTATATTTCCTGTCGCACCGCCAATACAAACGGCTGTACCACCTTTTTTTACAGCGAACAAACACTGGTGTGTGGAAGAAGTATCGACATAAGATAAACAATCCACAAACGATTCCGCACCCTGACCATTAGTAAGTTCCCTTATTTTACCCGTCACTTCGCCATCCTGCAGTGAAAGTGTCTCAATAATGGCCGGATTGATTTGCTTGATTTTTTCAAGCCTGTCTTTTTTATTGGCAATGGCAATTATTTTTGAAGCTCCCATCGCCAGGGCGAGCAGAACGGCCCCTGTTCCCACAGTTCCTGTGGAGCCATTAATCAAAACTGTTGATCCGTAATGAACATGGGCTCTTTTTAAGGCATGAAATGCCGTTCCCAAATAGCCAAGACGTACCGCATGTTCAACCGGAAAATTTTCCGGCAAAGGAATGATGTTATATGAAGGAGCTTTGATATATTCTGCAAATCCGCCCTGATATTC
>Ga0208695_1003377_pt1 | contig 10853 bp, 5 predicted proteins | sample AD_UKC111_MetaG_FD_184449 | JGI IMG/M metagenome (GOLD analysis project Ga0208695, IMG submission 184449) | Active sludge microbial communities of municipal wastewater-treating anaerobic digesters from Hong Kong - AD_UKC111_MetaG (SPAdes)... | ecosystem: Engineered > Bioreactor > Anaerobic >... | reverse complement strand
GTTACAGTATATGTTCCCAAAAGTCCGTTTGCTTCATCACCAGGTCCATCAGTTAAAGTGGCAGGTGTAGTATGAACTCCACCCTGGGGATCGGTAAACTCATAAGCTCCATTATCGGATGCTGTCATCGTTAAATTATAAGTCCAAGTATCAGTTACCGGAAATATAAGAGACCACACAGGATCTGTCTTCCAACCATAATCTGGAATTATATTAACATTTACAGGTTGTCCAGCAGCAACATAATAGGGTGCTGTGAAAGACATATACTTTGTAGCAGTAGATACATCTACTGAATTAAATATTCGCCCATAAATATAAGTAGGAATAATACTAACATGCACAACAACAGCATTAAGATTTAATTTACCTGATGGTCCTGGTGCTATATTAACATCAAGTATAACCGGATTGTTATTGTCTTGAGGGTTTGTAAGTATTACATCATCGCCTGTGGGCAAACCATTAACAAGTGGGTTTATAATATTGTCAGTACTTTTATATATTACCAATTTCCATCTATTAGCAGCAGTTCCTGCACCAGCAGGATAACTTCCACCAGGATATTCCATATTTAGATAATCTCTAGTTTGGCTAGTATTATCCATAAAAGAAACAAGTGCATTTTGGGCAAATATTGTAGATGCTCCCAATATTAATAGAGCACACACAATGATTATCTTTGAATATTTCATAATGATACTCCTTTTTTATTTGGTTTTAGAACCAGAAAGGATTTTTTGTATATTTGATGATCTAGTAGGTGAATATGTCCAAACGAAACTAGAAGAACCAACAACAGAATTATAATAATATCCCATAGTAGGTGAAATTTCTTGTAACCCACCATCCCAACCATAACCATCATAATATGTAGTACTTAAACCGGTATCAATTTCAATAATTCTATCACCATCTGAAGGTAAAGTACCAAATGGGCTATTTTCAGCTATGATGGTTATAGGTGATGCTTCATTCAACCCAAATGCAGTAAAATACCCATTACCATTAATAGTTTTAGTAAAACCCTGAGGATCTACTTTGCCCAATATATAATATGTCTTTTGCCCATTTGGTGAAACCCTGTTAACATAATATGCAGAACCATAAGAAAATTCAGCAAGAGGTCCATCCCATCCATAACCATCATAAAAAGTGGTAGAATAACCAGAATTTATATCCAAAAATCTATCACCTTCATTAAACTGATCACCAATAACATCATTTACATTCAAGCTTGTATAGGCAAATGGTAAGCATAAGGATTGATAGAAACCTTCATTTATGGTTTTCTTAAAGTATCCGACGATTTCGGAAGGTTCTGATTCGACCGCTGCGAGCATACCAACGGCAAGAATCAGCAGCAGCGGTAATAAAATTTTCTTCATAACATTCCTCCTATAAGGAAATGATATTTAGTTATAAAAATTAAGTTTTTGCATCTTTGATTTCGCTTTATTTAACGAAACCACAGCACGACATTGTTTCTTTATCCGGTGGATATTATTTTATTTTTCCCCGGCATTTGTTTTTGAAAAGTTAAAAAAAAACATTACGCATTTTTTCTTCTGCTTATCTTGCAGAATGGTTATGCGCCTGCTTTTGAAAAGGTTAAAAAATAACTTTCATCGCACATTACACTCTATATACATTTATAGCATCTCACGCTACAAATACCATTAAATATAGGGATAAAATCCTGTCAAGCAAAAAATCATCTTTTTTTCAAATTTTTTCCTTTTTACGAATTTGTTTGGCAGTGAGGACTAATAACGATCCCAGGATTCACCAAAAAATAGAACGCAGATAACTGGATCTACTGGATCAGCAGGATTTTTTCCTTTGCGGTTATCTCGTAAAAAAAAAGTACCTCTAAATTTGTGTAATCCAGTTTTTCCCTTATCTGTTTCCATCTGAGGAATCAAGATGAAAACTGTGTAATCCTATTTTTCCCGTATCTATTTCCATCTTAGGAATCAAGATGAAAACTGTGTAATCTGGGAGAGATAATCCTTCCTTTCTTGCACTTGTTTGTTATCACTCTATATACATCTGCTTACCGTACACTACAATTATATAATAATGCATAAAGGAAAAATGTCAAGCAGAAAATCATCTTTTTCTGTCTTTTTCCTTGATATTTTTTCACATACTTTACTTCTTCCTTAATAGCATTGCTTACCCATTGCTTACCCATTACGGATGAAGTGGATATTAAGTCCGTAATGATAAGACAATATGCTTTGCGCGGTGAAGTTTTGACTCTAAACCGACCCTTTTGTGGTTGCAACTATATTTTGACGCGATGATGTTTTGACTCTAAACCGATTCTTTTTGTGTTTGCAACGAGATTTTGCCGCAACAGGAAATTTTATTCGTTGCCCTCTACTTTCAAAGCTGAAGCTCGGTTTAGAGTTAAAACAAAAGAACGGGATTTTGACGCGATGAGGTTTTGACTCTAAACCGATTCTTCTGTGGTTGCAACTATAATTTGAGGCAACAGGAAATGTATTTCATTGTCCGATACTTTCAAAGCTGAAGCTCGGTTTAGAGTTAAAACAAAAATTCGCCCCGAAGTCACTATTTCTGAACAATCCCAACCCATCTTTGCAAATGTGAGAAATACATTATTTCACGATTGTGGAATTTGAGGGGTTGGTGAAGCGCGGTTGCCAGTGTGCAGGGTTCTTGTTTTAACTCACAATTTTGAAATGAGGAAACAAGTTGAAACGCGGTTGACAGTGTTTTGAGATTGTGGGTTGTGGTTACAGAGAGGGCTGTGGCAAAATTGTGAGTCAAAACAAGCTTCGGGTTGTGTTTTCAGTGAAGGCAGTGGCAAAATTGTAAGTCAAAACAAGCAGGAAATTGTAAATCAAAACAAAATGCTATCCTTCTCAAATGCTCTTTGCATTGACTTTTTCCTTGCTATATCAATAACTTTCAGTCTGTATTTTTCCGGATTGACGATATAATCCATCAAGAATTGTTCTGAATATAATTTCCCTTTGCGCATCCTGATATATTCCCTGAAATTGGAATATTCCCATTCTTCCGGAAAACCTACTAAACCTGCCTGAACAGGATTGGCATGAATATAGGCACAAGCATTGAAGAGATAATTTTCCGTTGGGGTTTCAATATGATTTAAGGGACTGCGAAATATCCTTCCTTTGAAGTTATATTTTTTATTGTAATAGCGTGCATATCTTTTGTGAGTTCTTTCCAGTAATGAACTAATTGCTTCAGGTGCATTTTGACGCAAAAGAAAATGAAAATGATTAGGCATAAGGCAATAGGCAATTACAGTTACTTTATAGTCCAATTCCTTTTTAAATAAGTAAAGATAGGTTTTATAATCACCAGGATCATAATAAAGTTTTCTGCCATCAATAGAATGATTTACGATATGGAAATAAGTGTTGAGGGAACGATGAATCATTTTTGTACGCATTCGGAAATCTCCTGTTTTTTATTAGATATGATAAATACTTTCGGGAAGAAAACAAATAATACTTTCTTACACGATAGCGGAATTCGTGAGTTTGTTGTAGCTCGGTTGACAGTGTGCGGGTTCTGGGTGAAATTTTGACGCGATGATGTTTTGACTCTAAACCGACCCTTTTGTGTTTGCAACGAGATTTTGAGGCAACAGGAAATTTTTTTCACTGTCTTCTACTTTCAAAGCTGAAGCTCGGTTTAGAGTTAAAACAAAAGTCCCCCCCGAAGTCACAAATTCTGAACAATTCTTACCCCACATTTCTGGAGCGGCTGAATATATATTTTTTCCGTGACCGTGTAATTCGTGAGTTTGTTGTAGCTCGGTTGACAGTGTGCAGGGTTCTTGTTTTAACTCACAATTTTGAAGTTTGGAGACCATTTGTAGTTCAGTTGATAGTGTTTATAAATTGAGGGTTGTGTTTGCCGTGATGGCTGTGGCAAAATTGTAAGTCAAAACAAGCATCGTTGCAACTATATTTTGAGGCAACAGGAAATTTTATTCGTTGCCTTCTACTTTCAAAGCTGAAGCTCGGTTTAGAGTTAAAACAAAAGTATCCCCCGAAGTCACTATTTCCGAACAATTCCTACCCCACATTTCTGGAGCGGATGAATATATATTTTTCCGTGACCGTGTAATTCGTGAGTTTGTTGTAGCTCGGTTGACGGTGTGCAGGGTTCTTGTTTTTCCGTGACCGTGGAATTCGTGAGTTTGTTGTAGCTCGGTTGACAGTGTGCGGGTTCTTGTTTTAACTCACAATTTTTTAATTCGTAAACAAGTTATAACTCGGTTGCAAATGAAGATGTTTGTGGGATGTGGATACCTGGATGACAAGTGAAAATTGTGAGTCAAAACAAGCATCGGGGGTGAAGTTTTGACTCTAAACCGACCCTTTTGTGTTTGCAACGAGATTTTGCCGCAACAGGAAATTTTATTCGTTTCCCTCTACTTTCAAAGCTGAAGCTCGGTTTAGAGTTAAAACAAAAGCACCCCCCGAAGCCACAAATTCCGAACAATTCCTACCCCACATTTCTGAAGTGGCTGTATATATATTTTTCCCTGACCGTGTAATTCGTGAGTTTGTTGCATCTCGGTTGACAGTGTGCAGGGTTCTTGTTTTTCCGTGACCGTGGAATTCGTGAGTTTGTTGTAGCTCGGTTGACGGTGTGCAGGGTTCTTGTTTTAACTCACAATTTTGAAGTTTGGAGACCATTTGTAGTTCAGTTGACAGTGTTTATAAATTGTGGGTTGTGGTTTCCGTGAGGGCAATGGCAAAATTGTAAGTCAAAACAAGCATCGTTGCAACTATATGCAGAGGCAACAGGAAATTTTGTTCACTGTCTTCTACTTTCAAAGCTGAAGCTCGATTTAGAGTTAAAACAAAAGAAAACCCCCCTGCTGTAACAAGCGGGGGGGTTATAATGTTCAGGGAATGCGAAAATTCCCTTGGTTAATTATTTGGAACGCATAGAGAATCCGTTAACTGGACCGAATTCGTATCTATTATTTCGGTTTAGTTTGCCATTATTTTTAATGGGTTCACGGTATCTGATTTCCTGATGGTTAGTTTGTTGTCTTCCGCCTACGGCTGTAACTTTATAGAACTTCTTAGCAGCGGCAGGTCCGGTGTAGGTAGTTCCGCGGACGGTTGCTTCAAGAGTGTAGGTTCCATAAGGATCATCAGCACTGTAAACATTATAGGCAACTGCTCCGGTTACAGGTGTCCAGCTAAGCTGTCCTGTTCCGGAAATAGTGACAACCGGTGCTGAAGCCAAAGTTCCGTAGGGGATGGCAAAAGCGGTAAGTTCATAGCTGTTGGCAGTGAAGTTACCTACTTTATAAGCACCGCCATACATAGTATCAATCCAGTATAAGGCGCCTCCACCTGCATAACCGGCAAGGTAGAGTAAACCGTTTTCCTGGTCAAAGGCAGCATCTTGAGCATAGTTGAGGTCTATACCCAAGAAACCAACTAAGGTAAGTTCATAGGTAGCGGGATTGATGGTCCACAAACAATCGTTACCCAGATCAATACCATAAAGGATATTGTTGGTATTGTCATAAGCAATATCAATCATCAAACCGCCCAGATTAGTAATGCTATAATTGGTTCCTTCCAGGTTATACCAAAGTGAATCGCCAACACCTATAGCTCCAGTAGCGGGGTCCATAACATACAGATAACCGGTACTGCTAACACCATACATAATGTCGTGTGTATCATCCCAGGCGTTACCCATAATAGCTGCACCCAGATCACCCTGATCTGTATAGACACCAGTTAAGGGGTCTATGTTTACATAGTTATCCGTAGCTAAAGTGCCGTCGTCATATTCCACACCCATCCATTGACCATTTTTCCAGTCAGCTCCGGCAATGAAATAACTTCCGGTATAACCATTGGGAAGCACATTTAGGACACCCGGATTTGCCAGATTGAACTGGACAAATTGATCGGTCTGAGCATTATTGGCTAAACCGGTTACATTCAAAGGCAAACAGATGAGGGCATCGTATAAGGTATTGTTATCTGGAACTTCATCCCCAACCAGGTTTGTAGTAATCTCCACTAATTCTGCAGTCCAAAGAGTGGGAGTAAGAGGCGTGAAAGTAACTTGCTGCGTAGCTCCTAAAGCTAATCCGGTAACGGTTTGGGTACTGGTATAAGTTCCGATGGTGCAGGTAACTGTAAAGGTTTCGGTATTGAGACCATTGTTACCAACAGTTGCCTTAGGTGTAACCACCGTATTTTCCGGAACAACCTGATTTTCTACATCATAACTTACCACCGTTACATCATGATTGGGAGGCAAAGATATGGCTACATCATCAATATACCAGTAATCAAATTGATAATGATTACCATCTAAAGTCCAAGCAATATAAGTAGTGGGATGATTTACCAAACCGGTTATTAAAGCAGTTTGATTGCCTGTTACATCTCCACTTCCACTAATAATTGACCAAGGTGTATCGTACCAGGTATTAAGGTCAAAGCTATATTGCACTTTAGCTGTTATACCTGTTCCGTAATCATTGTAATAGGTATTGAAGTTAACAGCAAAATTGGCAATTCCATCAGTATTTAAAGGAGGAGCGATTAAGCGGGAAATACCTGTTCCGGATGCCCAGCTTGCCATCATTTCATAAGCAGTTCCACCGGCATTATTGGTATTACTAAGAGTCCAACGGTTACTGGTAACTCCTCCCGAATAGGCCTGAAACCAGTTAAGGGGCCAAGTGCCATCCGTGCCAAAATCTTGAGTGTAGGGAATATTTACACGAGGATCAGATTGGATTTCAAAGGAGTAAGGTGGTTCTACAACTGCACTGCCATCATCATTAATTGCTTCTACAGTCCAATACCAGCGATCCAGATAATTGAAGGTAATTCCACCCTCGGTTACAGGATTGAAATAGGTATTATTCGTTTCCCATCTGTAATCATCATAAATCAGAGTTTCATCTTGAGTCATATAGACAGCATAGTAATTGGGTACCCCACCGGTTGTGGCAGGCGTCCAGGTCAAATTAAAACCGGTTTGTGGAAGACCAGTAGCTCCATTGACAGGATAAGTTAAAGTTACCGGATCAGGCGGACCTGAAGGAATATAGAGATTGGGACCGGCAACATCATCAATTATTCTAAAATTACCACCGGTATGAACACTCTTGAAAGCAATAACTACATTCTGTCCGTTATAGGCACTTAAGTCAATTGAAGCCATTTGCCAGGTAGTTGTGAAGGTTTGATAATCACCTGTCCACAATGTGGTAGTGAAGTTATCAGGAGCATTACCGGTTGTGGAAAGCATTACATAGGTATATTCATCAACATAATCCCAGCTGGATGACTCGCTGTAATCCCGATACCAGAAAGTGAGGGTATTGGCACCATCTTCTATGGCAAGAGTAGGTGTCATCAACCACCAGGTTCCTGAAGTATAACCCGATTTTACAGATTTCGTTCCTGTATGGGCATAAGTTGTATAAATTTCCCAAGGAGTGGTGGCAGTTGCCCAACCTGCAGGCGGGAAAGTGGCTCCCTCAAAACTCTCATAAAGAGCATTCTCACCTAATGCGTTACCAGATAAGGCAACATCATAGTTTGTAGCATTATAAACCATACGCAAGGTAGCTGTATGATTGCCAATTGCGGTAGGATTATAGCGGACAGGAATAGTTACGGATTGACCCGTACCAAGTGCTGCAGGCAGATTGGCAGTATTTACATTAAACATAGCTGCATCAGTACCAATGATATTTACATCCGCTACAGCAAGATTAATTATTCCAGCACCGGTATTGGTAACGGTTACATTTTGATAGGCAGTGGGAGTATTGGCAAAGGTTGTGCCAAATTCTATACTGGTAGGGCTGTAACTAAAGACCGGCGCAGCAGGAATTGCTTCTAACAGAAAATCATCAATTCCGAAATCATAATAAGTAGAACCAGATGCAGTTTGATGGAAGGCAACATAAATTGTATTACCGGTAAAGGCATTCAAATTTAGGGTGTGCTCTGTCCAGGTAGTACTGCTGCAGGTGAATGTTCCCAAGTTATTGGTAAAGGAAGCAATACTATTATCTGTAGTAGAAACCAATACAGTATAGGTATTGGGATATGTAGCTGATTCAACAGCATCCCACCATTTAATCCGCAGGTCTACGCTTGCCTGAATAGGAGGGGTAATTAACCAGTCATCTGTATTTCCCATACCTTGAGCTATATAATCTCCAGTGTGAGCATCAATATAGGTTGGACCTCTTCTCCATGTATAAGAATCATTATTGGCATTAATAACTGTCCAACCAAGTACAGGTGCCGGAGGTGTTCCTGTCCAGGTATCTTCAAAACCATTGGAATAGGGTAATTGAGCACTGGTAATTGTGGGATCATAACATACAGCACTCAAATCAACAATAGTTGTACCTCTGTTATCAGTAATAGTAACAGTGCCATTGTGTGTTCCTGTTGCAGTGGGAGCATACTGAACAGTAAAGATAGCAGTTTGACCAGCTGTAAGGTCTACGGGGGCAGGATTGGTAAGCAGTGTATAATAATTTCCTGCTATAATTATTGAAGACACACTAAGAGTACCAGCACCTATATTACTAATTGTAAAGTTCTTAGTTTTAGTAGTGTTAATCTGTACTTGTCCAAAATCCCAACTGGCAGGGGTACAGCTTATGATTGGTGCAGCAGGTGTTTCTCGTACTGTTACATTATCTACATATACATTGTTATCGCCATTGGAGACAGTAGATTCGCCGTAGAAAGCAATATATTTGGTTCCTGAATAGGCATTTAAGCTTATAATATGATTCTCACCACTGGGTGATATATTATCATAAACATAAGCAGAACCAGAATTATTCCATTCTCTTAAAACAGTCGGATTGGTCATCATCGGGTTATCACTGATCAATACTAAAAATCTGTCATCCGGTTGATTACCTGGAGTTGGAGGAGTAGCTATTCCACTATAAGTAGTCAAAGCAAGATCAAATTTCAGTTCGTATCCTGCACCGGGAATAGCAATGGGAGGAGTAACCAACCAATATTTTGTAGAGGTTGACCAGATATTTAACCGACCGGACATATTTTGAGGGCTTGTTACAACATTGGCAAAATCATCATAAGTCCAGCCACTGGTAGTAGTAGTAGGTGTTTCAGAGGGATAAAGACCAGTTAAACGAGACCAATTAAGAGGTGGGAAGTTTGTAGTTGTTCCGAAATCTTCAACCCAGGGGAAGGTATAAATAGTAGGGTCTGCTCTGGTTGTAAAGCTTCTCACTGTAGCTGTGGGTCCATTTCCTGCTCCGTTATATGCTAAAACAGTCCAGTAATAGGTTGTATTATATGCCAGGGGAGTAGTTAAAGTATAGGTCAGAGCATTCAGGTCTGCTATTAGGGTTGTAGGAGTACTATTTGTATCACAGTAGAGTTTGTAACCGGTAGGCACACCACCTGTAGTAGGAGCCGTCCAAGTAAATGTAGTATATTCATTTACATTGGTTGCCAGGTCTGCCGGAACATTTAAAGTAGGAGCACCGGGTACTTCAGGAGTAATTTCCGGACCTATTACCTGATCAATATAGAAACTTGCAGCTTGTAAACCGGTTCTGATACCGAGATAATAATTATTACCGGCAAGAGAGCTTAAATCCACAACTGTATTATACCAGGTGGAAGCTGCAGCGTGGGTAATGTTGCTGCCGATTTGAGTCCAGGTAGTTCTATCCGGAGAATAGACAACCTGCAAGGTTCCCGTAGTAGTAGAACATAGGGTCCATAAATCCAAAGTACTGGTACTGGTTATGGTTACCTTGGGGGTGGAAAGAATATATTGACTGGAAGTTGAACCATACTTATAGGCAGAAGCAGTTCCGTGTTTCTTATAGGTTGTAGAACGACTCCAAGTTCCTGGATTTGCCCAACCCGCAGGCGGGAAAGTTGTATTTTCAAAGCTCTCTGCCAACTGAGTAGTAGTTGGGGTTTTGAAACTCCAAATAGGACAATCTGTAGCTTCACCTACTGAATTTATAGGTACAACTTTCCAGTAGTAGGTTGTCCCCGCAGCCAAAGTAGGAGTATAAGTGAGAGCTGTTTGATTTTGAATAAAGGGTGGGGGATTGATAGCTCCGAAATAAACATCATAAGAGGAAGGGAATCCACCCCCGCTATTCCAGGAAAGAATATCTCCAATCAAAGCCCAACCTCCATTAGCAGGACTAACTAAAACAGCTGGATTAGGTGCTGAAGTAGGATTAGAGGTAGTCATATTGATTTGGATGTTAGGTCTGGAAGTGGATAAACTTAGGGTAGGTGGATTTACAGTATCGCTATTTCCCAAACGGCAACGATTAAATCCAGTTGTAGCCGTATAATACCAGTAGGAATGAGGTGCAGTATAAGGTGCATTTTGAGTATAGACAGATACAAGTAAATTGCCACCGGTATAGTTAAAATCGGTGATATCAACTTCATACCATCCGCCACCGGTACCGAGATCAATGTTAGTAATCTCATATACAAGCGTACCGGGGTCTTCCCAGTTTGCATCTGTAAGCACTGCATTGGTAACTGTTTTTAACCAAATCTGGGTAGTCCCGATAGCATTGGGATCTGCACCGGTATCGCTACGATACCATCTTAATTTATGAATAGTACCGGGATATCCTATTTCACTTTCTAAATAAATGCACTGAGAACGGGAATACACATAAAAGTCATTAAAAGGATAACGACCCGTGGTTATTCCTGTTCCAATAGTTATATCTATCTGGGCAAAAGCCATAACAGATATAACCAGTGCTAAGGTTATCAGTATAAATTTCTTCATAACAAAAACTC
>Ga0208695_1003372_pt1 | contig 10862 bp, 6 predicted proteins | sample AD_UKC111_MetaG_FD_184449 | JGI IMG/M metagenome (GOLD analysis project Ga0208695, IMG submission 184449) | Active sludge microbial communities of municipal wastewater-treating anaerobic digesters from Hong Kong - AD_UKC111_MetaG (SPAdes)... | ecosystem: Engineered > Bioreactor > Anaerobic >... | reverse complement strand
GGTTCCCTTCCAGCACCGTCAGGTAAATCCACAACATCCAATCCGGTCCGCCGGGGGCGTCTGCGGTGACCCACGCCAGGGCGGTGTATTCTTCGCCCGGCAGGGCATCCATTGGCGGGGTGATGGTGAAGGTGATGGTTTCCGCCTCACCCGGGGCAACCTCGCCGCCGTACTTATCCAGCGTCACCCAGTCCGGGGGCAAATGACCATCCAGCGCCCGGTTGACTGATTCCAGGATATCCAGCCTGCCGTAGCCGTAGGTGTTGTTGGGAATATCGCCGGGCTGGTCGCCGCCGCAGCCTTCATTTTCATCGATTTCAAAGGCGTTGTAGTTGAGCATGCCCGCCGTCCACTCAATCTGCCCGATCAACTCGGGAGCCGCCGAATAGAGCAGCGCCACAGCGCCCGCCGTATGCGGGGATGCCATGCTGGTGCCGTTATAGAGCGCATATCCGCTGCCCGGGACGCTGGAGCGAATTGACACGCCCGGTGCGGTAATTTGCGGCTTGAGGAACCCGGTGTAGGCAGCCGGACCCCTGCTGGAGAAGGAGGCAATCGTGCTGGTGTTGTCAATTGCGCCGGTGGCATACGAATTCCAGTAATCGCCGGGGGAATGTGCTGTGGAGCAACCGGGACCTTCATTGCCGTTGGCAAAGGCGGGGAAGATGCCCGCCGCCCGCCAGGCATGCACGGCACCGCTGTACCAGTAGTCATTGGGACCGCCGCCCCAGGAGTTGTTCACCACGTGCGGACGCAGCTCCGGCATGGGATTGGCTCCGGTCAGGTCGGTGGGAGCCAGGATCCACTGGGCGCATTCCAGCAGTTCGGTCGTCAGCAAATAACCGGAGACTTCGTCGCCGCCCTTGCAGGAAATCCACTTGGCGCCGGGTGCCACGCCAATCTGGTTGGCACCGCCGTCATCCCCGACCATGGTGCCCATCACGTGCGTCCCGTGACCGCCCGGGTCAAACGGGGCATCCGGGTACTGCTCGTATGGGTCAAACCAGTTGTAGTTGTGATCGGCGGTTGTGCCGTTCCAGCCGCGGTAGTGCGTCATCAATGCCGGGTGATCCCACTGGGTGCCGGTATCAATTTCCGCCACCACCGTGCCGGTGCCGTTGTAACCCAATGCCCAGACGTCATCGGCGTTGATCAGCGAGATGTTCCAGCCAATGGCTTCGGGACCGGGTGGGGATTGCAGGATCTGGTTGAATGCTGAAACCCGTGTATCCTCCACGGCAATCTGGTGGTTGCCCACAATCTGCGCCACATCGGGGCGCGCCAGCAGCAGGTTGACAGTTGCCGTATCCGCCGCATCCACGATGAGGGCGTTAATGATGTAAAGCGGCTTGTAGCTGACCCCGGCGGCATCCAGCATCCGGCGGACGCCGGTCTGCGCCAGGGAAGCATGGGCATTCAGCGTATCATAGACGTACTGCCCGCGCTCCGCCCAATCGGCAATCTCATCCGCCGCCGAGAGGTCCGCCTGGGAAGCCAGCACCACCACGATGTCGGACGATCCAGCGGCATCCAGCTCGGTTTGCACCTGCGGGTCCAGCCGCGGCAGACCGGGCACTGCCTCGGTACCCTTGATGATAAACGGTTCCTCAATGCTGATGTCAAAGCGCAGCGGTCCGGAACCATCATTGCCGATGTCCACCGGCACTTCCAGCGGGACGCCAGCCATCCCTTCCACGTCAATCACGGGCGGGTCCAGCGTCAGGATGGCAGCATCCAGCGAGGCGTCAACCACGGTATCATCGGGAACCGTGACCATCACGGCGCCATCCGGCCAGCCCAATTCGTAGAACGAGGGGGAGTGGAAGGCAGCATCCGCACCCCAGTAATAGGTGCCGGGTGCCACATCCACAAACAGGTAATTACCGCCGCCGTCCGTGAAGCCGTCATAGTACTCACCGGTCAATCCGTCCGGGTCGGTCTGCATCCAGACATAGGCATTCTCAATCGGCTCACCGGTGTTGGTGTCGGTGATGGTACCGGTGATGCCGCAGGCAGCCCGGATGGTGACGGTCTGCATGTCGGTGATGCCCGGGTCGGTGACCGAGGTGGCAATCACGTCAAAGACTGCCTCGTCGGGGCATTCCACCTCTGGAGGGATCAGCACACTCATCGTAAAGATCGCCGATTCGCCATCCGCCACCGGTCCCACCGGGTCGGGGTCAAATGTCACTGTCCAGGTGCTGGCAGAAGAATAGGAGATGTCAAATGTGTCCGGGGCACCGGAGATATTGAGCAGGGTGAAGCCCAGCATGGCAGTGCTGCCCGGTACACCCACCGCCTCCACTGCATCCGGCAGCAAGACCACGCCCTCGCCGGTTACAGAGAAGAACTCGCTGGTTTCCGTCATGGCGTTGGTGCCGGAGCCGTCATAGCCGCCAAACGTCCAGATGCCCGGAACGCCATCCCCCAGTCCTTTGGCATAAGGCGGCACAAAAACCGCTGCCTGGTTGCGCCGCCCGGTTGCCGGGGTGGGAATTGCCAGTTCGGGGAATTCCTCCCAGGTATCGGTGCCTATATCATAGCGCCAGACAAACCGATAGGGACCCGGGGTGGGCCAGACGCCGCCAACGGTGAAGATGGCGCCATCAGAACCGCCCATGTAGGTTCCCGCCGGAACGAACACCGCCGGGGCATCGCCCACCGCTTCGGGCAGGTCCGCCATGGCGGCATCCTGCCAGCAGGCAGCCATGTTGTTGGTATCCAATACGTAGGTCTTCACCTGCGGCACCAGGGCGGCAGATTCATAAGTATCGCCGCCGATCGAATAGATCAGGTCGCCCACTGCCGTGCTGGAAATGTAGCTCATGGCAAGCGGCAGGTTGCAGCCGGTGTTGGTCCAGCGGGAACCGGCTGCTGCGGCAAAGTCATAGACCCAGGTGTCGGCATACATCGAAGCGGCATCAAACCCGCCCCAGACGTACAGCTTGCCATTGGCATAGGCTGCTGCACCCACCGAGCGGGCGGGGGCTGCCGGAAGCGGGTCGGAGGTGATTTGCTCCACGAGGTTTTCGTCGGGGTAATACACCTGGACGGCACCGGTCTGCGCTCCGCTGCTGGTGCGCCCGCTGACGATGTACAGCCCAAAGCCGTGGCCGCGCAGGTCATTCGGCACGCCAACAATCACATAGTTGGAGACCGGGACGGGCATATCCACGCCGGTATTGCCATAGGTGCGGGAGGATACGTCAAAGTAAATCACATCCCCGTAGGTGTTGTTATCCTCCGCCCGCAAGCCCAGGAAATAGACCCGATCATCGCCTGTCCAGTAGTACCCGGTAATGCGCGCCCAGCCGTTGCCTGCCACCCCGCCCCACAGGGCTGCATCAATGGAGGGACCCATCTGCCAGGCGCCCGCCCACTGCTGGGTGCCGGCGCCGGCAGGTTGTGCCTGGACGGGCAGCGCCAGCGCAGCCAGCATGCCCGCCATCACCAATACACAACACAGAGAAAACAAGCTTTTCTTCATGGCTCTTCCTTTTTGATTGTTACAAATCGGTTGAAGGAACATGGAAAAACACCGAAAGGTAAAAATGGACCGAAACACCTCCTTTCCCATTTCAGGACGGGGTGCAATGCCTGCAGCCCATGCATCCCCCGGCGGCAGGAGGGCGGCGGCAGCCTGTTCTCTTAATTTTTCATGAGGATATATTCATTATACGCGTGTTTGGCGAAAAGGCAACCAGGCACCGGGTGAGGGTATAATTTATATTCACGAACATCATCCACCCACCGGGAGACACCAGATGCCATTCACACCCTATCACATGGGACCGGGGATTCTCATCAAGTCCATCTTGCGGGGCAGTTTCAGCCTGATGGTTTTCGGCTGGGCGCAGATTGTGATGGACCTGCAGCCGCTGGTTGCCATTCTCACCGGCGAGGGCAAATGGCACGGCTGGACGCATACCTTCCTGGCGGCACTGGTGCTGGGGGCGGCGTCCGCCGTCACCGGCAAATACCTGTCCGAGTGGGGGCTGGCACTTTTGGCATGGGGCAGGAAGCCGCGCCTGGTCATCGGCTGGACGGTGGCATTCGTCAGCGCGTGGATTGGCACCTTCAGCCATATCCTGATTGATGGCGTACTCCACCGCGAGATGGAGCCGCTGGCACCGTTCGTGGCGGGCAATCCGCTTTTCCTGGCGCTTACCCAGGCGCAGGTGCAGAAGTTTTGCCTCATCTGCGGTGCGCTGGGAACAGTGGTGTACTTTGCTGTGCAGTTGGTGGTAATCTTGAAAAAGCAAACCCTCCGCAGGGTTGACAAAAGAAAGGATTAATAATGCCCTATTGCTTTGATCCCATTGGGGTGGTACACAGCCCGTATCATCAAACAGCGGGCATGCCAATCCAACCCACAGTCAAGTCCAGCGCTCCCGGTACAGTGGAGATATTTCCGGAGTACATTCCCGGATTGAAAGACCTGGATGGTTTTTCGCACATTATGCTGATCTACGTTTTTCACCAGGCGGGGAACGCATCCCTCCATGTGAAACCATTCCTGGATTCCGAACTGCGCGGCGTGTTTGCTACGCGCGCCCCATCCCGCCCCAACCCGATTGGAATCTCCATCGTCGAATTGTTAAAAGTGGATGTTGGCACTTTATTCATCGCAAACCTTGATATTCTTGATGGAACACCGCTTCTGGATATCAAGCCATTTGTCCCGGATTTTGACGGACATCCCGAAGCAAGAATTGGTTGGCTGCAGGCATCCCGCGGTCAAATCCCCTCCACCCGTGCAGATGACCGGTTTTAATGTGGGAATCAAATCAAACATTAAAATGGGGATGCACATCAAGGCTATCTTAAGTCAGCCTGTGTTATAATGTTTGTATATCTTTACTCCGCTCGGCGGCAAAGATCCCAGGGGTGATATCTCAAAGCCCGCAAGCTGGCGATTGCCACCCTTGACCTACCTTGCCGCCCCCCGGACAATTGTTATCCGTTCCATATTCCAAAGAAAGGGACCCCTACAATGGCAGAAGAGAAGAAGAAAGGCATTTTGAGCAACCTGTTTGGCAAGAAGAAGGAAGCGGAAGAAGAAGCCGCCCGCAAGGCAGCCGAAGAAGCCGCCCAGCTTGCAAAGAGCCGCGAAGAAGCCGCCAAGGTGATGGAAAAAGCCAAAGCTGAAGCGCAAGCCCGCGAAGCTGAGCTGAAAGCCAAGGCGGAAGCCGAGGAAGAAGCCCGCAAAGCCGAAGTCAAGAAGCAGCTGGAAGAACGCGCCAAGGCTGCCGAGGAAGCCCGCAAGAAGGCTGCCGAAACCGCCGCCTCCGCCCAGGCAAAAGCCGAAGCCGCTGCCGAAGCCGCCAAGCCCAAGTTCATCGCCGAACACACCGTGGGACCCGACGACACCCTGAGCCACATTGCCCTCAAGTTCTACGGCTCCGCCGGTCGCTCCTTCTGGATGCACATCTACGAAGCCAACAAAGCCGTCATTGGCGACAACCCCGGCATCATTCGCCCCGGCACCGTGCTGCAGATCCCCGAACTGACCCCGGAATTAAAAGAACTGCTCAAGTAAACAGGAAGGGGTGCAACCCATGACTTCAGCAACCCCTGCCAGGAAAGTCAATCTGGCGAAGGTATTTCAAAACGTCGCCAGTGTGATGGCGCAAAACGAAACCGCTCTCAACGAGGCGGATACGCTCAATCACGACCATGGCACCAACATGGCGCAGACCTTCCGGACGATTGCCGGGGCGGTGCAGGAACGCAAAACCTCCTCCGCCTCCGCCCAGCTGGAACATGCATCTGCAGCCGTGCGCTCCTCCTCCAAAAGCGGGTCCGCCCAGCTGTATGCGGATGGACTGCACGAGGCTGCCATGCGTTTCAAGGGGCGCCAGGTGACGGAGCAAAACGCCATGGAACTGGTGCAGACGCTGATGGGTCTCGACAGTCCCGCTGCCCAGGCAGCCACCCCGGCGGATGCCTCCCGGGCGGGTGGGGCGGACATGCTCGGCTCGCTTCTCGGCGGCTTGATGGGCGGCGGCGCACCTGCGCAGCAGCAACAGCAGCCTGCCGGTGGTGACATGCTTGGTTCGCTCCTTGGCGGCTTGATGGGCGGCGGCGCACCTGCGCAGCAGCAACAACAGCAGCCTGCCGGTGGCGACATGCTTGGCTCACTCCTCGGCGGCTTGATGGGCGGCGGCGCACCTGCGCAGCAGCAACAACAGCAGCCTGCCGGTGGCGACATGCTCGGCTCGCTTCTCGGCGGCTTGATGGGCGGCGGCGCACCTGCACAGCAGCAACAGCAGCCCGCTGTTGGCGGCGACATGCTCGGCTCGCTCCTGGGCGCGCTCTCCGGCGGCACCCCCGCCACCCAGCAGCAGACCCAGTCCGGCGGCGGCGATATGCTCGGTTCGCTCCTGGGCGGCATGCTCAGCGGCGCAGCCACCCCCCAGCAGCAGCCCCAGGCACAGGCGCAGTCCGGCAAAGGTCTCAACCTGATGAAGATCCTCCAGCTTGTGATGGTCTATCTCCAGGCAAAGCAGACCGGTCAGTCGCCCCTGGCAGCACTGGCAATGGCGCTGCTCAATTCCGGCAGCCCGCTGACCAACAAGGACTACCGCGCCCAGTCTGGCGCACTGGTGATGCAGTCGCTGCTCCAGTCATTCACTGCTGCAGCTCCGGCAAAATAAGTTTTTCACAATTGAACAGTCAAAGCCCCCGGCAGCAACGCCGGGGGTTGTTTTTTGCCCGCCATGATACAATCACCCCATGCGTGAAGAAGTTCTCCAGCAGCTGCTGGAAATCAATGCCCGGTTTTACGAGGAATTTGGCGCTTCGTTTGCCGCCACCCGGCGGCGGATTCAACCCGGCATGCGCGGGCTGCTTGCCCGCCTGCCGGATGAAGGCTGCTGGCTGGACCTGGGCTGCGGCAGCGGCGCACTGGCGGCTGCCTGGCAGGCTGCCGGGCGCAAGTCTGAATATGCAGGACTTGATTTTTCCACATCACTGCTGGCGGAGGCGCGGGCGGCTGCCCCGGGCATCTCCTTTGTGCAGGCGGACCTCTGCGACCCGGGCTGGCTGGACCGCCTGCCCCGCCGGGCATACGCTGGCATCCTGGCGTTTGCGGTGCTGCATCACCTGCCCGGTGCGGACCTGCGCCTGCGCATCCTGCGCCAGGTGCGCTCGCTGCTGCCCCCCGGCGGATGGTTTGTCCACTCAGTGTGGCAGTTCCAGCACTCGCCGCGGCTGTTGATGCGCACCCAGCCATGGGGGGCGGTGGGGCTGGCGGAGGAGGACGTGGAGCCGGGCGATACCCTGCTGGATTGGCGCTCGGCGCTGCCCGACCAGCCAACCAGGGTGGGGCTGCGGTATGTGCACCTGTTCAGCCGCGCCGGGCTGGGCGTTCTGGCGGAACAGAGCGGTTTTGCCGTCCGCGAGACATTTGAATCAGACGGCACCACCGGGAACCTGGGGCTGTACCAGGTCTGGCAGGCGGTGTAAATCATCCCGCGTTGCGGGTGGTGTGTAGGGGCGGCGTACCGCGCGGTAGGGGCAGGGCACCGCGCGGTGTACCATGCGGTAGGGGCGAACCCCATGTCATTGCGAGCCCCCGCAGGGGGCGCGGCAATCCCTCTTTGGAAAATCACCAGATTGCTTCGGCTGCGCCTCGCAATGACAGCCCACCGCTGTCGGCGCGTAGGGGCAGGGCACCGCGTTGCATGCCTGGGTGTAGGGGCGACACTTGCACCGCACTGCGTTTGGTGCAGTGCAGGTGGGCTGAACTCTCCAAGACACGATCCCAAGGGTTCTGCCTCGCCCCTACAAAACATAGGGATTGCCACGGCACAGAACGACGTGGTCGGCGCGTAGGGGCAGGGCTCGTCCCTGCCCGGGTGGTTGCACATGCATGATAAACGAGGGTGGGGGCAAGCCCAACCCCTACAAAAATCAGGGATTGCTTCGGCTGCGCCTCGCAATGACATGGGGGGATTGCCGTGGTCGGCGCGTAGGGGCAGGGCTCGTCCCTGCCCGGGATGGTTGCCCCCAATGACAGACGAGGGTGGGGACAAGCCCCACCCCTACAAATAAAAAGGGATTGCGGCAGATTTTATCCGCCCGCCATGGGGCGGCGGATTTCCTCCACCCGGGCGGCATGCTTCTCTGCATCCGGGTGACCGATGGCGCGCTCGTAATCCACCAGAACCTGCATCAACGCCACGGCGCGCACTAGGTCGCCCTGCTTTTCGTCAATTAAGCCAAGGTTCCAGGAGGCATTCCCCTCGCCGCGCCGGTCGCCGATTTTACGCATAATTTTCAGCGCTTCTTCGTAGTACCCGATTGCTCGCTGCACCTCGCCCAGGTCGGCATAGGCAATCCCTAGGTTGTATAGTGCATTTCCCTCACCGCGCCGGTCGCCGATTTCGCGGGTAATGGTCAATTTCTGCTCATAGTACCCGATTGCCTTCTGCACCTCGCCCAGGTCGGCATAGGCAAGCCCCAGGTTGCCCAGGGCAATCCCCTCGCCGCGCCGGTCGCCGGTTTCCCGGTCAATAGCCAGCGCCTGCTCGTAGTACCCAATTGCCTTCTGCACCTCGCCCAGGCGGGCATAGGCAACCCCCAGGTTGCCCAGGGCAGTTCCCTCGCCGCGCCGGTCGCCGATCTCGCGGTCAATTACCAGTGCCTGCTCGAAGTACCCGATTGCCTTCTGCACCTCGCTCAGGTCGGTATAGGCAAGCCCCAGGTTGCCCAGGGCAATCCCCTCGCCGCGCCGGTCGCCGATCTCGCGGGTAATGGTCAATTGCTGCTCATAGTACCCAATTGCCTTCTGCACCTCGCCCAGGTCGGCATAGGCAAGCCCCAGGTTGCCCAGGTCAGCCCCCTCGCCGCGCCGGTCGCCGATCTCGCGGTCAATTTTCAGCGCTTCTTCATAGTACCCGATTGCCTTCTGCACCTCGCCCAGGGTGTGGTAGGCACCCCCCAGGTTGGTCAGGTGCATTCCTTCCATTTCCCGATCTCCCAGGCTTCGGGCAGCCGCCAGCGCCGCCTCCAGCCAGGCAATTCGTGCCCGCGGGTGCAGGCGCAGGGATATCACATATGCCCCGGCATCCGGGTAAGCATTGCACAGCCGGGCGGCATCCGGGTTATGACTTGCCCGGACGGCAGCCCACGCCTGCCCGGCTTCCACATTCTGCCGCTCCCGGTCAAACAAGCCCAAGCCCGCCAAGATGGAGTCCCTCCCTGTTTCATAAAGATGCTGGGCTTCCCCCAATACCTCGAGATAATGCGAGGCATGCCGGAACGCCAGCGCATTCCCCTCCTCCCCCGTCCACAGCGAACGGGTGAAGTCCCGCCCCAGGTCGTGCAGGCGCCAGCGGTCATGGGCATAGTCCACCAGGCAGGCATCATACAGCTCCGCCAGCACTGCCCCGGCATCGCCGTCCATGCCCCACACCGCGGCAGCCGCCGGGGTGTCAAAGTCCGCCGGGAAGATGCCCAGCCCCCGCCAGCGGGTTTGCAGGATTGCATCCAGCTGGTCGTAACTTGCCTGGAAAGCAGCCGCCACGGTCGTCTCGCGTTCGGGGTCCGCCAGTTTCAGCCGTTCAGCGGCACTCTCCAGCAATTGCCGCACCTTCGCAACAGAGAGGTCCGGGCGGCGGCGCAGCAGCGCCCCCACCGCCCGCAGTGCCATCGGCAGCCTGCCGCACTGTACAGACAACGCCCGCACCTCCCCGGTTTTGCCCCACACCGCGCAGATCAGCCGGTCGGCGTCTTCCGGCGGCAGGGCTTCCACGTCAGTTGCGTGCAGGCTGGCAAGCACCAGGCGGTGGCGGCTGGTGACAATGCCCAGGCAGGGCTGGGGCGGCAGGAGCGGGCGCACCTGGGCGGCGTCCATGGCATCGTCCAGGAAGACCAGCACCCGTTTGCCCTGCAGCAGGGAAGTGTAGATCGTTTTCAGTTCGTCCAGCGTCTCCGGCAGGCGGGCGGTGGGCTTGAAGGCGCGAATCAGCCGTTCCAGCGCTTCCACCGGGGTCAGCGGATGGTCGGAGGCACCCTGCAGGTTGAGGAAGAGCTGGGCGTCCGGGTATTGCTCCCGGAGGCGGTGCGCCAGCACCAACCCCAGGGCGGTCTTGCCAACCCCGCCGGTGCCGCTGATCAGCACGCCGCGGTTGCGGGCGTTGGCGCAGAGTTCATCCAGTTCCGCCGCCCGCCTGATGAAGTCCGCCGGTGGGTCGGGCAGCTGGTGGAGGGGTGTGATATGGGAAGAGTTCTCATCCACTTCCCTGGATGGTGGTTCATGCGTATCCTTCCATAGGCTGTAGAGACCGGGACCAATCCCCAGCACGGCAACTACAGCAGCCAGGATCAACCCGCCGATGCCCTCCTGCGAGGTCAGCCAGTCCGGGCGAATCAACAGGCTGATGAATACCAGGGCAAGGATTATCAGACCCATCCAGAAGATTAGTTTGATAAATTTTTTATGTTTACCCACCCGTTACCCCTCCTGGAGAACCCATCCAGTGATGATGACTGGAGTAATTATATATCCAGCAGGGAAAAGGGATTGATTATTAAAGGGAAATTGCCCTGTGATCTCAAATCCCCTCTCCGTTTTGAATTTTTTGGTTAGTGAGGGGCTGTCATTGCGAGGCGCAGCCGAAGCAATCCCGGTGTTTTGTAGGGGCAGGTCTGTGCATGGGTTGACCTCGCCCTCTCCGCGCATAGACCTGCCCCTACCCACCGATCCAATCCCTGTATTTTGTAGGGGCGAAGCATCCAGCATGAGATGTCTTGGTTCAACCGTTATGCCGTTTCAGGATGCTTCGCCCCTACCGCATGGTACGCGGCGCGGTGCCCTACCCCAACGCGCCGACCGCGGCGTTCTGTGCCGACCGCAA
>Ga0208695_1003371_pt1 | contig 10864 bp, 9 predicted proteins | sample AD_UKC111_MetaG_FD_184449 | JGI IMG/M metagenome (GOLD analysis project Ga0208695, IMG submission 184449) | Active sludge microbial communities of municipal wastewater-treating anaerobic digesters from Hong Kong - AD_UKC111_MetaG (SPAdes)... | ecosystem: Engineered > Bioreactor > Anaerobic >... | reverse complement strand
TAAATCAAAAACATTGGAATTATTTTTTAAAGCATCTACTCGCCATCTCCAAATACCTTCGCCTATAAAAACTGCAATATTTTTATTATTTAACTGATAAAAAAACATCACTGGATTATTACTAATAACGTTACCGATTTTTTGATAAAAAATAATAGGAAATTTGTTACTAACAATATTTCGTGGATATAATGTCATAATAGGTGGTGCATTTTCGAAAAAATTTATATCATCATAAGATAATTGAAAATAGGGAAATTGTTCATTTACTTTCACTTGTGATTCTATATAGCTACTATTAACTAAATTACCCAACCAAGGAACAAATGATGTGGTCAGTGGTATCTGAGTTTGAGTACCTATAAAAAGCCATATGGGAGTATGAGATGTCTTTAGCTGTTCCATATTTTGCTTGCTTAAACAGTTGCCATTGAGTTGATAAATTATTAAAACATCCAAATCATTTGGTATCTGGTCTTTACCTGGTCTGATTAATTGCACTTCATTTAATAATATTCCACTGAGAGCTCTATTGACAGCACCTATATCTGGATGAGTAGAACATGATAAAATTCCTATTTTATATTTTTGTTTAATGATTTCTATTGTTTTAATCACAGAATTATTAATAATATTTTTTTCTTCATCTATTCTATCCCAAATAACTTTAATTCTATGTAGTCCTTCATTATTGGCTTTTGATTGCAACGTTATTATTTTAGAAAAATTATCATAATTTATATTAATAATTTCATTGTATATAAGCTCATTATCTAAAAAAATCTGAAGTTTAGATGATTTGCCTTTAGCTTGTTTAGCATTTAGTACTACCTCGATAGGGAAAGTGCTGCCAATAGGTATTTTGTCATTACATTCGATTTTACTAACTATCAAATCTGTATGTACCGTAGTATCTCCTAATCCTATCGTATAAATAGGTACTTTCATTTGATTAAATAGTAAATGTGGGTCATTATTTTGAGTATTTATGCCATCAGTAAATAATAAAATAGCTTTTATGTTTTCTTTTTCATTTGCCTGCCTTAATGCTAGCTGCAATGCATCGTATATATTAGTGGCTTTACCATCAAAAGAAAAAGTTAAATTATTCTGTATCTTATCTGAAAAAGAATAATTATCAAAAATTATGTTTTTAGAATATTTATTGAAAAATTCCTGTATTGTGGGTTGTATGGAGGTATATAAAGGATCTACCTTGATAGATTGAGAGTTATCAATGAGAGTGATTATTTCGGGCGGATAAATTATTTTTTTATTTTTTTCAATAAAAGGAGACAAAAGTAAAAAAAATAGTAAAAAAAAGGTAATGCTACGAGTAACTAATAATATTTTTTTCCATAAAATAGATAGACTATCATAAGGATTTTTGAAATATAGCAACATAGCTAATCCTACTGATATAGCAATAATTAATAATAACCACCATGGACTATAAGGTAGTATGATTTTCATAGATTAGCTATTAAAAACATAATTAAGTAAATAAGAAAAATTCTTTTCACAATTTAATAAATAATTAAAAAATAGCATTAATAGCTATAAATTAGTTATAAAACAGATAATATTATAGATGTGTGTTTTACATACGCATGCCACCGCATACATTTATCACCTGTCCACTTACATAACTAGATAAATCACTAGCTAAAAATAGTGCTACATTAGCCACATCATCTGGAGTACCACCTCTTTTTAGTGGAATTTTATTCATCCAATCTTTTCTAATATCATCAGGTAGCTGAGCAGTCATAGGAGTTTCAATAAAACCAGGAGCAATAGCATTGCAGCGAATATTACGAGATCCTATCTCCTGAGCTATACTTTTAGTAAATCCTATAATACCAGCTTTAGAAGCACTATAGTTAGCTTGTCCTGCATTACCACCTACCCCCACTACACTTGCCATATTTATTATAGAACCAGAGCGATTTTTCATAAAATGTTGCAATAGTGCTTTTGTCATATTAAAAACAGATTTTAGATTTACTTTAATGACCATGTCCCAGTCTTGTTCACTCATACGAAGTAATAGATTATCTCTAGTAATGCCAGCATTATTTACTAAAATATCAATCACAGTAAAATCTTTTAAAAGTTTCTCTGTGAAATCTTGACAAGCATTGAAATCGCTCACATCAAAGGCATAAGCTTTAGCTTTAATATTATATTTTTTTTGTAATTCAGCAATAAAATTTTCTACTTCTGCATTAATAGCAAGGTCAGTAATTATAACATTAGCACCATTAAGAGCAAATTTTTCTGCGATAGCTCTACCTATGCCACGAGCTGCACCTGTAATCACAGCAGTTTTATTTTCTAATAATTTCATAATTATTTTTTTATTTGCAAAAATAACAATTTATTTAATCTTATCTAAAACAAAATCATAAATAGCTTCTACTTCATTTTGAGCTGTTTGTAGTAAATGTGAAGCATCTGATAAAATATTATCTGCCCAACTTTTATCTTTTAGCCCAGCAACATTAATAAGAACATTTAAGTAAGCCCCTTTAATGGCAGTCAAACAACATATAGCACCTACGCCAGCATCAGAAATAGAATTAGGATTTCCTATTTCAGCCATTTTTTTACATAATGGGATAGCCATATTAGCAGTTTTCATAGTACGATAAGGAATCTCCGTAGCATAGCGAGTAGCTTCTTCTATAGCTTGCCTTCTAATACTTTTTTGCTCATCAGTATCTTTAGGTAAACCAAAAGCATCCATTACTTTATTAAAAGCATTTGTATCCTCTTCTAAAAGTTGTACTAATACATCTTTAATTTTTTGACCTTCCTCTGCGAAATTACTAAACTCTTCCCATCTGTCGTCCCAACCTGGTTTATGAGAGCTAAGGTTAGCAACCATGGTAGCTAGAGCAGCACCTAGAGCACCTACATAAGCAGATATAGACCCGCCACCAGGAGCAGGTGATTCGCTAGCAGTCTCATCAGCAAATTCACCCATAGTCATTTTTATTAATTTCGGTGGTGGTTCATCTTTAGCTAATAAAAATTCTATAACTTTATTCTGAGCATCAAAAGGTTTCAAATCATCTAATCCCATGGATTTGATAGCAATTTTTATTAATTCATCTTCTGAAACGCCAGTAGAACGTTGTTGCTTTTTTAGGAAATATTTACCTGCATCTATTAGAACTGATTTCGGAATGAGACCCACAATCTCAGCTCCTGTTACTCTGATACCACGAAGTCTAGCTTTCTCACTAACCTCATCAAAAGCTATATGAACAGGAGTAACAGAAATATCAGTAATATTCATCGATACTTGAGCTATACCATATTCTTCAATAAACCAACCGATAGCTTTAGTAGCTTTAAGTGTTCCTGGAATATAAATAGTATTACCATTTTCATCTTTAACTATTTCACCAGTTATAGGGTTGCCTTTACGCATAGGTCTTCCTTTTTCTCTCACATCAAAAGCAATAGCATTAGCTCTACGTACAGAAGTAGTGTTAAGATTATAATTAATAGCTACTAGAAAATTACGAGCACCTACAGCTATAGCACCTGTCTTAGGTAAAAATTTTGATGGTCCGAAATCTGGATGCCATAAAGGATCTTTTAATTTTTTTTCTAGACCTTCATATTCTCCTGCTCTCACAATGGCTAGATTACGTCTATCTTCACTTTTTGCAGCAAATTCATATAAATAAACTGGTATGCCAAGCTCCTCCCCTATTCTTTTGCCTAATTTATTAGCATACTCTATAACCTCCTGCATAGTAATATTAGCCACTGGCACAAGTGGGCAGACATCTGTAGCACCAAAGCGAGGATGAGCACCTTTATGCTTAGACATATCTATGAGTTCAGTAGCTTTTTTGACAGCTTTAAAAGCAGCCTCTATGACAGCATCAGGTTCTCCAGCAAAAGTAACTACAGTTCTATTAGTAGTAGCCCCTGGATCTACATCTAAAAGTTTCACACCATCAGTATTTGTAATTTCTGCAGTGATTTGATTGATAATGTTCATATCTCTCCCTTCACTGAAATTAGGAACACACTCGATAATTTTTTTACCTGTAAGCATATAAATTTATTTTTTTAAAATTTTTTACGAAATTACTAAAATTATACTGCTATATAAAATTTAAACTTTTGTAATGACCATTAATACACATTTTGCTAATAATTTTAATTTTCTAAAAAATAATAATTGAATTAGGCGTTTACATAATAACTCCAAAATAGCTCTCTGTGCTCTTTGTATGTAAAACTTTGTGGCCTTTGTGTTAAAAATATAATAAGAAGTTATTTATAAAATATTAACCACAGAGAACACAAAGAAATCACATAATTCACAAAGAAAAGTCAATTATTACTTAAACGCCTAATTCAAAATAATAATTTAATAATACAAACATATTATCAGTAAGTTATTTGTTACCAAACACATTGTATGAGTAATTAAAAATATCAAAAAATAATTATTCAAAAATATTCATTAATTTTACCTAAGAAATGAAAAAAAATTTTGTGAAAAATATTATTCTTCTTTTATTATTATTTGTTTTCATCTTTGTTTCTTGTAAAAATACAAAACATGAATCAAAATATGAAACATTGAATGATAGTAGTTTAACAAGCAAAAATATTTATTCAGCAACTTCATCTAAAGAAGATACAAATAGATTAAATAATAAGATTAACATAGATATTAATCAACTGTTAGGTATTTGGTATTATCCTGAAGACATAAATGCTACCTTTAAAATTGTAATAGATTCTATGTTTTACGTAGATGCAAATGAATGGTATCAGTATAAATTAAAAGGTGAAACATTGATAATTTATTATGATTATAATTATATAGATACAAACTTTTGTGAAATTAAAAATGATAAATTAATTTTAAAAGGTAAATTTGGTATAGATACATTTGAAAGATTTAATAATTAAATTTATGTTTAAAAGAATTATTTTAACATTATTCCTTATTTTTACCATAATTAATCTATATAGTCAGAGTTTATATTTTGGTAAAAATAGATTTGGTAGATTAGAACTCATTGATGATTCTATGGGTATTATTTGTATGAATTCATTTGGTCAAGATAGTAATATATATGATACTATTTATTATAGAAAAACAAATGATACTATGTGGATATCTACTAAAATAAAGGGAATGTATTCAATAATTGTATCAGACAGTGTTATACCTGTATTAGATGGTAACCCAGTGATTATTAAGAGGTATAAAAAATTTGATAATAAAACATATATTCTCACTCAGCAATTTGTTTTACCCTTTGATAGTATTAATCAACAAATAGTATTTAATAATATGCAACCACCATTAGAGTATGGAGAGATATTATACTTTTGTGAATGGCCTAATAAAAAATTTTTGGTCAAAAAGCCTTATTTATCAGTAATAGGTGCTAAATATTTTTCTATTAAATTTATTACTTTATATAATGTTAGCCATTATTTTAATGAATTTCCTTTAAAAATTAAAAAAAATAAATTAATACCTATTAATAATGAAGCACAGCAATGGTGTTGGATTTATAATAATTATTATTTCCCTGTAATGAAAAAAAGTAAAAAAGAAAAATCTTATTATACAGTCGCTCAATACAAGCAAGATATGGGTCTACAAAGAACAAATTGTTTTCGCAATAAACCATTAAAAATAAAGATAAAGAAATGAAAATTAAATTTTTTATTTTAATATTTATAGTTTTACAAAATATTACTATTAATTGTCAAGATTTAGGTTCGCATTATTATGGTAAAGGTGGGTTAGGACATTTAGAATTTATATCGGATAGTTTATGTACTATAAGTTTTTTAAGTAATTCACTGAAAGAACCATTAATAGATACAGCATATTATCATAGAAATGGCGACACAATATTTATCTCTACAAAAATAAAAAGTAGATACGAAATTAAAACTTATGACAAGCCACCTAAATTTAATTGTAATGATTATGCTATAATAAAAAACATTTATAGAATGCAAGGAGAAAAAATTAAAATTTTTTTTGAATTAGCGATACCATTTGATACTATTACAAATGAATTATATTTCGAAAAAGGGAAAGAGGATTTTTATATATATAAACATCCAATCTTATACTATAAAGGTTACCATCGACTTTGTTTTCATTTTTTATTTTTGAGTTCTAGAAATTATAATATTATAAAATTAATGAATTTAGAGACAAATCAATCATTATTTCTAAATGAATTTCCATTAATAATAAAACATAATAAATTAAAACCTCCATCAAAAAAATATATAGCAAATTGGATTTTTTGGAGAGATAATGGGTTATTCTTCCCGAAAATGATAGTTAGTAAAAAGCAAAGAGGTTATAAAACTATATATATCAAAGATATAGCTTTAGAAGGTATACCGACCTCGGTTTGCTTACCAGAGAACGAGGTGATAATGCAAGGAGAAAATGGTTACTATAAAAAAAATAAATTTAAAATTAAACCCAAATATAATCCTGATTAAAAAATTTTTCAATGATTTTACTTTATGAAAATAAAAATTCAATACCTCACCTACGGCGAGCTATTTGGCTCCTAAAAAAACACATCTTTAGATGTGTCCCGCCCGCATTGGGAAATGATTTGCCATAAAACAAGCAAGCAGGGATGGGAAAAAGGGTTTACACTGTTTGAGCGAGCGATAGCGAGCGAGTTTGTAAACCCCAAGAGGTGATTGCGTAGTTTTATCAAATCATTTCCCCAGCGGAGACTTTTCTTTTGTTAGTTTTCTTTGTGTGGCTGGCATATAAAAGTAAATTAAGTAGAAATTTATTCAAAAATATTCATTAATTTTACATAGTAAAAATATTTTTATGTTCACTACCACGGAGCTAGACAACGAGACCAGCTACACCTATTTCGGAGCGAGATATTATGATAGTGATCTTTTCATCTCCTAACAAAATCACTAGTTTTCTTTTAACACATCTTTAGATGTGTACCGCCCGCATTGGGAAATGATTTGCAATAAAACAAGCAAGCAGGGATGGGAAGAAGGGTTTACACTGTTTGAGCGAGCGATAGCGAGCGAGTTTGTAAACCCCACGAAGTGATTGCGTAGTTTTATCAAATCATTTCCCGAGCGGAGACTTTTCTTTTGTTACCTTTTCTTTGTGTGGCTGACAAAGAAAAGTAAATTAAGTAGAAATTATTCAAAAATATTCATTAATTTTACCTAATAAAAATATTTTATGAATACCGCCAAAGAGCTAGACAACGAGACCAGCTACACGTACTTCGGCGCGAGATACTATGATGCGGACTTGTCAATATGGCTGAGTGTAGATCCGATGAGTGATAAGTATCCATACTGCTATGCTTTACAACAAGCTATTGGATGAGTTCCTGGTTGGTTGGAAAACTATGGACCAAGTATTATACAAAAATAGACGTTAAATTTAACCAAAAATTTATATAATGAAAACAAATCTTGTTAGAGTAATAGTTGTTGTTTTAAGTGTTTTATATAATATTCAAATACAAGCACAAGAAATCCTTATTAAAGGACAAAAGAATGATAGCACGAATAAAATTAATTTAGATTTTTTTTCGGGTTTTCCAGATGAAATTGACGGATGTAGTTGTTATTTTTCTAGATCTCAGGAGGATTTAAAAAAAGGAATGTATATATTTGTTAGTGATTTTGCAGTACTAGCATTTGTAAAAATAGAAGGGATTTTGATACGGTTTGAATTACAAAAATATGATGAAGATCGAAATATTTATTATTATATTCATAATGATTATAAGATGAAAGTGGAAATAATAAAAAACACAACAAATAAAGATGAAATAGCAATAATTGAAGGTTTTATCACAATAGAAACTGTAAAAGGATGTATAAAACAAAAATTTATAGGTGAGTGTGGATGCTAAATCTGCTACTGAATCCTATGAATAAACACTAAATCAACTAATCATAAAAAAATATTTATTAATGAGCTGAAAAACGAGTAAAATTATTCAAAAATATTCATTAATTTTACCTAACAAAATTTATAAATGAAAATCCACTACCACTCCGACCATCTCGGCTCCGCCTCCTTCGTAACAAATGCAGAAGGTGCAGTAATGCAGCATTTGCAGTATCTCCCCTACGGCGAGCTATTTGTCTCCCAGCGAAACACTGATGAGTTTGATACCCGCTACAAATTCACTGCCAAAGAGCTAGACAACGAAACCAGCTACACATTTTTCGGAGCACGTTACTATGATAGCGAGCTGAGTGGGTGGCTGAGTGTGGATCCTATGAGCGATAAGTATCCATCGCTATCGCCATATTGCTATAGTGCGGATAATCCTGTGGTGTTGGTGGATCCGAATGGGACAAGTATATCAGAATTTGATGAAAATGGTAATTATTTGGGAACGAAAAAAGATAATTGGTTTCATAATACATTTTTTGGACGTACAGGGCGTATTGTTGATAGCGAAGGTAATATTACACAAAAGTTTAAATTTGCTGATCCTAAAAATGATGTAAATGACCTGAAAAACGGAGTAATAAAGAAAATACATTTTGTCCAAGAAGAAGAGATTATAAGTATGCTATCTAGAGCAGGAGCATTTAATAAAGAAAATAAGACAGAATTTAGTAATTCTGGCAGGTATGATTATATTAAAGAGGAAGGAAAAGGTTTAGGAAAATTTGATTTTGCTAAAACCGACGAAGGGGGATTAAAATATCAATATCCAAATATAAATAAAGAACAAACATTATTTTTAGTAGATGGAGTAGCTCATAATTATATGAATTTTGGGAACTTTTTATTCGGAGCAGCAGGTAGAGCTATTGGTTTAACTTTATTTGAATTACAAATGGGAGCACATTATAATAGTATATTTAATTCTAATACAAATGCGTACCCGTCTCAATTTGATTCACGCGATGATCAACGTTCTATACGTATGGGAGTTCAACATGCAAACAAGTATAATTATAAAGATATGTATTACAGAGTAGAGGTTCATCCCTTAATAAAATATTAATATTAAATATTATGAAAACAATAAAGAGTTTAATATTCATCATTTTCGCAACGATTTTATTATATAGTTGTGAGCAACATAAAAGAGAAAAGGAATTTTTGGATAAATATGAATACGAGGATTTTTCACAATTTAAAGGTGTAAATATGGATGTAAGAGGTTATGATGATAGTGGAAAAATAATAATTACAGGTAGAATAGATTTTTTAAAAAATGATTCTTTAAAATTTGGTTATTATACTTTAAAAATGGATACACAAGATAACAACATTACATATATGCATTGGATATGCGCAGATAAAGAAGTTGAATTAGATACGATAAAACTTCAACATTTAGCAAAAAATTTTATGAAATACCAAATATCACGTTTAGATGTAGATACAGCGGGGAACGTTTTTGTTTATATAAAAGATTTTGAAACTAGGGCATTTGTAAGATTTGCTAATGAAAATGAGTTAAAAAAGAGAAGTAGGGAATCTACTTGGACTAAAGTTAAAAATACAGATAATTGGTATAAATAAAACAAAAATTAAAAATATTATTAATTTTATTTTATAAAATTTCATATCCGATATCTTTCTTACAGCAATCTATTTGTCTCATAGAGAAATTATTATTTTTCTTTAAACACATCTTTAGATGTGTCCCGCCCGCATTGGGAAATGATTTGAAATAAAACAAGCAAGCAGGGATGGGAAGAAGGGTTTACACTGTTTGAGCGAGCGAGTTTGTAAACCCCAAGAGGTGATTGCGTAGTTTTATCAAATCATTTCCCCAGCGGAGACCTTTCTTTTGTTACCTTTTCTTTGTGTGGCTGACAAAGAAAAGTAAATTAAGTAGATATTATTCAAAAATATTCATTAATTTTACCTAATAAAAATATTTTTATGATCACCGCCAAAGAGTTAGACAATGAGACCAGCTACACATAATTCGGAGCGAGATACTATGATAGTGATCTTTTCATCTCCTAACAAAATCACTAGTTTTCTTTTAACACATCTTTAGATGTGTACCGCCCGCATTGGGAAATGATTTGCAATAAAACAAGCAAGCAGGGATGGGAAGAAGGGTTTACACTGTTTGAGCGAGCGATAGCGAGCGAGTTTGTAAACCCCACGAAGTGATTGCGTAGTTTTATCAAATCATTTCCCGAGCGGAGACTTTTCTTTTGTTACCTTTTCTTTGTGTGGCTGACAAAGAAAAGTAAATTAAGTAGAAATTATTCAAAAATATTCATTAATTTTACCTAATAAAAATATTTTATGAATACCGCCAAGGAGCTAGACAACGAGACCAGCTACACATACTTCGGAGCGAGCTCTTTGCCTACCATAAAACTGCTAGTTCTCTTTTAACACATCTTTAGATGTGTCCCATCCGCATTGGGAAATAATTTGCAAATACAATTATTGTAGGGGCAATTTGCTAATTGCCTAAATGAGGATAAAGTGATTGCGTAGTTTTATCAAATCATTTCCCCAGCGGAGACTTTTCTTTTGTTACCTTTTCTTTGTGTGGCTGACAAAGAAATTGAATTATATAAAAATTCATTAAAAAAAATTCTATTATTTTTTTGTTATGTTAATTAATTGTAAATTTGCTAAAAAATAATAAAGATATGAAATATACACCATTTACAAAGATTCATGAAAGCCTCGGAGCTAAAATGGCAGAATTTGCAGGCTATTATATGCCTATACAGTATACTGGTATTCAGGAGGAACATATTGGAGTTAGAGAAAAAGTTGGCGTATTTGATGTTTCTCATATGGGAGAAATATATATTAAAGGACCAAATGCATTAGATTTCGCAC
>Ga0208695_1003367_pt1 | contig 10873 bp, 5 predicted proteins | sample AD_UKC111_MetaG_FD_184449 | JGI IMG/M metagenome (GOLD analysis project Ga0208695, IMG submission 184449) | Active sludge microbial communities of municipal wastewater-treating anaerobic digesters from Hong Kong - AD_UKC111_MetaG (SPAdes)... | ecosystem: Engineered > Bioreactor > Anaerobic >... | reverse complement strand
GCGTGTCAGCTGACGTGAATCTGCCCAGCGCAGGGTCGTACTCCCTTCGCTGCGCTTCGGGAGCGCTTCGCGGCCACCTCGCATTGTAATACATCAGCCCAAAGTCGCTCATGTTCGAGTACTGCCCCGTGTAGGTGTACTTCGTCGGCAACGCTCCGCTGTTGTAGCGTGATTCGCTCTCGCGCAGCACCCCTTGCGGGCATGGTTTGTACAATGCATACACCGCATTGTTCCCCGCCGAATCTGTCGTCACGCTGGCGCTGCTCGCACAGCACCCTGTAAGGGCCAGATGGCCGCCCAGAATGTAATTCAACGTGCTGCTGCCTGTCATCCGCTCCTCTCCAACAACGTGCTGCCAATCACGCTCTTCACGCGCTCGCTACCTGTGCCCTGTTTTGTAGGGTGTTTCCATTATACCGCCTGTCTGCCAAAACCGAATGTTTTTTAGAGTTCGCACACTAATAATCGAGATCACACGGAATGTGTTCAATCGCTTTTTTGTCCACTGCCTGTACCAGCACTTCCATTTCCTCTAACGTGTTGTACCCAGGGGCTATCCAGCTTCCAAATTCAACCACAATTTGCCCATATCGGGCAATCCAAACACAATGGGTGGTCTGAACGTTCTCCGGTTTCCTACATGAAATATAGCGCTCGTCCGCGCCATCATAAATGAAAGCCCATTTGCTTGGCGGATCGTAAAATTTTTGATACCACTCCACCTGTTCAAAATAGTCTCTTTTCGCCAATTGAATTGTATCGAAGCGATAAACATCTTGAGAATATCCCCAAAAAGCTTCCTCCTGGTATTCTTCTGGTCTAAAGGAAACGCCAAGTGAATCTCGAGAGCGCCAGTAATCGAAAACATGGCTGGGGCCGTCAATGTCGGATAAAGCCGCGGGGAAATATGAGGAATCCAGCAGCACATCGTAAAGATCCACGGCCAACCCTGCCTTATCTTTTCGGTTTTCTAAAGCGCCCACTCCCAAACACAGCAGACACAGTAATATTAACCCGATAAGTACGAAAAATAATTTCTTTTTCATGATATTAATATCCCTCCGCTAAAGGATTGGGTGGTGCCCCATGATCCAGTGAATATTGTTGATAAAACTGAATCAACTGTTCATCCGTCAGGTTTGATAAATCGTACTCTTCAGCCAATGAATACCCTGCATTAATCATGTAATTATCGAAAGGATCATCAAAAAACGTTCCGACAGTACCTATATGTTGCTTCCATGTTTTCGGTTGAAGTAATCTTTTAGGCTTAACTACATTATCATAAAACTGAAATGCACCCGCTCCCATTTCAAGAAACCATAAAGGAAAGCCGCATTCGCGGCCCATCGCCCCATAATTCAGATTCGCTACCGCCTGAAAATTGACCTGCGTTTCAAAATTTGAAGACGAGCTACCAATGATTACCTTTGGATTTCCGCGCTCAAGTACATTGGATTTTGCCAAATCCGGTTTATAATCCCACGCTGCGCCTCCACGCACCAACCCTACCCATGCTTTTGTAGCAGCGATCATTCTAACAGGATCTTTGCTATTCCAATTCTCACGAATTACCTTTGGAACGGAAGAGGATGCATTCTCGTTTAGCTGCTCTGTAAGCCATCTAGTTACATTTTTATTGGTTGGCGGATTCGTTCTTGGCATTTCAATCGCTGAAGTTTGTACAATATCTTGTGCTACATACCCACCAATAATACATCCTCCAACAACAGCAGCAGCAAATAAAACCGGCCAAGGAAAATGCCCGCTCGGATCCACGTACCGCAGCGGATTGTTCTCCACATCCGCATACCGATCCCAGGCCGCAACGCTGCCCCCAATCTGGTCCTCAACATAGTTTCCTGTGTACTGCTTACGCCTGTCAATCTCCATTGCTATTCTACCTTCACAACCGCTTACATTTGCCCGAATCTGATGTTTTGTTTAATCTGCTTTGTCTTACGAAAAGACTCCATTGCTACTTAACAACCTCAAACTGCCAGGTGTATCCAGTTACTTCGCCGGTGAAAGCCTTGAATCTGACATGAACTTCATGATTTCCCACAGGCAAATACTGCAAATAAGAACATGAAGCCCAAAATTCCTCACGGCTCAGATTCAAAGAAGGTACCAATTCGTGATAACTCCATTGTTGATTCGCACGACTTATTTTGCCATCAACATACAATTCTAGCCGAGACTGAAGGTCTAAGGTTGAGCTTTCAGGCAAAAACGCCTCCGGTTCATATACTTCAAGCGCCTTAAATTCGACCCCTATTCCTATCCCATCTAGCGCCTCCTCCCCTCTCAAACCTCGTTGATAACATCCCAAAGGCACTTTCTCTCCTGGAGATGGCCACACTCGCAGCAAAACAGAGGGCAAACCTTCCACTTGTATTGGATGAGGCACACATCCCATCTCTGGAATTGGTGCTGTTTGATGCATGAAGACCTCAATTGTACTGGCCGTCAAACGGGACGCATCGTTTCCATCCTTTCGATACCCCAGCACCCAGATTGCCAACTCATATGTTTCCTCATCCCCAACAGGCTTGGCCTTAATTGAGAAAACCGCATCACAATCCTTGCTCAGTTCAAAAAGTGATCCATCCCAATTACATCCTTCATACGCCCAGTCTGAATCATACGCCACCTCCGCATCTAAAAGCATCCATTCGTTCGTTTGGGTGTTCTTTTGAAACACCTTGACAGTTTCCGCTGGGCTTTCCAGAACAATTTTTGCATTGGACGGGTTTTGAACCGCGATCTTGACTGGTTCATCACTCAGAGCAGGCAACTCATCTGCAAGGATCTGTTGCAAATACAATGATTTGTTCAAATCTTTCAAAACCTCATCTGGAATCCCGGGCGGTAGCGCCCGGGCATTTATCGAAGCTGCGCACGCCGCTAGCAATCCAATGCTCAACACAAAAATCATTCGACTTAATAATTTGCTCATTGCTTTCCTCCCGGGTACTTTAAGGTAACAGTTATATGTCGATCGTCAGGCCCATTTCCCGTATTAACGCACAGAACGCACCGAGCCGTAAGAATAATTTCAAGAGATCTATTTTTGGAATATTGTGGCAGCATAGAGGTGTCAAAATATACGCGTTGATTTGATGGCAAATAACCGCCAGGAACTGGAACAAACTCTTCTGTAAAAAAGTCCGAAACTTTAATTGACATCACTCGTACACTGGAAGACTGTGTTTCTACATACATTTCCTCTATCCTCATGCCAACTGGACTCAATAAATCAAACCTATATGAGATATAGTGTGGTGTAAAACCAAATTCCGAGTCATCTTCCATCGGTATTACCGACAAAGGGCCCAATGTTTCCGCTAAACCCAATGCATCAAAAATTGTTACAGGGCCTGAAGATGGAAGCGTATTATAATCCGGGACCATCAATCTAGCCGGTTCAGCTGAGAAATGCTCTGAAATTAATTTACCTTTCACATTACTAATCCCTCGTATAACAGGGCCTGAACGCGAACGGGGCATATTACTCCCAGTTATCATTGCTATGTCATGAAGAAAACCGGAAATATCGGACCGATGGTAATTGAAAGGAAATAGAAAACCATTGATCCTGTTGTCCTGTCCATTGATCTTGCGATAGTTTACATACCCGCGTTCATAGCAATTGCCATCCTCATCGCAAATATCATGCCCACTCGGATCCGTATACCGCAGCGGATTGTTCTCCACATCCGCATACCGATCCCAGCTCTGCGGATTGCCCGGCTCGGGGATCAGCGTGTCAGCTGACGTGAATCTGCCCAGCGCAGGGTCGTACCACCTCGCATTGTAATACATCAGCCCAAAGTCGCTCATGTTCGAGTACTGCCCTGTGTAGGTGTACTTCGTCGGCAATGCTCCGCTGTTGTAGCGTGAGCAGCACCCTGTAAGGGCCAGATGGCCGCCCAGAATGTAATTCAACGTGCTGCTGCCTGTCATCCGCTCCTCTCCAACAACGTGCTGCCAATCACGCTCTTCACGCGCTCGCTACCTGTGCCCTGTTTTGTAGGGTACTTCCATTATACACAAAACTCGCCCACACGACCCCGTTCTTCTTCACTTCCACAGCTTACCCTATCCATCCGTTTTCTTCTTTGAATTTGACGCAAAGCGAATAAAACCTTTCCACCCCTCACGATACAACAACTGAACCAATGTGCCTGAAGTGGACACCAAGAAAACAAAAGGAGTCAAACAAATTACAACAGGTAACAACAATTCAAAAGCACGAACATCTTTCGATTGGATCCAAAACCATACCCCAACACCTGTAAACATAATTACCTGACCAATCGTCACAGTCAAGCCCATCAATAAAGCAAAAATCAATTTGTTTAATTTGTTTTGCGTTTCTAGTTTGATCAATCCATATATAACAGCAAACAAACCTAACTCAAGTAGAATTGTAAAAATAAACACTGCTATTTGAAAAATAGACGCTTTCATTTTGTATTTCCAATCTCCATAAAAGCACTTGTCTGAAACACAATTTCTGCTCTCAGATCCGGCGGGAAAAGCGCCCCCAAATCATTTACAAAAGCCATCGTTTGTAAAGGAACAGATGTTAATCCAATTGGCGAGGCCCATCCAGCTACTGTTAATCCACTGCTTACCAAAGAATCTCTTCCCAAAACAATTTTCGCATCAATGTAAATTTTATTGCCTGTTTTTCTTAAGTCAAATTCAAGATCTGTTTGACCAGATGACAAATCTGACACAATGGTTGCTCCTGTTGCAAAAGAAGCAAGCGCATTGCCAATTCCAGCAGCACAACGAACCCCAGGATTAAGTTCAAAAAGCCCAACACCTATCGCAGCGCCAGCAGGACCAGTGACAACAACTGTTGTTTCCCCACCAGGAGCAGATATTACAACACCAGCACTTGCACCAATGGTCGCTGCTGTAACATCGCCCATGGCAACTAAGCTATCAATGAGAAGCCCCATACCATCTAGCCCCGCAGACAGCCAATCCATTCCTTTTTCTAAATCATTGTTTTCAAGTCCTGTCAATCCTAATACCAAAGTTATTGTTTTATGAAGGCTAAAATGTTCACACCTATCCCAATGCGCTCCTTCATATCCCCCATCATCCACCATATGCCCACTCGGATCCGTGTACCGCAGCGGATTGTTCTCCACATACGCATACCGATCCCAGCCCGGCACGTCGCCCGGTTGCGGCACAATCGTATCCGCCTGCACAAAGCGGCCTAGTGCCGGGTCATACCAGCGCGCATTGTAGTACATCAGCCCAAACTCGCTCATGTTCGAATACTGACCAGTGTAGGTGTACTTCGTCGGCAGGCTGCCATAGCGCACTTCGCCCCACGGTTTGTACCCTGCAACATCCATATTCCCCGCCGCATCTATCACCACACTGCTACTCCCCAGATGATCGCCCAGAATATAGCTCACTGTGCCACCTGTTCGCATTCCAATTCGCTCACCTCCAGCATAGTAGTACTTCTTCATCGTACTGCTACTGCCGCTCCACTCCAACAAGTTGCCCACAAACACCGTTGTTACACCGCCAATCTCACTTTTCACACGCACCCCCTTCCCATTATACACAAAACTCGCCACAACAACCCCGTTCTTTTTCACCTCCACCAACCGATTGTCTGCATCGTATCTCAAATCATACGTATCACTGCCAACGATCCGTTTCGTCTGATTCCCATTCGCATCATACCAATACTTCTGCACCCCATTCACGTGTGTCACGGCATGGACATGGCTACTATCCTGATACCCATACACTACCCCAGCTTTACTTGCCAGATTGCCGCTCTTATTGGCATAGGTGTAGCTCTCCAGCGGATACACGCCCTGTGTACCACCCGTTGCCACTGCCGAGGTCAACCGATCCAACGCGTCATACTGGAAAGTCTGCGTCTGCGTCCCGCCCCGCAATGTATCTTGAATCTGCGTGATGTTGCCCACTGCATCATATTGATAATGCAAGTTCAGCCGATTGTTGTAGTTCGGAGAAACACCCGCTGTCAATGTCGCTAAGCGTCCACCTCCTTCTTGTCCCCAATCCACATAGCTATAATTCTGCCGCAAGCCGCTGCCCAAATTTCTCTCCGTCAGCCGCCCAACGGCATCATACTTGCTGCTGCTCACATAGCTGCTTGTCCCCACTACTGTGTTCAACGCCATTTGTGGCAGGTAGGTGTAGGTCACCACTTCGCCTTGCCCGTTAGCATTATCGCCCGGATAGCGGATCGTTTTGACTTGATCGGCGCTATTATACGTCCAGTTCGTCTGGAAAGTACCCGTTCCTATGACCAACGTTTCTTTCGTCACCCGCCCGCGTGCATCATATTCCCAACTACTGCTTCCACTGCCATCCGTCATCCCCGTCTGCTGACCAATTCCGTATGTGCCAGCATCGTAGGTGTACGATACCGTTGCAGTAGTTGGACATCCTGCCCCATAAGTCTTGCTAACCAATCGGTTCAGATCATCATAAGCCAGAGTCGTTGTACAGCCACGCCCATCGGTTTGGGTTATCAAATTCCCAATTGCATCATAGGTATAGCTCCACCCACCCATATCAGGATCGTTCAGGGTCAGTTTGCGCCCAGCTCTATCATACGTGATTGTGGTGATCGCTCCGCTGGCGCTGGTCGCTTGGACCAAACGGTTCAATTCATCATAAGCATAACTTATCCCAACATCCGATCTTTTACTGCTGATCATCTGCCCCCATACGTTGGTCGCCGTTTGTGATGTGTGTCCATTTCTATCATAATGAGTGCCCACCAAACGATTTTGGAAAACAGTGTAATAATAGACATCCGTCGTATTATCTGGATATAGTACAGTATATACCCGATCCAAAAGATCAAAGGTCGTAGTCGTTTTAGGGACTGAAGCATCCGGTGTACAATACAAAGTTGTACAGTTAGTTGGAGAATAGGGAACACTCTGTGTTTGTTGACGCAGGCCAGCATTGTATGTAAAGTCAGTAACTATGCGTTTTCCAGCTACTCCATCAATGGTTGCGTTCAGCACTTGGGTTTGAATTAGTTGTCCAGCGCCATTATATATCTTGCGCAGCTGAAAATATGTTCCGTTCTCCAAACGCTGTTCGGCCAGTGTTGAAAAATAACACCCCGTCCCTGTACACCCTGCTGATGGATCCGAATAGGTAATTCGAACAGTTGGAAAACTGCTGCTATCTCCGGGCCGAATGATTGTTAACAACCGGCTAAAACCATCATAGGTAGCCGTTGTTGTTGTTGCCGCTCCATTTGGCCCTATTTCACTGATTGGAACACCAAGGTTGTAATTGTAAGCAATGTTTGTTGCTTGTCCCAGGTTGTTAATAACCTTCAATGGATAAGTGAAATAGCCATCCGAAGGGCAATTCGGCTGTCCGGAAACGGATGCTCCATAACAAGTTGTTGTTGTTTGAGAAATTCCTGAGGGCAAACTATTTTCAGAAGCACTTGGCTGTTTATACACGATCGTTTTTACCAGGTTTCCCCATGCATCATATTCATACTGCGTATCTCGGAATTGACCATTGTCTGTTAATTTCTGTTTCTGTGTTGTAACCAACCCGCGCACTGGCGGCGTCCACCAATTTGTGGCACCATCATACCAGTTCAAGGCCAGGCTCATTTCGTTTTGCACCGCGACATCATTTCCCCCTGGCTGACACCACCCCGGTGGACAGCGATACGTGTAAACAATCGCTGGATAAGCAACCATATTCTTAGCAACATTCGGGTAAAACCGCGATAGCTGCATTCGATAGGGCTGCCATGCACTTCCATCCCATGCAGCCTCGTACACCCGCGTGACATTACCATACTGCAAGTTCCCTTGCGATGCTTCATCATAGTAATACGACACGCGCTTTCCCAACTTATTTCCGGTACCATCCCCAAGCCATTCATCTTGATATACAGTATAGATCCACCGCCCAGTCAAATCCCAATAACGAACGCCTGTAAAAGGATTGTACGGATAGGTTACACTTGTCGGCACAAACTGATATGCATAAGTAGTGGTCGTTTTCTTAAATTCATAACCGCCTGCATCTTGTAAGATCACCTCATATAGTTTGCCATTGTAAATATCGTCCTGGCGAAACTTATAGATCGTTTTTATCCCCGAAGAATTTGTTTCCGTCACCTGCGCATGTCCGCGAAATTGCGCATATTTGCGATTGTAGCAGGCGTAATTTCGTTCCAATTCCTGATAATTGCTTGCCGAAGGGTCTGGAAGGGCACATCGGTTATCTGCCGCAATCGCCGAATGGCCCTCGTCATTAACAGCTGGCCCTATATAGGAATATGTTGTTTGTGCAATCAATGTATTGCCAACAAACGTTTGTTTTGATAACACCCGATAATGAGCGGGTAATGCCGTGAACCTTTGCCAGCTTACATAGCATTCTGCATCATCATCGAGGTTATGAACTCGCATTCGAGCTTCAATTGCATGGATCGGCATTTTAAGAATATCTGTCGCTGTAGTTTGGCTACTTGGATGTACCGGACCCCAAACACATTGCCCATTATTGCAACTGCTATGCCCAGAAATTCCTAGCTGATAATTGCCATCTGATCGAACATCAGCACTAAATTTCACCATGCCGCCAGGATAGAACCGGTCTCCTGGAAATTTTGTCAGAAACGTTTCCCCATTGTCACAACGATAGCTTTGCCCATAATTTACCTGATAGGTATGCGGCCCCTCCGTGTATGCCCATGGATCTGTTTCATAATTAAATACCACACGCCCATCATATCCGTTTTTGATCTCTGTCAAATGCATCTGATCGCCATACACAAACTCTGTTGCAGGCAAGCTATTTCCTGCACCATCGTACTCGCGCACAGAACTTAAAGTAACGGTTAGTCCGTTTTGTCCTTCATGCGGCCAAAACACCCCAGGGAAAATAGCGCCGTCATTATACAGAAAATCATATCGTCTTAGCACCGTTTCATAACTACCATTTCCATCCGCATCATGTTCCACTACAATTTCTGACAAACGTTCTTTTTGATAAAACATCAACGTTGTTTCATCTTCCCAAAGCTCAAGGTAATCTTTCCGCTCTGGTGCTTGCGTGAATTGATTAGCAAACCCTGAGCGAATAAATGAAATTCGATATCGCTGATTAGGGTAAATGATCGTACGAGGATAAACAGATACATCCGTCAAATGATTTGGCTTATTTGTTTTGTCACAATCTCGTTTTCCGGTTGTGTAATGATCATACTGGTAAACAATTTTGGGCCCATCCACAGCACTATCATAAAGAGGACTTCTTGCTTCCGTCAACGACCAACGCCATATCTCTTTGGGCGGATTATCACACCCTTCCAGAGGATACACAGCCCGGTCTGCAAACACATATTGCCCTCCGTTCTTATCCCAGACCACCCAATAAGATGTATCCTTGTTGGCTACCGTATCTCTCTGCAAATAACGCCGAATCAACAGATAACTTTCATCCCGTGTGTGATAGTCAGTTGTATTGGTGTTCCCATCCGGGTCTCCGTCATCTTCAATTAACAAGTATCCGGCACCATTTAAAACAAGTGTAAAAGTATCATCCTCTAGACGTTTACGGGTTCCATTTTGATTTCTTTCAATATACCCCGTATCCAGCGACCAGCCCATTCCCACCCAACTAGACTGGGTTCGCGAATCGGCCGCATCCACGGTCTCACTCGAATAACTCAGTGCCAAACTTGGTTGAAATCCTCCTGGCCCGGATGGCAGCCAAAACGACATTCCATAATTTGCACTTCCCGAAAACAGCGACGTTGTTGCTCCATCCAATGTTGGCAAACCTGAGGCCTGCCAATCCTGAATATTGAACGAGAAAGTTGTCAGGTGTGTTGTTTCAGCAGTGACTGTGTTTTCCTCAATATTTACAGCGGAAGGCAGAAAACGCCAATCCTGAATGGCCTCATCATAATACACCATTGCCAGATTCTCTTCATCCCCCCAAACGGCTGTTTCATCATACTGAGCAGTGATTACAATCGGCTCATTAAATTGATTAATCCCGCGGCTTTCTGACATATCCGCAGCATTGATCTCAAACACCATGCCACCAGCTGGTGCAGGCAGCACGTCGTCTCCGCTTAGCACTCGAACACTGAATTTAGCATCTTCGATCAATGCCCCCTGGGGAATTTGGATCCTTATCCTTTCATCTAACGCACGAATTTCGCCGCCCTCTCGTGAAACAGATTGCATGAATGGCTCAACCGGTACCATCACTATATCTTTTGCAAATACTTCGCCATCCGCCACAATCCATGCCTGAAAAGCAATTTCCGGATCTAGAATCTCGTGTTCAGCGCGCACTTTCAAACTTCCATCCAACAGCGTTCCCATTTTTAATTCGTGCGTCGCCGGATCATACACAAAGCCCTGATCTTCGGAAATCGGCAAGACCCCTTCAGGAAGTAGCAATATCCACTCCGCTTTTTCTGGTAAGGGGTGCAGCCAACGCCATGAAATTCGCATTTCGCCAAATTGTGCCAGTTGTGCGGGCTCAAATTCCCATTCCAGCCAGTCCTGAACGCTCTCTTCCGTTGGCTGAGTTTCGGTCTCTATCATAGCTGTTGGTGTCACTGCAAGCGTTGGCTGCACTGTTTCCGTTGGCAACAGCGTTTCTGTGGGTGTCACTGTCTCCTCAGGCAACAATAGTGTAGGTGTTTCTGTTGGAGAGGCTGTGACTGTCTCTTCGGGTGGTAATGGTGTAGATGTTTCCGTTGGAGCAGGCGGCTGCTTCCCCTGCATCAAAACAGAAGCAGCCCCCTCACTGCCTGACAACCACGAGAAAACAACCGGTGTTAAGCTATTCA
>Ga0208695_1003363_pt1 | contig 10881 bp, 8 predicted proteins | sample AD_UKC111_MetaG_FD_184449 | JGI IMG/M metagenome (GOLD analysis project Ga0208695, IMG submission 184449) | Active sludge microbial communities of municipal wastewater-treating anaerobic digesters from Hong Kong - AD_UKC111_MetaG (SPAdes)... | ecosystem: Engineered > Bioreactor > Anaerobic >... | reverse complement strand
CTTTGCAATCTTTATTATAGTTGAAAGCACAAGTGATTGATTCTTGAAATCCAGAAAAGCTGTGGGTTCATCGAGTAAAAATATTATTGAGTCAGTCATCAATGCTCTCAAAAAAAATGCGAGTTGTAGTTCTCCACCACTTATTTCGTTCATATGCCTGTTTGCAAGATAGGTAAGGTTGTATTCATCGAGAAGGTCGTAAGCTTTTTCGTAATGTAACCTTGATGGATATTGAAAAAATTTAAGGTGAGGATTTACCCCAGAAACAACTATGTCTATCACCTTAAATGGTTGGGAAATATTGATAGTCTGAGGGATATAACTTATAAGCGAAGAATACTCTTTCCTTCTAAAGTTTGAAATATCCGTTCCATTAATAATTATTGTTCCACTTTGAGGTTTTAAAATAGCCGTCAGACACTTTAAAAGAGTGCTTTTCCCCGCTCCATTAGGACCTAAAATAGCACAAATATCTTTTTTATTAAGCGAAAAAGATATCTCTTTTATTGAAAAATCTTGATATGAGAATAATAAATCTTTAACCTGTATGGTATTCATGTGTATATTTATATTTGATCTTTTTGCTATTTGTAAGTCTATTTTTTGATAAAATCAGGCATTTACTTTTAATGAGCACTTTCTAGGCTCTTCTCAATTTTTCTTTGTATGGCAAGGTCTTGAAAACTAACAAAGAGTTATAAGATAATTTGCCGTACAAACCCTGGATTATTTATTAACTAAAAGTAGTGAGGTAATCTCGTCTTTTGACAAATTTAAAGCATAAACTTTGCCATATAATTTTTGAAGCAAGACTATGTATGTATCTAAATATATATTTTTTGATATAATATTTCTAATAAAGCAAATTCCACCAACTATTTCGAAGGATGGAAGATCCCAGGAAACTATAAAAGAGGGAATAGTATAAATCTGCTTATTCTTTACAGCATTTATGCTACTGAATCGTGAATCCTGAAGAATTTGTTCCCTTTTTTCAGCTGTATACGAACTTAGAAGAATAATATCAGGGTTCATTCCTATAAGAGTTTCAGGATTAATATCAACTTTAGTTTGATTGTATGCATCTGTTACAGATTTACCTCCAGAAAGATCTATAAGATAACTCTGGATCGAGTCTTTTCCAAAAGTTCGTAAAATATTGCTTCCGGCTATATAAATCTTCGGTTTTCCAGAATAAGTTTTGCCCGAAAAAGTTTCTTTTGTGCTTTCAAAGCTGTTGAGATCTTCCTGAACAAGAGTACTAATCTCTTTAGCCTCTTTTTGCTTTCCAAATAAAGCTGCAATCTCTTGCACTGCTTTTAAAAACTTTGAAGGAGTTTCAACATCAACGATAAAAACTGAAAATCCCATCTCTTTAAGTTTATCTACTCCACCTCTGCCTATTTGAGAAATTATCAAATCTGGCTTTTTTGCAGCTATGTTTTCAAATATCAAGTTATTTCCAGAGAAGCTACTTCCCCAGTTCTTATACTGTGGGGCAACTCGCTCAAATCCTTTCCCGATAAGATTTGTACCATATTGAGCATCCACAATAAGATCTTTAAGTGATAAACTTATCATTATCTGAGTAGAAAAAGGATCCAAAGTAATGACAGATTTGATTTCTTTCTTTATCTTTATATCATTTCCCATCATATCTTTGACAATAATATAATCTTGATCAGTAAATGAGAAGAAGAAAAACAAAAAAGTAAATAAAAATACGATAGCAATAAATTTTTTACTTGTTTTTAGAGCCATTTAAGTCTCCTATGTTATATCTCTTTCAGAGTGAAACAACCAAAAATAATATAGATTTACCCGATTTGAGCCAATTATTTATAGCAAAAACAGTATAAAAATCAAAGATAATGTTTTCCACTTTTCTTGATTTTTTTAGATAAAATGAATAAATTATTAATGATAGGTGAGTTATATAAACTTTTATTTTTATAAAAAAGAACATTTTTATTATCAACAAATCTGAATTAAACAAGTATATGGTGAAAAGAACAGATTTGTCGAAAGAATCAAAATTATACAGGAAAAATTATGAATAATCCAAAGACTTTACTTAAGGTAAAAGATTTAACCCTGAAAAAAGATGGAAGAACTTTACTCAACTCACTAAATCTTGAGGTGTGGGAAGGTTATGTTCATGCAGTTGTTGGACCTAACGGAGCAGGAAAATCCACTTTTGCAAATACTATTATGGGTTTGTCCGGCTATAGACAGATAGAAGGAGATATCTTATTTGATGGAGTCTCTATAAAAGATCTTTCAATAGAAAAAAGAGCAAAACTTGGCATAACTCTTGCTTTTCAAGAACCAGCAAGATTTGAGGGCATAACAGTAGAAGATTTTCTCCTTGCAAGTAGCAAATATTCAAAATCAAAAAAAGAAGATAAAAGAGCTGATAATTCAAATGCTTCTGTTGAAAATTTTGATGATATCATAGAAAAAGGTCTTTTGAAGGTAGGACTTGATCCTATAAAATATAGAAAAAGAGCCGTCGATAAAAACCTTTCTGGAGGAGAAAGGAAGCGTATTGAGCTTGCATCTATCTATGTTATGAAGCCAGTATTGGTCATCATGGACGAACCTGATAGTGGAATAGACATAGACTCTCTCAACTATATTTATGAGATTATCTCTGATTTTAAAAAGGAAGGTTCTACCGTAATACTCGTTACTCATAGCCAGCAAGTTTTAAGGTGGGCTGATCATGCATTTCTTCTTTGCGGAGGAAAACTTGTAGATAAGGGAAAGATGAGTGATATGTTAAAATATTTTTCAAATAAGTGTAAACCCTGTGATCATATCGGAGCACCTGATACTGATATTAAATAAAATGATCTTATCAAAATACCAATATACCTTTTGCTAAATAATCTGCAAAAATAAGAAAAAAAGAGTTAAAATTCACATAAAAAATATTTATTAGTTTGAGGAAAAAATGGACAAAAATAATGATCTTCAAATAGTAAAACAGCTTCTCGATTCGGCTGAACTGCATGATTTATCAGATAAGATCGCTCATGTCGAGATACATGGCAACAAGGTTCTTGGACTTCACCTTGTTGATGGACTTTTGATTAACTCTAAAAGCCTTGATGATGGAGTAGATATAAATATTACCGTTGAAAAGGGAGTTAAGTTAGAAAATCCGGTAAGATTTTGCTTTGGTTTGATACCTCCTGATGGAATTCAAAAGTTAAGGATAAATACTATCTTAAAAGAAGATTCACAAGCGACATTCATAGCCGTCTGCACATTCCCAAATGCTAAAAATATACAGCATATTATGGATGCAAATATTACACTTGAAAAAAATGCAAAACTAACCTACTTTGAAAGACATATTCATGGACCACATGGAGGAGTAGCTATTGTACCTAAAACAAAAGTAATAGTTAAAGAGAATTCTTCCTACATTTCAGAATTCGAACTTATAAAAGGTGATGCAGGGAGTATAGATCTGCAGTATTTTGCTGATGTTTATAAAGATGGTTCTGTCTATATGACTGCAAGGATATATGGTAAAGGTAATGATAAGATAAAAATCCTTGAATCCGCTCATCTCATAGAAGAAAATTCTGCTGGAGTTTTAATAAGCCACCTTGCGGTAAAAGATGACTCAAATGCAACGGTTGAAAATGAAATAATCGCTGATGCACCATATTGCAAAGGGCATGTTGACTGTAAGGAGATAATCCAGGGAAATGCTAAGGCTGTAGCCATACCAAAAGTTACTGTCAACAATCCGAAAGCACAGGTTACACACGAAGCAGCTATAGGTTCAGTTGATTCAAAGCAGCTCGAAACTCTCATGAGCCGGGGCTTATCTGAAGATGAAGCTGTTGATCTGATAATATCGGGACTTTTAAAATAATTTTATGACTTTACTTTATTTTAAATTTGATTTAGAAAAGGCTTTTTGTTAATATGTATATTTGCCTGAAATAATCCTATTGAAGGCTTTTCATACTCTAGGTAATCTTCTAGAAAAGAGCATCTGATTCAACTAGATTCATCCATTAAAAAAAATAATGCAGTTCCGATTAACCATTATTTTTTAAGCTCTTCGCAGTTTTCTTTGTATAACTTAACCAGACAAAATCCAAAATAATGGAATATTTTTAAATTTGAGCTATTTTTATTCAAAGGTGGTTTTATTTAATTTTATCTTTCAATATGAGGTTTAATTATGTCAAAATATAAAAGTGCGATGGCTATTCAAGTTATCCCAATAGGAATAACAGAGAAGAAAGATATATACGATTTTGTTGATATTGCCATCAACTGCATAAAAGAATCCGGTCTTGAATATTTAGTTGGTCCTTTTGAAACTACCATCGAAGGGGAACTTGAAGATCTTTTAGCTCTTGTTGCAAGAATCCAGAAAAAACTTATAGACTCTGGTCTTAAAACAGTTGGCACCAACATAAAACTATGGACTGGCAATATCGGTTCAACTTCTGAAAAATTAAATCGACATAAAGAAAACTGCGGGAGACTATGATGAAAGAGCGTATTATTTACATGATTTTATTTATTACAATTATTTTCTCTTTTTCAATATTAGACTTATCTGCTATAAACCCTGAAGCAGATACAAGTATACAGATAAGGCAAGAAACAATTACCAAGTTTCTTGTCGCAGTCGGAGATCTTTCAAATACCGAAAAATTTTCTGTAGTTGGACTTTCAGGAACATATACATGGTTAGTTCAAAATCCAAACATAACTTTTTTACCTGGCAAGGCACTTTTTACAGCTGATGTTACAATAACTATAAACCCAGGCAATATTTCCACAAAATCAACTGCAAATGGTGAAGTTTCTGTAAAATATGATAACGAAACAAATAAAATTTCTATCAGAGTTACAAAAGCCATAGTAGAGATAAAAGCTAAAATTCTTGGTAATATGATAAAAATAGCAGAGATAGACCTGGCAAAGTACTATACCATAGCCTTCGATTTTCCTGGACCGAAACCTTTTGAATCTGTTGTCGATGTTAAAATGCCAGATGGAAAAATTAAAAAATTATCTATTGTGACAAATCCTGTATTAACTATTGCAGAGGGAGCCATAGTAGTTGGCACTTCAATGCAGTATAAGCCTATTCAGTGATTTATTGACTCTGTTATTACTATTTTGCTAATTTTTATGGCTAGAAAACCTTTTTTATATTTTCTATTTTAGAGGCAGACAAATTTACATTCAAACAAATCTATATGCAAAATTATAGTAACACCAAATTTTGTAAAAAAAATAAAATTCAACAAAAGAAAATAAATCAATTAAGTTTGCATGAAAAAACAAATTCTTATTATTTTTATCTTGATTTTTTCAATGTTCATTGTATCTATTTTGATCTATGGCTTTTTTATTACTTCTGTGATTCCTTTAAACAAAGATTTTAATCTTGAAGTTAAAAATGGTGACACACTATCTTCAGTTATAAAAACTCTTAAAAAACATGGACTCATGGGAAATGATTTTATAATAAAGATCTATACAAGAATATTTTTTCCGGATCTTGTTATAAAAGTTGGCTCCTATAGAGTATCAAAATATACAACCTACTGGTCTTTGATGAAAGATTTAAATAAAGGGATAGGATTCTTAAAGAAAATAATCATTCCACCAGGTTTAAAATTATCTGAAATTGCATCTCTTTTTGAATCAAATAATGTTATGACAGAAGAAGATTTTTATATGGTTATTAGAAAAGACTCTTTCCTGGCTCAATGGGATTTTTTTCATGATAAGAATCTTATAAATTACTGGGAAAATTTTAAAACACAGATCCCTTTAGAAAACAGACTTGAAGGTTTTCTTTATCCTGAAACTTATTTTGTTTCTGAAAATACAAAACCTAAAGAAATTCTTAAGATTTCAGTGGACTATTTCTTTTCAATTTTATCAAAAATACCTTTAATAGATAAATTAAGCATAGAAGAAATATACAAAAAAATCATAATAGCATCCTTGATCGAAGAAGAAGCTGTGGTTGATTCTGAAAAGCCTATAATAGCATCGGTTATTTATAATAGGCTTAATAAGGGTATGCGACTTGAACTCTGTCCTACGGTCGAATACATTTTACCAGAACACAAAAAGAAGCTTACAGAGGATGATCTGAAAGTTCCATCTATTTACAATACATATCTTCACAAGGGTTTACCCCCAACTCCTATTTGCAACCCATCGTTTAATTCTCTTAAGGCAGCTTTTTTTCCAGCAAAAACAGACTACCTTTTCTATGTTGCAAAAGGAGATGGTACTCATTATTTTTCCAGAACATTTGACGAACATCTCAAATATAAAAGTAAATCAACTTATTATTAGCATATATTTTTTTATAAAATAGCTTTAAATGATTCTCTAAAAACATCTGTATTGCATAGTGTTTTAGCAAATAGATAGCCATTTTTTACATATATATTTGCAAGTTCTTTATCTTGAAATTGTTTTATAGCACTTGCGAGCTCTTTAGAATTTTCGCAAATAGATATCCCGGAAGGTCCATAGGAAAGAATTTCAGGTAAGGCTCCACTATTAAAACCTATAACAGGGACTTTATTTATAAATGCCTCTATGACGACAAGACCAAAAGTCTCTTTCCACTTTTTCCTTGAAGGAACTACAAGAAGATTTATCTTTTTGAAAAATTCCTTTTTATCTTCTATAAACCCAAGAAATGTAACATCTTTTTCAACTTTTATTTCATTTATCTTCGAATATATCAAACTTTCATATTCACTGTCTAAAAATTTGCCTGCAACATAAAGATGAAACTTTATATCATCCTCTTTCAAGATTTTTAGGGAATCTATTAAAATATCCAATCCCTTAAGATAGGTTAATCTGCCAATAAAGCCGATATTTAAAATATTATCCTGTTCTTTGCATATTTCATTTTCTGTTTCATCATAATAAACAGGATTATAGATAAGCTTAACTTTATTTACAAAATAGGGAAATGTTTCAAGCAGGACCTGCTTGCAAAAATTACTCGGAGTAACAATAAATTTAGCTCTTTTCAAGAAAAAGATATTTGGAAAAACACTGAGTTTAAAGCTATTATGTCTTATTATTATTAATCGAGTAGCTTTTTTAATGAATAGTGAAAGATAGTATTCCCCTGCTGTATGGATAATAACCGTATCAGGCTTAATATTCTTAACTAAATGAATGAACTTGATCAATGACTTAATGTTAACTATCTTTTTCTTTGTAAAAGAATGAAATACATAACCATTTTCTTTCAGGTGATTTTCAAAATCTGAATTTTTTAAAACAAAATGAATAAGCTGATATGTCAAATCGTTTTTTAGAGATTTTTCAAGATTTATACAGTATTCATCAACACCACAATAATTTTTTGAAAAATTTATAGAAATAATCTTTTTAGGTTTTATCATCAATATTTACAATAACATTAGTTATTAAAATTTATTTTTAAAAGTTTTATTTTAGATTTATTTTTTTATCTTGATTTACTTAACATTAAATACCAATTTTTTAAATAAAAATCTGGATACTCTCTAAAAATTTTTTTCACCAAAAAAAATTATCTGATGAGGTTTTATGCATATATTTTCAACTTCAGATTGATATATCTTCTTTTCAAAGTCGTAATCATAAACAAAAAGTTTTGAGATTTCATGATCATAAAAAATAAGCTTAAAATCAGCTTTCGTGAATGTATATTTCTTATTACTCAGATTTATGAACCCGAAGATCTGTTTTTTATCATCATACAAAAAGTATAAATCTTTTTTAAAATATCTTCTGATACAAAAATTTTTAAGATTTAAAAATTCATAAAAAGCAAAAACTTTTTCTTTTAGATTCATATCTATATCATCAAGATCATCTGAAATCATTATCTGACTTCCAGCTATATAATTAACAATATTTATTAGAAACTTTTCATCATCATTTAATTTAGTATTAGATTTTCTGAAAAAACAGACATCTGGATCCGAAAAAAATACTGATTTGTTAAGTATTAACCTTGCTATTGTATCAGTAAGGCTCATATATGCTGATGGTCTTCCTTCATAACCTGCAATTTTTGCTAAAGGGTACTCCCACTGTTCTTTTGTGTCTGCACCTATTCTCATTATCTGAAAATACGGAAAAGAAAGCTGCAAAAAAGCTCCACAACCAAGTAAAATTGCCCTGTTATTCACCTTTTTTACAAGTTCTTCCATAAAAAGATTATAATAATATGCACCGCCATGCCCCGTATTTGTAAATTTTCCATCTATAAGTCCGCAGTATAAAAAATCTAGTTTAATATATGAAAATCTATATTTTTCAATAAGTAAATCAACCTGCTCTACTATAAAATCTCTAACATCTTCAATGGAAAGATCAAATGTATAAAAATCTCCCCCCCAGAGAGGAACATTCCCACATACAACTGGTTGTCCGTTAGAATCTTTAAGTACCCAATCTTTCTTTTCATGGTATATTTTTGAACCTTTTAGAAGAGCCAGAGGTGCTATCCATATACCAGGAACACTTGAACTTTTAGATATTGTATCTGAAAGTTTTTCTAAGGGAGTCGGAAATTTTTCTATGTCTTGTTCCCATTGTCCAACAACCTTTTCCCAGCCATCATCTATTTGAAAGACCGTCTTTTTATTAAAAAACGAAGGAAGTTTTTCTAAATTTTCAATAACAACTTTTTCATTAACATTTGTATAATAGTTATACCATGATTCCCATCCATAGATATGTTCTGTGCTTTTATCAAAGATTTCAAACTCTTCAAGCATGCTTTGATTTCTCTTTAAGTGATCAGAAAAAAGAAACTTAAGATTCTCCTGCAATTCAGATGAGCTATTTTCAAAACAGAAATATATCCAGTTTATTATGAAACCATCATCGATCTGCTCTTTTTTAAGACCGGGATCAATATATAAAGAATTTTCTTTTTTATCATATATGAATGTTGTCGGATATATATGATTTGTCGATACAATTGTAATGGCTTTTTCTGAGGGGAATCGTTCAATAAAGTGCATAAAAAAGCTTGAAACAAACTTGCCTCTTTTAACTATTTTTGGTTCATAATCAGATTTAATGAATCGCAGCAAATCCTTTCTGAGTCTTATATTTGTTTGATTTTCAGTTAAAAAATATTCGTAAGCCTTTGACCAGGATTGACAACCACTGGTAAGAACTGAAAAAGGTTTTAGAATAGATAGACTTGAGGGTAAATCCTCAGATTTTAGATTGCTGATAAAATTTAATGATTCAAAGATAAAGTGAAATGGATCTTTTATTTTAATATAAAGGGACTTTATATCGGTTTTTTTAATATTAACAATAGATACTCCAAGATTAAAGATAAGATTCTTATCATTATCAGGATTTTTCAAGTTTTCAATCCTTATGGTTGAAAGAACTTCTCTACCATTCAAATAAACTGTTAACATATTTTTCCCTTCAAAATTTTATGTTTTTAAATTTTCAGATTTTGCCTTTTAATCATTTCTTTTCAGGTCTTTTGACTTTCAACTTTTGACTAAATTGATAATTTTTTTTTTCGGACTTTCAACTTTTGACTGCGATACTCATATGTGTATTGCTTTTCCTATGGAAGCCAAAGCTGCTTCAACAAAGACTTCTGTAAGAGTTGGATGTGGATGAACTGTATCAAATATATCTTCCACAGTTAAGCTATGAAAAACAGCTAAAGATGCTTCCATGATCATGTCTGTAGCATGAGTCCCTACAATACTTGCTCCTATAATTGTGTGATTTTCTGGCTCAACAAGAACCTTTACAAAACCTTTTGTTTGTCCAGTCGCTCTTGCCTTACCGTTAGAAATGATAGGACAAACTCCTTTAAGATAGTTTATATGAAAATTTATGCAATCCTTCTCCTTAAGTCCAACACTTGCTATCTCTGGTATGGTAAATATTACTGATGGTATAGATTTATAAAAATATTCTCTTTTAAAGTCAATTTTTCTCTTATCCATATGTTCACTGCCCTGTTTGTTTTCACACAGCTTTGATTCGTTTGCAGGAGATACTCCTTTTTCTATTATATCTGACACAGCTATTTCACCCTGTTTAGAAGCTGTATGAGCGAGCATGAGCTTACCTGTAACATCTCCTATCGCATATATACAGGATTTTGATGTTTTCATCTTTTCATCAACATCTATAAAACCCTTTTCAGTTATCTTTATCCCTGTTTTTTCAACTCCCTCTGGAAGAACTGGTCTTCTACCTATGCTTAAAAGCATCGCATCAAAGTTATATTGTTCATCTTTACCATCTTTTGTTTCACATCTAACTGTAAACACATTATCTTTAAAATTTACCTCTTTCACCTTTATTCCAGTAGAGATAGTTATATTTCCAGACCTTTTGAGTCCATCAAAAAGCTCTTTTGCCACATCTTCATCTTCAGTTGGTATCAATGTTGGCATCATTTCAAAGATATGAACCTTAACACCGGCAAGAGAGAAAAAAGTAGAAAACTCGCAACCTATGACACCTCCTCCAATAATCCCCAAAGATGCAGGCAACTTATCCAGTGCCCATATATCATCTGATGTAAGGATCTCCGGTTTATCAAAGGGGGGAAATTTCACAGGAACAGAGCCAGTTGCAATTATTATATTTTCAGCATTTATGGTATAGATATCTTCCAAACTTGAAGTATCTTTAATAACTATTGTGTGTTCATCAGAAAAGCGAGCCTCCCCAAAAATGGTTGTAAGGTTATCCTTCTTTAAGAGAAGTTCTATCCCTTTTCTTGAAGTTTGAACGGTTCGAGAAACATGTTTCATAACATCAGAAAAATCTATCTTTGCATTTTCGACATTCAGGCCTACCCTTTTT
>Ga0208695_1003360_pt1 | contig 10883 bp, 10 predicted proteins | sample AD_UKC111_MetaG_FD_184449 | JGI IMG/M metagenome (GOLD analysis project Ga0208695, IMG submission 184449) | Active sludge microbial communities of municipal wastewater-treating anaerobic digesters from Hong Kong - AD_UKC111_MetaG (SPAdes)... | ecosystem: Engineered > Bioreactor > Anaerobic >... | reverse complement strand
TAATATAGTCTAGGTTTGGATCTAATTGTTTGATAAACTCATCCATGGTATAGTCTCTTTTCTTTTGTTAATTTTTATTTATCGTATCATATTTTTTCGATTATTTCAACTAACTCTGGAAAGAACCATATAATTGACCCATAGCGCCGGACAAGAATTGACCCACACCAAACCAACGGTTTACCATAAAGTGTGACAAATACTTTTATGGGAGATGACCGTATGATAAGGAGTGGGCTAATTAACATGATACGCGAAAATGTGCGAAAAGGAAAGAGTGCATATGCCGTAGGCAAGGAATTGGGCATATCAAAGAACACAGCAAAGAAGTATATGCATCAGCCAAAAACAGAACATGGGCTAAAGGGAAGGACAAGGCCAACAAAACTTGATCCTTTCAAGCCTCAAATAAATGAAATGATGGAGAACGGGATATTCAACTGTGTTGTAATTTTAGAACGGCTGCAAGATATGGGATATACCGGAGGTATCACTATTATCAAAGACTATGTGAAGCCGTTCAGGCCTGCCAGAAGCGCTCCGGCAGTACGAAGATACGAAACATTGCCTGGCAAACAGGCGCAAATGGATTGGGGTATTACCCATTACATAGATGAGAAAGGGGAAATACATAAAACGCCCGTTTTCGTAATGATACTGGGCAATTCAAGGTGCAAGTATGTAGAATTTACAAAGTGATGTGATATCTACAGTCTCTTAAGGTGCATGACAAATGCATTCGAGTATTATGGCGGTGTTCCGGAGACAGTTCTTACTGACAGGATGAAGACCGTAATAACAGGCAGCGAAGCCGGAAAGCCGATATGGAACAGCAGGTTTGAGGACTTTGCATCAGAAATGGGGTTTGTACCGAAGGTATGCCGGGTGAGGAAGCCTCAGACGAAGGGAAAAGTAGAACGCCTTGTAAACTATGTAAAGGACAATTTCCTTCCGGGGAGGAAGTTCAAGGATCTGTATGATTTAAACTCCCAGGCACTTATGTGGTGCAGGAAGGTGGACAGCAAAGTTCATGGGACTACAGGAGAAATACCACTTGAAGCTTTAAGTAAAGAACCCCTGCTGCCGCTGCCGGATAAAGCAGTTCGTGATAAATACAGGTGGGAGACCAGGAAAGTGACAAGAGACGGTGTCGTAAGCTATGATGGTGCAAAATACGGTATACCGTGGCAGTACAGCGGCAGGGAAGTAAGGGTCAGGATATTCGGAGGATTCTTCGAAGTTTACTATGGCGAGGTAAGAATAGCACGCCACAGAACAGAGTATGCATCAGGGAGGATCGTATGGTTTAAGGGACAGTATCAGGGTCTTGCTGAAAAAGGTGGGATAGCGGTACCACTTCCCTTTGCCAGGAAGGAAGGAACAGAATCAGTAGAGATACGCCCATTAAGTGTGTATGACGCACTGGCGGGGGTGATATCCAATGGTTGAACTGGAACATGCCCGAAGCATCCTTTCCGAGCTTGGGCTCGCAACAGCCTCAGAACTCTTGGATGCAAAGATTGAAGATGCAATGCATAAAGAGGCAACTTACCTTGGGTTCTTAAGTGAGCTTCTGAATGCTGAGATACAAGAGAAAAGGCGTCGAAGTGAGGAAACAAGGATAAAACTGTCAAGGCTGCCACACAGGAAAACCCTGGAAGAGTTTGACTTCAGCTTCCAGCCCAGTATAGATGTAAGGCAGATTAAAGAGTTATCAACGCTCGCTTTCGTCGCAAGAGATGAGAATGTGATATTTCTAGGTCCTCCGGGTGTTGGGAAGACTCATCTTGCAGTAGGTCTGGCGATGCAAGCCCTAAGGTCTGGTATGACGGTATACTATACCAGCCTGGCACATCTCATAGCAGACTTGAAAAAAGCAGCACAACAAGACAGGCTTAGCCGCAGGTGGCAAGTATATACCCGGCCAGATATACTGATCATTGATGAAGTAGGATATATGCAGTTGGAGCGTACATCAGCGGAATTGCTTTTCAGGGTCATATGCTCAAGGTACGAAAATGGCAGTATAATACTTACCAGCAACAAATACTTTGGCGACTGGGGCGAGCTTATGAATGATACAGTAATAGCTACAGCTATACTGGACAGATTACTGCACCATTCGCACATCATAAACATAAGGGGTGAGAGCTACAGACTAAAAGACAGACTAAAAGGCGGGGTCAGGGTCGTGCCTCCGGCCGATATATCGGTGAAGGGTAACTCGAAAAATGCGTGACCGGCTACTGAAGCCGGCGATTGATCACCGGCGTTTGGGTCAATTTTTAACCGGCGAAAAAATATTCCGGCGTTGACAAAATAGCTGGTATCCTTCCTGCTATTGCCTGTATATTGATATTCATCTGTTTCATATTTATCTATAATATAAGTGACGATAAAATGAAAGAAATCAGCGCATACGTTAATAAGCAAAGTGAAAAATTAGAAGAAAGTATTGAAGTGAAATAGATATTTAATCTTGCTATTACTCCCTATCCGTTAGTCTTAGATTCGAGCTTTTACTAAGGCTAACGGATATCATATTTATAAGAAAGAAAGGTGATAAAATGAAATCTGTAAAAAAAGAAGTAACATTAATAGCCGATAAAACGTGGCTTATTAGCGATTATTATTTAGATAATTATTATCTTGCTGTAGGCGACAAAAAAGCAGCACTAATAGATACCGGATGTGGTATTGGTAATGTATTAGATGAAGTAAGAGAAATAACAGATTTGCCTGTAGAAGTATTACTTACACATGGGCATTTAGATCACTGTGGTGGAATGTTTTCCCTTGAAAGCTGCTACATGCATCCGAATGATGAAAGTATTGCCAGGGAACATTACTATAAACCCGACATGATCAAATGGTACATCGAAACCCGTGTGCCCGTCCGGTTTCCAGGGGAAGGTCATGCCGAAGCTTTAAAAGCTGTGGTATCCGCTGAAGAGCATCCATTTTTTGAATATAAACCAATCAAAGACGGTGATACATGGGATTTAGGCGGACGTATATTGGAAGCAATTCATACTCCCGGGCACTCTGCAGGTTCTGTGTGTTATTTAGATAAGAAAACCAGAATCCTTTTCAGTGGGGATACCGTTAATAAAGGCATTATTATTATCAATAAACCCGAAGGTACAGAAAAGGAAGTTGCTATTTATAGAGATAGCATTGCAAAAATTTGGGCACGTAAGAATGAATTTGACAAGCTTGCAATTGGTCACGACGGTGGACTGCTTTATAAGGGAATCGTAAAAGATTACCTGGATCTTGCCAACGGTATTCTTGACGGTTCTATAGTTGGCCGATACGAAGAAGTAGGAATACGCAAAGGCGTCGTTGCAAGACTGGGTGCTGCTGAACTGTGGTACCGCTGCGATGCGTAATGCTATATTATTTATTGAAATTAAATTCTGTATATAGGATTTTCTAAACATAATCCCACTTGTGCGCATTTGGATAAGTCTCAAGCCGGCTTGAATAAGCCGGCTTTTAATTTAAATACATGGCTAATATTTACCGTCTTGTTAGAGTACTCTTTACAATACCTTTAACTTTGCGGTAAGTGTTCTTACTCAGCTTTAAACTTTTCATAAATCCTAACCGCCATCAGCGTTGCCTGCTCGCAGGTAGTTGTTGCGTAGCCACTTGCTGCTTCTGCCGTAGTAACTGCTTTTGGCATGAACTTGCCGTCTGCACCTTTGATAACACCAATTTTACTCATATATTTTACATGTTCAAGCGCCCAGCTGGATATATGGATTTCATCGGAAAATGACGGTGCTCCTTCAACAGAAAAATCAGCATCTGGAACCATGACCCTGATAGCTCTGCTGAGCATTGTAGCTACCTGTTCACGATTCGTTAAAGCTTTGGGATCAAATTTATTATTTCCTACACCGGTTACTATTCCAAGCTTGTATGCTTTCAACACTTCAGGATTATTCGTGTCTGTAAATGGATTTGGAGACTCGGGCTGTGCTGTTATTTCGGTAGTTTTCTGATACAGAAGTACAGCAAGCTCGGCAAATTCTTCCCTTGTAATTGGCTCTCCCATTTTATCTTTAATTGAAGGAGTAATCAAACCATACTTAACGGCTTTATCAAGCTCCGCAGTTGCCCAGTCGGATGCACCGCTGTAATATGCAGTATTTCCCACAGTTGCAATGTTTGAATAATCTGAAACCACCTTGTAGTTTATCCAGTCACCTTCATATCCCCATTGTGAATAAAAGTATGCACGGAAGGAATATACCTCTTCTTCTATTTTAACTGCGCCGGCATCATCAGTTTCACTGTAGGGATAGTAATGGTAAACTCCACCACGAGACAGGAAATCCTCAACATAAGTACTGGTGTTCCAGTATAGTGAGGGTCCCTCGTTCCACTCGTAATCCCCGTACTTGTATTCTATCTGGATTTCAATGGGATAGCAGCTTTTACCCTTATAATACTCACTATCCTCATTTAACTTTGCATCTATGTCCTTTACAGTTTCAGGTATGTCAAGCTTTATTTCAAAATACGGTACATCATCCAAATCATACTTCAGCTCTGCTGTCAGATTCTTTGGAGTTTCAAGTATAAACGGCTCATCCCCGTCATCCGGTCTGCTTGCATCCGGCCTGTCAGTTGTATCTGCAAGAACATTAAAAGGAAAAATACTGAAAATTAACATTACAAGCATAAGTACAATAATTCTTTTTTTCATTGGATATCCCTCCTGAAAACTTAAATATTATTTATCTGCCCACTGTAAATGAGCCAATACCGAACTTATACTTTGTGCTTTTCTCCTTTATTGCCAGACCCGTCATTGTTGACTTTCTGACAACAACCCTTTCGCTCTTACCAAATTTACCTATACTTCCACCCGACTCACGGATATATATAATGCCCCTGTCTACTATTTTTCCTTCCTTGTTAACAGATACATAATTACCTTGTGACACATTGTTGGAAAAGCCAAAACCTATGTCACCCATGATTTTCTGCCCCTTACCTATTGCCTTTTTCACATTTTTGAAATCTGTAAACCAGTCTGTGCTACCCTGCGCTTTTGCTCCTACTGCTGTGTATGACTCAAAATAGGCGCCCTTTGAAGGCTTGTCGTACAAAAGATTTTTAGAAATCTCAGAACTTGAGACAGGCGTTTCCAGACCTACCTTCAATCTCTCGCCGTCAGTCTGTAAACTGGCGCCAAAACCGAAAATATCTCCTTCAAAGCCCACATCTGGCAAATCTCCTTCTTCCTCAAAATGTGTGATTGCCTGTTTCTCAATATCGGGTATCATGTCGTCACCCTTTTCTTTTGCTTCGTTCTGGCTCATAATATTTTCATAATCTTCAGCTATCATCCCTAATGAGTTTAGAATTGAAATGATTTCATCGGTATAAAACATGACTGTTTCAGCGCCAACAAGATTTCCAGCCCATAACAGAAGATTGCCAATGGGATACTCGATATATTCGTAAACAGTCATAGTGCGTTCATAATCAAACTGTTTCAGTATGTCTTCTTCGGTGATATACTTTATGATCCCTCCCGAACGAAGCCAGAATTCCTCTAGTATTTGCTTAGTCTCATTATACTGCTCCCTGCTTAGCGATATTACTTCAGGTGTGTAGCTGTTATAAACCTTTTTTATTTCCTCGAGAGCCAGCTTATATTCTTCCATTGCTTTTCTCTCTATTTCAAAGAGATCTTCAGGCCGCATCGGTGTTAATACGTTATAGTCAAAACTGTCTTGTGCCGAAGCCTGTCTTTCGTTTAACTCATCCATTATTTTAAATTCTCTTTCACTGGCTTCTTCATTAAACTTCATTATTTTCTTTTCGCTCTCTAAAGTGCATTTTTTAAGTTTAAAATTGTAATAGGATTGCAGCACTTTAAAGGCATAAATCTGCCTGAGGTTTTTCTTAAAGGGATAGATATCATTACCTGCAGATGAGGGTTCATTTAAATAGTCCTCGACGGCATACTGGTAATTGTAGTATTCCCGCCGTACACTGTCATGCTCCATTAATATTTCACTCTGCATGTCAAATAACTCCTGCTGCATGCTTTCCAACTCAAGTTCGTTTATTTTGGGAAATGGTTTGAGCGTAAGCTGTGCTTCAGGTGTATCCAGACCTTCCCTTACAAAGTTGGTATCTACATTTTCCTTTGCTATCATATACAGCTCTTTTATAAACTCCTCCTGAAGCGGGTATTCATCTACTTCCGGATCTAGCTCTGCAACTGCTTCAAGGAAGGAATCAAAGTGGTGAATGGTTATATCATTAAAAAAGTGTTTTGCACTTTTAACCATAGTTTCAGCTGCTAAAATATAATCTTCGTTTTTTAAATGAATTGTGGTTAAAATCTGATAGGCCGGCCCGTAGTCAGGTGCAGCCAGCAGCGCATTTTTGGCGCAGTTTTCAGCCTCTGTAAAGTTATCCATTTCAATGTAAAGATATGCCGCATTTACAAGGATCACCGGATTATCCGGATCCTGATCCAATGCCTGTAAAAAGAAAAACAACGAATCTTCCGGGGACTTCTCAGCCAGCATAGCACCGAAATTATTGAGAAGCAGAGGATATGTTTTCACTACTTCGGCAGCAATTTTGAATGTTGTATCACTCTCTAAGTCGAACACACACGACATAGCCATATCATCTGCAAGCCCAAGCGCCATATCCACCTTATTAAGAGCATCTGCCTTTTCAAACTCTGTCATGAACGGGTGTTTTTCAATCTTAGGTGCATCCTTTGCGTATTTCTTTATTAGCTTATCTACTCTTTTAGCATATTCGCCGGTTTCCACACCAGCAATGTCTTTCGATGAAGATACTGCTATAAAATTACTGATATTGTTATCTTCCTTTTTTTCATCTTTTAACTGGCATCCCGAAAGTATACAAGTAATAAGCATAATAATAGCAATAACAGCAAAAGCTTTTCTCAAGCAATCCCCTCCCGACAATAACGCTTACATTAAATGCAAATCTATTTTAACTTATGGCAGGTTGGATTGCTTGCTGTATATTGCATTAATATGCTATTATTGCTCCAATTTAGTGAAATTTTTATAAACCGAAGGTGTAGTACCGGTTTTCTTCTTAAAGGTTCGTATGAAATGGCTCATATTATTAAAACCACATTCGTGGCAAATATCAGTTATTGATATATTTCCTTTAGTCAGAAGTTGTTTTGCATTCTCTAATCTGATATCCAGAAGATACTCATAAGGTGTTTTCCCTATGTAATCCTTAAAGACTCTGATAAGGTAGAACCGGCTTATACCAGCAATTTGGGATAATTCCTCCAATGTACATTCCTTTTGATAATTTTCATTTATGTACTCAACTACTTTTTTGATTTTAAGTGTTCCAGTGTTAAATGGTCTACCCAACTGAAACAAGCTGTGCTCATTTTTAATATCCCTAAAAATAAGTATTGCAATTGTGTGGCTCAGGTTTTTAAGGATAATACGCTTTTCAGGAAATCCCATGGTGCTTTCCTTAATAAACATCTTTATCAAGGAATAAAGCTCCATACTTACCGGATAGTTTTCATTACAGAACACAATACTCTTTTGCTTGAATGCATCACCTATAATGCTATTGAAAAAAGCTTCATCAAATAAGATACTTATGAACCTTACGTTTTCCATCTTGCCGCTGACACCATGTTGCTGCATGGGATTGATGGGTATCACATGGTATTTTCGTGCATATATATCTTTACTGTCAATTTCAACCAAAGGCATATCAGTTATCGGCAGCATAAACTCGTACCCCTGATGCTGATGACTTCCACGGGTAAAAAAGGTAAAATTATATTTAGGAAGCGAAATATACATCCCCACACTCTCACACATTAAAATATCAGGTTGAAACTCTTTTACCGGTGATGGTAAGCAACTCTCCATTCAAACACTCCACTTAAGCTTTCTTCTTTTTGCTCTGATTTTTTTTGGTATTCTTTATAACGTGGTTATTCTAGCTGTTGACTTTCTCATTTTATTCCTCTTCTAAATTATATCGCGGCATCATATGAGGTGTCAAATCATTGCTGTCGCAAGAGAAATTTTTAAACATTTTCTCACCACATAAAACATAGCTAAACGTATATAATCCAATTGGTCATGTCTACGCGCTACTCGAAACGGTACCAAGTTTATTACCCTTAGAAGCTAAATAAAGTGCACCAAATTTAACAGGCGCACTTAAATTTTATTATAGTTTTTACAGTAAGATTACAATTCATAATATTTTGAAGTACGTTTCCTCCGACCGGGCTTTAGCGCAGAAGGCGGGCATAGGTCCGAAAGTAGCTTGGATTTCTTCTGTATTCATTTGATAGATGTCCTGATTTTTGTATGTTTTCTTCTAGTTATGCTATAGGATGGAGAAAATCCTTAATCTAAATCTGCAAAATTGAATATTCTTTGATTTTCATACAAAGTTTAGTATGATAGCAAAATAGGAAATGTTTTCACATTACCCGTTGTGTATACTAAAACTACCGTGCGGTGGGAGGAATGCCATGCAATATCCTGAAACAATCAAGACAGCCCTGGATTATATAGAGCAAAATTTGAAAACCAATATTACTGCTGAAGAGTTGGCTAATATGGCAAATTACTCAACCTATCACTATTACCGTTTATTCTCTTCAGTTATTGTGAATTTGAAAGCAATTTGATAAAATATTTGTATATCTAAAATAGGTTGAAAGCCTTGTATATTAAGGTCTTTAGCGTTTAAATATATTGAGGAACCAAATTGATAAAAAACATAAAATTTACCCTTTTAAAGATTAATATTGCATCACTATTTAAAAGTATTTAAAACCCCTTTGAAGTCTGTTGAAATGTGCTTTGAAGGGGTTTTAAATACTTTCTATAATCTTAATAAATATGTTGAATAAGGAACCGACTAAACAACCGACTAAACAACCTAAATTTAAACTATAGTCTATTACTTGTCTTTTAGAGTTGTACTTATGTTATCTATTAATTGCGCCATGTAAATTTTAAAAAACTCATCAATTGTAGTATGGATTTCTTTTTTGTATTTATCAAAATCTTTAATAAACTTGTCTTGTAAATATATATATTCTTTTAAATCGTCTTTTTTGATACTGATTTCATTAAAATAAATATTACATCTATAGATAGTGTTCAGTATTGATTCTATGGAAAGTAAGTATTCCTCTTTGTATTTTTCAGAGATATTGTCGTAACTTATAATTTCAGCAATCAAGTATAATATATATGAATAGGTATTTTGGCCTGACTGCAACAATTCCTCTACTTTCTTTAATCCCATAAATAAAACTTGTCTATCAGTAATGCTTACAGAAGCCTTTTTTGCTCCTGAACCTTCTCTTAACCAAGATTCATTTATTCCAAATTCTACGCAAATTAATTTGATTACCGAATCAGAGGGCATTTCTTTATTAGATTCTATCTTACTGATATGTGAGTGACTCACACCAATCTTTTTCCCAAACTCTGTTTGAGTAAGTGAAAAATCCTTTCTCACCTCTTTTATTCTCTCTCCAATAGTATTCATTTTCTAATCCTCCCTATATTTTTCAAATGAATAGTGTGTGATAATCAAATTATATATTGACAATGTGAATTACACACATTATAATTAGTATTAAGTAAATTTAATGTAGTTTTATTATATATCTTTTATAGAGAGTTTTAAAGAGATTTTATCGAAAGGAGTTGATTTAATGGCAAAAAATATTTGTTCGTGTGGCAAACAAAAAAGTCCACTTGGAGTTGAAATTCTCAAACGCCTATATATAATAGGAAAAAGTCAAAATTGGTTAGCAAAACAGGTTAATGTAACACCTGCACATATATCCCTTATTATTGCAGGAAAGGTTACTCCTTCTCAACCAGTTTTAAAAGATATTGCAACTGCATTAGGATTAGAGTCATCCGAATTAGTAAAATACTTATTTTAATTGAACATCGGATATATTACCTATCGTCAGTTATTCTCATAATAACTGACAAAATCAACCCCTATATGCACTATCATCTTTTTAGTGCAAAAACTTGACAAAAAGGGGGCAAGATTTTTTAAAATAACCTCGCTCTAAAATGAGTGGTAAGGATGCCTAAAAGTCAAGTGAGTTAAGGAATGCAAGAGTTAAACAACAGAGAGCCAATTTAGTTCAAATCAGTTGACTAAATAGATACTATAACCTTACACATTCAATCAATACAAAAGTGAGGTGATGGACAGATGATATGGTTAAATACGAAAGAAGTAGCAGAACTGCTTCGTATAAGTCAGCAAGCAGTAGTTAAAAATGCTAATGCTGGAAATTACGGTACAGGAATTAGATATATAAAGGGGAAAGGCAGAGGGGGTAAGGTACTCCAAATATGCCTTAATGCACTCCCAGAGAGTGCACAGAATGAATATCACATTAAGAATATGAAGAAGGAATCTGAAGAAACATCAATGGAAATAGGAATAAATAAGCCTTTTGATAATTTTGTTATGAGCCAAAAGGAAAAAGCAATAAAGAAACTTGATGTTATAAAGGATTACAAGGATTTTGAAAAGGACTATCGTAAGAAATGCCAGAAGTTTTCAAAGACAGAATGTAAAGAACTGTTTATTGAAAAATGGAATAATGAAAATAAGGACTTTCAAATCTCTATAGCCAGTTTATATAGATGGCTTCAAAAGTATAAGAATGAAAAGACTCTTGGCTTGGTTTATAAGCGTGGAGTATAATGATACCAGAAATTAAGACAGACAAAACGGCCAAAATAAGTTAGTATGGAACTATGGAAAAGAGAAGAAATTTTACACCGGAAGAAAAAGCAAAAATAGTGATTGAGGTCTTAAGGGAAGAA
>Ga0208695_1003359_pt1 | contig 10886 bp, 12 predicted proteins | sample AD_UKC111_MetaG_FD_184449 | JGI IMG/M metagenome (GOLD analysis project Ga0208695, IMG submission 184449) | Active sludge microbial communities of municipal wastewater-treating anaerobic digesters from Hong Kong - AD_UKC111_MetaG (SPAdes)... | ecosystem: Engineered > Bioreactor > Anaerobic >... | reverse complement strand
CTGACGCTCTGGTGTTTGACTAGCTCTTCCGCGCACATGATCTGATGCTCCTTCAGCTTCGCCACGGCCGGCACCCCCGTCCAAATCTTTCCTGAACCCAGGATGCCTAAACGTTTACACGATTTCGCCGCGGCTGTGGTCTCATGTGCGGGAATCTGGATGTCCCCTTAGCTGTATCTTATGGAGGTCCGTGACAGCGAGGGCGAATCTAAAGATTATTAATGAAGAAGGCCTCGACAAAAAGCCGAATAGCAGTTTAAGATGATAAACATATCAAAAGTAAAAATATCCAACCAAAGTATCGAAAATTCTACTCAACGAGGGGAAGGTGTTGCCGGATGGGGCATAGCGCAGGCAGGAAAACGGTTTTATTGCATTTGCTGGTATTCGGGCTGGCCTTGGCGTTTAGCGGAACCTCGATGGCGGCCACCACGTACACGGTCAATCCTGGTGATAATGCAGCAGCTATCAACACCGTGATCGCTGGCGCTGTGCCGGGAGACACGATCGTCTTCAAGGAGGGCGATTACAACCTTACCGATAGCATAAGTGTCTCTAAAAACGGCCTGACTCTTCAATCGGAGACCAAGGGCGGGGCAAAGTTGTACTTGAACAACCTTGCTGTCATCAAAATTTTAGACGGGATCGGTGTCACGATCGACGGGTTCTACCTGAAAGGGAACTATTACGGGATCTGGCACAGCGGCGGAGAGTTGAACGATCCGGTCACGATCAAGAACAACGAATTCGTGGGGTTTGTATATTACGCGATTTCCGCGCTCTTCGATGCCGGGTCCCAAACCCTCACGATCACGGGCAACACGTTCAGGAATTGTAACGAGGGTCCGTACCTGGGGATAGAGGGCTGGACAGTCGACATCTCCGATAACGTGTTTGAGGATTGCGATTACGGAATTCATATCGGGTCCTTCAGTCCGGAGGGTTCCGAAACCGTCGTCATCCAGGGCAATACGATCACCGCTTCAGAGGGTTTGGACTGCTGGTACGGGATGATTATTGAAGACGCGGGTGGTGGGGCAACCGTAGAGATCAAGGAAAACACGATCGAGGGGGATTACAAACACGGCATTTTTTTCAGTGCGATCGGGGATGACGGCACGGCCCGTTCGACCACCCTCGTCGAAAAGAACCAGATTTCGGTTGCAGGCACAGGGCTTCACTTCGGGGCGTTGTTCAAGAATGCTCCAGGGGACTTGACGGTCCGTTACAACACGATAGAAACGAACGCCGACGACGACGAGGTCAGCGGGGTCTATGTCGACGCCTTCAACGATGCGGATTCGACGGTTTCCTTCAGGGACAACAACTTCATCGGGGATACCGGTGTGGCGTCCTGGGGATTTGCCACGATGGCCACTGCCCTGATCGACGCACAGGGGAACTGGTGGGGGGATGCCAGCGGTCCCTACGACAACAAGACTTTGCCCGGGACACCGGACTACAACAACCCGGAAGGCAAGGGCAAGAAGGTCACCTCTTATGTCGATTACGCGAACTGGCGGACGACGGCCTGGGAGGAAGAGGACAACGATGACTCGAGTTCTAGCAGCGGCTGCAGCACCGGTGCCCTGAACCCGCTGTTCCTGCTGTTGCTGGCTCCGATAGGTCTGTTGCTGAGGAAGTCCAGGTAGAAGGACCGTAGTTTTTGGAAGGACACCTTGGTAGTCCGAGGGGGAATCTACAGAAAGAGGTTCCCCCCTTTTTTCGGGATGGTTGGACCAAATGGGTGAAAAGAGCACGAGGACCAATTGCCCGGAATCCACAAACACATTGTATTGACCCGCTCCAGCTCTGCACATGGTATTGTGCAGGCCTGGCGGGGGTCATTACATAGCCTCATTGGCTCAGAACAATCACGGGGTGCAGGAAAGTCCATGCAGGCGGATAATTTAGGAGATTTGGCCCTTTGCCTCTGGAGGCGAAGTCCATGATCCTTGTCGAAAACTGCCCGTTGGACACGACCATCCTCGAGAGGATGATCCGGGACCCCGAAGATTTGAAACTCGTTTGGCCGCAGGCCCGTATCCCTTTTGACCACGACTAGTGGAGAGAGGTCCTTGACCCGGCCAAGGGAGCCATCTCCTTCCTGGTTTACGAGGGAGAAAGCCTTGTTGGACATGCCGCCCTCGACAGGGCGGAAGATCCCCAAACCCGGATGGTGAAATTCCTTTTCATCCTTCCGGAAGTGAGGGATCGAGGCATGGGGCAAAAGGTCCTGGAACTTCTGGAGGCGTACGCCAGGGACAGGTTGAAGGCCAAACGCCTGGTTCTAAGGGTCCGGACCTTCAATCGGGGGATGGGCCGACCAGGGCCCCATTCCTCGATCTCTGCAGGGGTTAGGTCGTAGGTCCGGGCCGCCTGGGCGACGGCAAGGCTCGCCTTGACCCGGTCCAGGACAAGAGCGGCTTTTCTCCTTGCAGTACAGCGGATCACGTCTTGGTTGGCCCTGTTTGTTCCTGCACCGACATCTTTTCTTCTCCCTTCTTCTGCACGACACGTTTTGCAGTCCTGGAGGGGGGCAATACCATCCTTTCCGCGAAGGGAGGTACAGACTCTGCCGGCAAAAAGGCTGTTCCTCGTCCTCGTTTTGCTTGCTTCCGTGGTTTTCGGCAAATGGGGGATCAGCTTGCTTCCTCTTCACCCAGGGAACGGCCCCGTTTCAGAATCGGTCGCTCCTGGGGAAGAGGTCCTATCGCGCCTGTTTTCGGAACGAAAAAGCTCTGTCCAGGTCCAGGGGGCGGGTGTGGTCCAGAAGCTGCTCCCGGATGACAACGACGGAAGCCGCCACCAACGTTTCGTTGTTGTCCTTGCGACGGGACAGACGCTGCTTGTCTCCCACAATATTGACCAGGCTCCGAGAATTGAAGGACTCAAGGTTGGAGACCGGGTGGAATTCTGCGGGGAATACGAGTGGAACCGGCAGGGCGGAGTGATTCACTGGACTCACCGGGATCCGGCGGGCCGCCACCCGGCGGGCTGGATCAGGCACGACGGCCGGACTTACCAATGAACCGGGAAACCGGGGCGGTCGGGGCCGGTGCTGTGACCACAGGCCCGGTTAAAATCGCCCATTCCCGCTCGCGGCTATTTTCGATTCTGGCCCGCAGGAACGAGGACGAACAAACCCTTTCCTGCCAAGCATCCTCCTTGTCGTATTGGGCTTGAATCTCTGGGGCAACACGCTGAGGGGTTGTTGGTGTACGTTAGCCTGCTCCTGCTTATGGTTCGGCAAGGGGTGACTCCCCCTCCAGTATTTCTCCGAGCAGGTGAACCAGGGAAAGGATCCCGCCGTTTTTGTTTGATGAGAAGTGCAGGGAAATTTCGTCTTCAATCGAAAGGAAGGATGACACAGTGAAGAATTTGAAGCGGAGGGGGCTCCAGGCCCTGGCCTTTGGGGTCTTTTTTATGGTCCTGTTCATGGTGGGGGCGGTAAGGGCCCAGGCAGCTTGCCCCGCGATCGTCCTTTCCAGGGATGGAACGCCCATCTCCTACGAGGTCCATGGTGCTGGAGAGCCGACCCTCGTTTTCGTACACGGCTGGAGTTGCGATGCCCGCTACTGGCGGGAGCAGGTCCCCCATTTCTCGAAAAGACACCGGGTCGTCACGATCGACCTCGCAGGGCATGGTCATTCCGGGATGGGACGTGCGGACTACACGATGGCTTCTTTCGGTGAGGACGTAAAGGCCGTAACGGAGGCGGTCGGAAGCCGAGCCGTGATCCTTGTGGGGCACTCGATGGGAGGAACCGTGATCGCGGAAGCGGCCCGACTCATGCCGGACCGGGTGATCGGCCTCGTGGGTGTCGATACCCTCGAGAACGTCGAGTATCCGATGACACGGGAGGAGCTCGAGTCGATGGTCGCCCCCTTCGAAAAAGATTTCGTTTCGGGCTGCCGCCAATTCGTCGGGGAAATGATGATCCCCGGTTCCGATCCTCGCCTTCGGGACTGGATCCTCGACGACATGTCCTCCGCGCCGCCAGCCGTGGCCGTGAGCGCCATGCGGGAGATGCTGTCGCAGTATGTCTCCGGGGACGCGGCAAGGGTGTTCGAAAGCCTGCCTATCCCGGTCATCACCGTGAACGGGGAGCTATGGCCGATTGACTACGCGGCAAACCGCCGGCACATGTTTTCCTACGACGCCATCGTCCTGGAAAAAGCGGACCACTTCCTCATGCTCAACCGTCCAAGGGAGTTTAACCGGGCACTGGAGAAAGCAATCCTGAAGCTGACCAAACGCAAGGGGCAGTAAAAGGAACGGGGCGAATTGAGTATTTTTACGTGGACTCGGCGGGCTGCCGAGGGTAGACTTTACGGCGCAACACGAAAATCTCCCAAAGGAGGGCGTTTGCTTTGACGGTTTCAAGCAAGAAGACGGTTCTTTTCACGGTGCTGGTCGGCTTTATCCTGTCAATGGGCGCGGGGATCGCCCTGGCCGAGGAAAAGATCGGCGTCGTCGAACCCCAGAAAGTCCTTTCCCAGCACCCGAAGATGGCCCAGGTCAGCAAGCAGGTCCAGGCGATCGTCCAGAAGAAGCAGGCCGAAGCCAAGAGTGCGATCGAAAAGGAAAAGGACAACAAGAAAAAGGAAGAGATCTACAAGGCGAAGCGCAACGAGGCCGCAACGGAAGAGCAGAAACTGCTGGCGCCGCTGTTCAAGGACATCGACCTCGCTATCCGTTCGGTGGCCAAGGCCAAGGGCCTGACCCTGGTGATCAACAAGGCCCATGTTTTTGTCGGCGGCGTGGATATCACGGAAGACGTGATCCAGGAATTGAAAAAGAAAGCCCAGTGATCCGGGAAAACGGGCCGGGTAAGCAAATCGACAGGGAATCCCTCGGTCCCAAAGACGATCAAGAAGGGGAAATCAAGATGAAAATCGTTGTGCCGCAGGGCTTTCGCAAGGGAGCTGGACACTACGCTCCGGGAGTGATTTCGAACGGGATGCTCTATATTTCAGGACAGCTTCCGGTTGACCCTGAGACAGGCATGATCGCGGAAGGCTCAATGGGCGCACAGACGAAACAGGCCTTGGCCAACGTGGAGCGAATCTTGCTGGCGGCGGGGCTCACCAGGGAGGATGTCGTCCAGTGCCGGGTGTATGTCCCCGATGTGGCGTACTGGGACGAGGTGAATGCGGCGTATGCCGAGTTTTTCGGTGCCCACATGCCGGCCCGCGTGGTTGTGCCTAGCAGGAACCTGCACGGCGGGGCGCTTGTGGAAATCGAGGCGCTCGCCGAAATGGAGGCCGAGTGACGAATTTGCCGGCAGGATCCCGGGCATGACGCGGGCTCTTGGTTGCCTGGCGTTCCAGGGACAAGGAACATCAGGCTTGAACTTGCCGTCCCCGAAAGGACTGTGCTGAACGGATTTTCCCGTTTGAAGAGGGGATCCCCTCAGTCAGCCATTGTGTTAATCTAGGATGACTTTCCCTGGGGGGAACGCCTGATGATTCCAAAAAGCTCCATGATCCTTGCGGATACGGCCCTTTTGGGAGTGGCCCTGTTCTGGGGCATCGGCTACGTCGCCGTGAAGGCTGCCCTGGATAGCTTCACTCCCCTTTGGCTGATCGCGTTCCGGTTTATCCCGTCGTTTATTTTCCTGTCCGTCATTTTCCGCCGCCGAATGGCCGCGCTCACGGTTTCGGCCGCAAGGTCAGGCCTGCTGGCCGGGGCCATCCTGGCGATGTCGTTCCTGGCCTCGACGACGGGCCTGGTTTTCACCACCGCGGGGAAGCAGGCCTTCATTACGACGGCCTACGTCGTCCTCGTGCCCCTTCTTCTATGGGGCGCAACGAGGCGTTTCCCGGGTTTCGGGGCATTTTTCACGGCTTTGATCTGTTTTGTGGGGATGTCCTTCCTGACGCTCCAGGGGGATTTCTCCATCGGTCTCGGAGACGGGCTCAGCCTGGTGAGCGCTTTTTTTCTCGCTCTCCACATGCTGGTGGTCGAGCGGTCCGTGCGGGATCATGACCCTGTGCCGCTTGCCGTCATCCAGATCGGGGTCGTCGGTTTCGCGGCCCTCTGCCTGGCCCCTTTCCTGGAGCGGTTCCCGCTCCAAATTACCCCTGCGGCCTGGGCGGCGCTGGCCTACAACATCTTTCTCGGCACGGTGTTTGCCCTGGTGACCCAGAACGTGGCCCAAAAGCACACGACATCTACCCATACCGCACTGATCCTCAGCCTGGAAGGAGTGTTCGGGGCGGTAGCGGGGGCAATGGTCCTCGGGGAGATCTTTACCGGGAAGATGATCATCGGCTGTGTCCTCATCTTCGTCTCGATCCTCATCACGGAACTTCTGCCGCTCAATCCGGTCCACGTGGTTGTGCCCGGTAGGGACCCTCACGAAGGGATACCCGCCATGGAAGCCGAGGTCCTTGCCGAAATGGAGGCGAAGTGAGGGCTTAGGAGGCTCCTGGCGCTTTTTTGGCGATATCCCCGTTTTGACGTTCCATGGCCAAGTCCCCAGGCGGCCTAGGGTGGGGTTGGGGTGCGTCCTGGGATTGGTTTCCGAAGTTGAAGTCCCTTTTGGGCATTCCGGATGCCGTGCTGGTCAAGGAGAATCGGCACCGGCAGCCGGGCGAGAGCCCTTTGAGTGGTGAAGAAGGAGGCCGCACGATCATGGCGGAAAGTTCCTACGAACTCGCGAAACGGAGACTGGGTCCCTGCGGTGTGCATTGCGGGAAATGCTACGCATTTGAGGAGGGCGATATCTGCGCCCTGAGCAACCGGCTAATCGATGCACTTGGGAATTTCGAGGTCTATGCCAGGCGATTCGCCGAACTGATGGGAGAACCCGTTTTCCTGAAGTACCCGGACTTCAGGGAATTCCTGGGGTATCTGGCCGCGGCCGGGTGCGGGGGATGCAGGAAAGAGAAATGCAAGCTGTTCAAGGGATGCAAGGTTCGCTCCTGCAGTGAGGGGAAAAAGGTCGACTTCTGTTTCCAGTGCGAGGAATTCCCTTGTGGCAACACGGGCTTTGACGAGCACTTGTACAAAAGGCACGTGGAGATCAATAACCGAATGAGGGAGATCGGGGTAGAAGCCTATTATGAAGAAGTGAAGGATCGGCCCAGGTATTAGCCGTGAGCCGGTAGCAATCCGAAATCCATTCAGGTTGCCTTTCAGGCGTCCGGTTTCCAGCGGGACAGCATGACCGAAAAGAAAACAATGAAGGCTCCCAGCAGCTTGGCAGGGGCGCTTGAATCCCCCAGGAGAATTGGGGCGACGACGAGGCTCACACAGGGGGTCACAAAATGGAAGAGGACGGTCTGGACCGGTCCAATTTTCTGGATCCCGCAATACCAGAGGAAATAGGCCAGGACGGTTCCCAGAAGGATCACGTAGAACCCTCCGAGCAAGATCTCAGGCTGAGGCAGGACCCATGAGCGGAGCGGGCTTGTGACGAGGCTGAAGGGAAGGATCAGGGGGAGTCCCCCCAGCATGGCCATGGCCGTCACCTTTACCGGCGAGTGTTCCCGCAAAAGGGGTTTAGAGACAACAGCGTAAAGGGCGAAAAGGATAGCAGAAAGGGAAGTCAGGAAATTGCCCGCCAAAAGGCTTTCGTGTCCTGACATCCCGCGGGAGTTGGACAGCATGATCAGGACAACCCCGGTAAAACCGAGACTCAGTCCCAGCCATCGCCGCGGTGTCATCCGTTCCATCCCCAGGAAGGAGCAGAAGACGCCGGTCAATATTGGGGATGAGGAAACGATCAAAGCCGAGGTCGACGATGATGTCCGGTGGATTCCCAGCGTCCAGAGAATGTGGTATAGCCCCACGCACAGTAGTCCAAGAACTGCAGCCTTGCCCCAGTCTTTCCTGGGCATCGCCAGGTTTTCTCCCTGCATCCGGGCGATTGCGACAAAAAGCGCGACGCCAGCAGAAAACCGGACGGCGAGGAATTCTCCCTCGGGGATTGCGCCAAGGACCCACTTGGTGACAGGGTAGTTGATGCCCCAGAGAACGGCGGCGATTACAGCACAGGCTTCACCGGTTACAGTTGGGCGAAAGAAAGCCCGGTTCATTTCGGTCTCACCTTCCCAAGCCCTAAAATGGTCTTTAAAATACCCCGTTTTTTCGGTACCTAACAGAGCCACTTTGGGGGGGCTCGATGGTGCCACCTGGGAGGAATGTCCATGCACTGGCTAAGTCTTGACCGCCAGGCTTCCGGCCCGCTGGTCAAACAGTTGTACCGGCAACTCCGGCATGCCATCCTGGGACGAAAACTTGCCGAAGGCGAAAAGCTGCCCTCTTCGAGAGAATTGGCAAAAGGGCTCGGAATATCGAGAAACGTGGTGACCGAGGTCTATGAGCAGCTTGTCGCGGAAGGATACCTGGTTTCCCGCATCGGTTCCGGAACTTATGTCTCAAGCGGGGCAAGCTATCGCCTGGAAATGGGTGAAGCCTGCAGGAGACAGCCTGCCCCGAAGGTGAAACCCCGAGAGGACCTCATCGATTTCCGCACGGGTGTGCCTTGTCTCCAGAAGACTCCGCGAAAATTGATGGACGAAGCCTTTCATCGCGCGATTGCCGATTGCTCTTTCACGGATTTCGGGTACGGACAGCCCCAGGGCTCGGCTGCGCTGCGGGAGGGAATCAGCGATTTTCTCCTCCGGTCAAGGGACATCGTCTGCGATCCGGGACAGGTGGTCGTGACGAATGGTGCGGCAGAAGCCCTTTTTCTTGCCGCCCATGTTGTCCGCAAGGCCGATTCTTTGACTGTGGTCACCGAAGACCCGGTTCATCTTCATTTCCAGCAAACCTTCCGCCTTGCCGGGGCACGCTTGGAGCCGGTAGGGGTCGATCTTCACGGCATGAGGACAACGGAACTCCCGGAGGAACTCCTTCCCGAAGCCATCTTCACGACCCCTTCTCACCAGTTCCCCATGGGCGGAGTCCTGACAATACAGCGCCGGATCGAGCTGCTCGAGTATGCGAAGCGAAAAAGCGCCTACGTTATTGAAGACGACTATGAAAGCGAGTTCCGTTTCGAGGGTGCGCCAGTCAGTTCTCTCAGGGAGCTGGCCCCAGACCGGGTCATTTACGTCGGGTCTTTCAGCAAGATTCTTATCCCCTCAATCAGGGTAGGGTATGCGATTGTTCCCGACTCGCTTGTCGATCCGTATTGCCGGCTGAAGTACAACGTGACCAACCACGTATCCGGCATCGACCAGGCGGCTCTTGCAAGGCTTCTCGAGTCAGGGCGGCTTGAACGGCATATCGCCGAGATGAAAAGGTACTACCGGCTCAATCGTGAAACCTTGCTGAGGGCCTTGTCTCGCAATTTTGAACAGGAATGTGAAATCGCATGCACGTCATCGGGACTTCACATCGTGGCGCGGTTCCCCGGAAGGGTTTTCGACGAGGAGAGCCTGGAAAACTTGGAAAAATCGGGTGTCCGGGTTTACCCGGTTGAAACCCACGCGATCAGAAAAGGCAATTACCTGGATTGCCTGGTGTTGGGATACGGGAACCTGTCCCCCCAGGAGATCGAGACGGGAATCGCCCGGTTAAGGCAAGGAATGCAACGGCGGGAAGCGGGAAGGGGCCAATTCTCGCACCGTTGATGAATCGTTCTCCTTTTCTCGTTCTGCCGTGCGCCGGTCGTTTCTTTTGAAATTTCGATTCTTTGTCTGCTGCAGATCAGGAGATTTCCCTTTGATAGGCGGCCGTTGTCGTTCCAAGGATTCTCCGGAACCAGCGGGTCAAATGGCTCTGATCCGCGAAGCCGGCCGCAGAAACCGCATCGGCGGGAGTTATCCCGGCTTTGAGCAATTTCTCGGCGTTGCGAAATCTGGCATGGGCTACGTCGGCATGGGGCGTCAGACCGGTTTCTTCACGAAAAACCCGGAGGGAATGCCAGGGGCTTAGAGAAACGAGTTCAGCCAGTTCATTCAGGGAGGCTTCGGTGTCCCTGTTCTCCTGGAGAAATGCGAGGGCCTTGTGAATGTCAGGGCGCAGCCGGCGGGGCTCCCTGTATTCCCCGTAGCGGTGGCTATGGGGCGAAAAGGAGAAATGGAGGTTGTTGCCTTCCATGAAGCTGACAGCGGACAGCGGGAGGGAACGCCAAAAATGGACCCCTTTGAATCGTTCTTTCATGCTTTCCTCCCAGAGCAATTTCATTCAAGAAACGCCGGGTGAATTTCTTTTATCTTAGGACAAAATGCCGGATTGGGCGAAGAAAAGGGGTGCGGGAATGATCAACGTTTCGGAAGAATGGAAGTCCTCTTTTCCCTGGGTGTATTTTGGGATCCTGGTCATGGACAGGCTGGAAAATTCACCCACGCACGAGGGGATAGAAAAACTCAAGGGCAGTCTTGAAGAGGAACTTAGGTCAAAGTGGGCTGGAAAAGACAGGAGAGATCTGAAGGCGTTTCACCCTTTCAGCGCTTATGAAAGGTATTTTCGCAGATTCGGTCAGGGCTATCCCGTGACCCACCAGCTGGAAAGCGTTGCCTTGAAGGGGAAGCCGGCTTTTTCCCCATCTGCCTTGGTGTCATGCATGTTCATGGCCGAGCTCAAAAACGGTATCCTTACGGCGGGGCATGACCTTGACCGTTGCAATCCGCCCTTTTGCCTTGATATCTCGCAAGGATCGGAAACCTACAATGTCCTTGGAGGCAAGGAGCGGAGGCTCGTTGCCGGGGATATGTTTCTTTCCGATGAGAAAGGGATCCTTTCGAGCGTGCTTTACGGACCCGATGACCGCACTGCGCTCTCCCTCCAAACCCGCCATGTCCTTTTCTTTTGCTACGGGGTAAATGATGTAAAGGCAACCGAGATCCAGGGGCACCTGGAGGAGATTGAAACTCTGGTCACGGTTTTGAGCCCGTCTTCCAGGCGGGTCGAGCTTGCCGTTTTCCCCT
>Ga0208695_1003351_pt1 | contig 10897 bp, 8 predicted proteins | sample AD_UKC111_MetaG_FD_184449 | JGI IMG/M metagenome (GOLD analysis project Ga0208695, IMG submission 184449) | Active sludge microbial communities of municipal wastewater-treating anaerobic digesters from Hong Kong - AD_UKC111_MetaG (SPAdes)... | ecosystem: Engineered > Bioreactor > Anaerobic >... | reverse complement strand
CTTTTCCAGTTCGTCGAGGGGACTTTCTTTGCCGTGCGCTCGGGAATTAAAAATGGCGTTTACGATCCGCTCCGCGATCTGTCGGAAGAACCGCGGGCCGGCGAAGGGGAGAAAACAACGGGGGAAGGCGAGGCTTGGAAAGAAGCCCTTGGGCTGGTACTCGAGCCGGATTTGCTGGAGCCCCTTTTTGCAGGTCTGCGGGCGGCCGGTTGGGAAGCCCCGAGTGTCGGTTTTGAGCTGACTGGCGAAGGCTTCGACGTGATCGCGCAAGCTGAGGTCGCCTGGGTGGAGAACCGTATTGCCCTCCTCGGAGAAAGGGAATGGGCTTTCCGGGAGGCCTTTGAGAAACGGGGATGGCGCGTTTTCCCGCTGGAAAGGATCCGGTCGGGCGGAGTGGAAGCCCTGCTGGAAGAATTGAAGGAGAAAAGGGAGGTCCTTGACCGATGAGCCTGGAACCGAAGGTGGCCGTTTCTACCGATGCCCTGACGGCCTTGTTCAAAATACCGCGGAAGCAGCAGGAGAAGGTGAGGGAGTTCGTCGAGCGGTTCAGGGCTAACCCGACCTCGCCGGGCATCAACTACGAGAAAATCAAGGAGGCGCGTGATCCCAACCTGCGCTCTGTCCGCATCGATGACACCTACCGGGGAATTATCCTGAAGCCCGATACCGGGGACCTTTTTCTCCTTCTTTGGGTGGACCGCCACGACGAGGCCTACGCCTGGGCGAAGAACCGGGTTTGCAAGGTCAACCCTGAGATAGGTTCGCTGCAGCTTTACGAGGTCAAGGAAGAACCCCGGTCGGAGTCGAAAGAGGAAACTACGCCCGCGCGACCGGGGCTTTTCGATTCGGTGAGGGATCGCCATCTCCTGAAGATGGGGATCCCGGAGGAATTGCTTCCCGCCTTGAGGCAGGTCCGGACCGAGGAGGACCTGGACCGGTTCATGGAAGGCCTTCCGCAGGAAGCCGCGGATGCGCTGACGCTCCTTCGGTTGGGTTGTTCCCCCGAAGAGATCATCCGCGACATAGAGTCCCAGCGCCCCGTAGAGAAGATCGACCCGAAGGATTACGTCCGGGCCTTGCAGACGGACGAGTCCAGGAGCCGCTTTTTCATCGCGGAAGACGATTTGGAACTCCAGGCCATCCTGCAGGCGCCCTTGGAGAAATGGAGGGTCTTCCTTCACCCGACCCAGAGGAGGCTCGTGGAAAGGTCATGGAACGGGCCCGTCCGGGTCCTCGGGGGAGCCGGCACGGGAAAGACCGTCGCGGCTTTGCACCGGGCACGCTGGCTGGCCCAAAACGTCCTGGCCAACCCGAACGAAAAGGTCCTTTTCACCACCTTCACGAAAAACCTGGCCGAAGACATCCGGGACAACCTGGCAAAAATCTGCCCGGACGAGCTTTTGAAGCGCATCGAGGTCGTCAACCTGGACCGGTGGGTCAACCGGTACCTCAAGGGAAAGGGCTACGAGTCAAGGCTCCTCTACGACGAGGAAAGGCGCCGGGAACTCTGGGGAATGGCCCTGACCTACCGGCCGGAGGACCCGGCCTTGCCGGATTCCTTCTACTTCGAGGAATGGGAGAGAGTCATCCAGCCGCAGGAGGTTTCCTCCGAAAAGGAATACTTTTTGGCGGACAGGCGAGGCCGCGGGGTAGCCCTGAACAGGATCCAGCGGAAGGCGGTCTGGCCGGTTTTCGAGGAATACAGGGCTCTCCTGAGGGAAAAGGGGCTGTCGGAATTCGACGACGCCATGCGGGATGCCCGGAAAGTGCTCGAGGAGACGGGAGAGAGGCTTCCTTACCGCGCGATCGTCGTAGACGAGGCCCAGGACCTTGGTCCTTTGGCCTTCAAGCTGATTCGGAAGATGGTGCCGGAGGGAAAGGACGATCTTTTCATCGTGGGGGATGCCCACCAGAGGATCTATCGCCACAAGGTCGCGCTTTCTGCATGCGGGATTGAAGTCCGGGGGCGCAGCCGGAAACTCAGGGTCAATTACCGGACGACAGAGGAGACGAGGCGATGGGCCGTCAGGCTTCTCGAAGGCCAGTCCTACGACGACCTGGACGGGGGGCAGGATGACCAGAAAGGCTACCGCTCTGTCCTCCATGGGCTGGCGCCGAGGCTGGAGGGCTTCGAGTTCCTGCAGGAGGAAGCCTCTTTCCTGGCCGATTACCTGAAGGAACTGCAGCGTTCGGGGGAAAACCTGGCGAATATTTGCCTGACTGCCCGGACACAGGTGCTGCTCAACCAGTACCAGACGATCCTGGAGGGCAAAGGGGTAAAAACGGTCCGGATCCAGCCCGATCAGGCCGAAAACCGGCGGGAGGAGGGGGTCAGGCTCGCCACCATGCATCGCGTAAAGGGCTTGGAGTTCGACCGGATGATTATCGCCGGGGTCGGATCGGGCCAATTTCCGCCGAAGTTCGGGGCGAGCGAGGACCACTTGGTGGAAGAGGAACGACTGAGGATGGAGCGATCCCTTCTTTATGTGGCCGCGACTCGCGCCCGAACCCACCTGCTCGTGACCTGGCACGGCGAGCCGTCAAAAATGCTGGGGACAATAGAAGAATAGGCATTCCCTGAACGAAAGGGGGCAGCCTCAATGACCCTCGGGATCGAAAAACTCCGAAGACTGGTAGGAGGAACCGTTCGTGTTGAAGGACCACCGGCATCTTCCATGAGCTCCCTTTCGGATGCCGAGTCGTCTGAAAGGGCCGGGATCAGGGAGTTTTGCCAGGAAAAGGGAATCCTTTCCCTGTACCACTTTACGCCCTCCCAGAATTTGGCCTCGATCCTGGAATTCGGGCTGATTCCCCGGGAAGAATTGGACCGAGGGGGGCTGTCGTACGAGAAGACCGACCTGAACCGAATGGACGGGGCGTTGGGGGCCCTTTCCCTGTCGATTTCATTTCCAAATTACCGAATGTTTTTTAAAAAGAGGGAAGAACATAAAAGCTGGCAGTGGGTCGTTATGGAAATCGCCCCTGACGTCCTGTGGAAAAAGGATTGCCGTTTTTTTCAAACAAACGCCGCCAGCAGGCAGTCGATCGATTCCATGGGGGAAAACAGGAAGTTAGAGGATCTTAGAAGTTTATTTTTGGAATTCCCCCTAAAAGAAAAAGGGCTTTCTAGGGAGAAACTCCAGATCCCGGCTCGTTACCCGACGGATCCCCAAGCTGAGGTTCTTGTCTATGGGAAGATTGAACCGTCCTTTTTCAAATGTGTGCATGTAGAAAAAATGAGGATGCTGGGAGAGATCAGGAGACATGCGGGAAAGCAAAAGGTTAGGCTGGAATGCTCTCCTTTTCTTTTCAGGGCAAGACAAGACTTTTCTTATTGGAATGATGTCGTTGATTAGGGGGCGTCGTTCGTGGCGATACGGCCTGTCTTCATTCCCCTTGGAGCAGGAAGGTCCTTCGTGGAGGAGTTCCCGGTCGAATTTCCCTGGCATAATGGCATGGCGGCCTCTCAAAAGAGAAAGAACGTCGATGCCCTGCATCAAGCTTATGAAAGAAAGCACGGAGGCCAGAAATTGCTGGAGATCTCCAGCTATTCCCGGAACGCCGCCGGTGTATCCCTGAGCGCCTTCAACCTTTCGCTGGAGCTGGGAGGGGTAAAGGGGACGGTCGAAACTTTCTTCCAGGGAAGCAAGGTGTTTTTTACGGGCGGGCCTTACCAGGACCTTTATTTGAAAACGTCACTGGAAGCGAAGAAGGATCCGAGGTTGAAAGAGGGGGGACGGTTAAAGGGGTTCCTGCTTTTTAAAGAGAATTGGCCCCTGGAGCCGGCGACTCTCTTCTACGATTGGCTGTACCTGAACGCACTTGCCCAAAACGAGGCGTTGTCTGAGATCCTTCTAGGTTTTGAGGGTTTTACGGACATTGCCTTCAACCCGAAAAAATCCCTGAACTGCCAGGCGAGATCAGCCGCGCTATTTTTGAGCCTGTACTATCGGGGCCAGTTGAAAACCGCACTGTCCGGAAAAGAGGAATATTTGAAAATTCTTGAAGTCCAAAGCCAGAAGACTTTTTTTCCCTGAATCTTTCCCTTGATCGTATGGATTGGCAGGGGATCTCCTTATGGGCAGAAGTTCCAATCCTGGAAAAGAACCGGTGGCATTGAAATTATTCAATGAGTTCTGGTTTCATGCCCTCTCGCTCGTGGGTGTAGGCATTACGGACGCCAGCGAGGAAGAGCCGCTCGGCGGCTTGTCGGTCCCGGTACGGTCGTTGTTTCTCAGCCGGATCGAGAGGGAATGTCCCCGTTTGGTCCAGGTCAACTGGAGGGCCGAACATTTAAATAGCGACAAACAGCTTGTATTTGCCGAAAATTGGAGCGTTGTGGATAAAGAGCTCTCCAGAGAAGAAATTCCTGAAGCTGAGTCGCAAAATCTGGAAAAATGGCTCGATTATGCTTCCAGGTTCAGGGCCTACCAGGTCGCAGTGGTTGCGATCCTTTACGAGTATTTTTGCAATGAAAGTTTTCAGGAAAAACGATCGATCACCCTTTACGATTACGCGCCGGAATGCCCTCTTCTTGAAATCGCCGTCCTGGACGTGTTACCCCTTTTCACTGAACTGCTCCGAATCTGGAAAAGGCCTGAGAAACCCCCGCTTTTTGACCTGCGGCTTTTCAAAGTGTCGACCGGGTCGCGCCTGGTTTTGGAGGAATTCCTCGCGGCGCCCCTGGGAGAAAAGGATAATAGAGTCGACGGATGCAAAGGGGCGTTCTCGCTCAGGCTCTACGAAGAATTTCCAGAAGAGACCGGTCTTTTCTTCGTCTCCGAGTCCCCCACCCTGCCAGCCTTCAGGGAGGAAGCGATGGTTGGCTTCGAAGACATCGAGGAATGGGCCTCGGTGTTGAAGGAAAGGGTGATTGGAAACACCCCCAACCGGATTGCAGCGGACTGCTTTAAGGAACTCCATTTCAGCGATGAAGCGCTTCACCTCCTTGCGCGACGGTTTTTTGCAATCCCGGGCCTAAAAGCCGAACAGGTGCAAATCCTGTCTCAACTCCTCAGTGGCCGATCAGCGGTCGGGATCCTGCCGACCGGGTATGGAAAATCACTTCTATACCAGCTGCATTCCATCCTCGTGCCGGGCTTGACGATCGTCGTTTCTCCCCTCCGGTCGTTGATCCGGGACCAGCTTTTCAACCTTTCGTGCCAGGGAATCCGATGCGTGGAAGCGATTTTCTCAGCCGATGAGCAAGACGGGAACGTCAAACGATCTCTGGACTTTGTAAATCCGGAAACCACGCGCCTGCTCTATGTTGCCCCGGAACGGCTGCGAATCAGGCAATTCCTGGAGGAGTTCGAGGCCTTTTCTATGAAAACGCGGGTCACCCTCATCGCGGTCGACGAGGCCCATTGCGTTTCGGAGTGGGGGCACGACTTCCGTCCTTCATACCTGCAGATCGCCCGCTTCCGGAAAAAGCTTGAAGTTCTGCAAGGCCAGAAGGGAATTCCCATCGCTGCCCTGACGGCGACTGCGCCCATGGAGGTCCTCGATGACATCATCAATGTCCTCGAAATCGAAACGGATACCGTGGTGCGTTCAAAAAGCCTTGACAGGCCCAACCTGACTTTCTCCTGCCTCGAAACAAGGCAGAGGGAGGAGTTTTCAAAAGTTCGCCGGACGAAGGCCCTGATTGAGAAAGGGTTGCCCGTTGCCCTGAAAATGGACCCGGAGGGATTGTTCAGGGCAAACGAAAAGGGGAGATACGACAACTGCGGGGTGGTCTTTTCCCTTTACGCCGCGCCGTCGGGGAAGGCGACCTACATGGACGGGGTCCACCAGGTGAAAGAGAAGCTACAAGAGGAGTTAGGCCTGAAAAGGGGGATGGTCCGTGCCCATGCATCGAGGGAGGGCAAGCGTTGCCCTTCCTGTGGATCGAGGAGTATTCACCCTGCTGAGGGATACAAGATGCATTGCATGGATTGCGGAGAGACATTTCATAAAGGAAACGCTCGCGCGGGTGGTTCACAGGCAGAATGGGAACAGGAGGTACGCCGAACCCAGGAAGCCTTCAAGAACAGTGACTTCCCTCTCCTCGTCGCCACGAAGGGATACGGGATGGGCATCGACAAACGAAACATCCGTTATGTCATCCATAACGGTTTTGCGAGCGGAATCCTGGGTTATTACCAGGAGGCCGGCAGGGCGGGCAGGGACGGCCAAATTGCCCATGCCTCTCTCGTTTATGATCCCCCCGAGGCTGATTGTATTGCCTCCCTATACCGCAGGCTTCACTCAAGCCAGTTCGAGGTTCCAAGGCCGGTTTGCGCCAATAGCAGCCAAAGATGGCGATGCGGGTTTGGAAGGACTTTCCCGTGTGACTTCGGCAAACAGGCGAAAATGCTGTTCGGCTCTTTTCCGGGAGAGAATGAAGAAGTCGAGAAAACGATGCAAGTCTATGACACGATCTCCTCGGGAATCGACTTTACGGTGAAGGGAGATGAGGCCTTAAAAAGTGCGGAGCTGGCATTATTCCGCCTCCAGATCCTCAACGTCGTGGAGGATTTTCAGCTCGAATACACTCAAGGGATGCCCCCCAAATGGGTCGTCAAAACGAAAAATCCCGTTGCGGCGGAAACAGTTTTTTCCGCCTTGGAACGCTTTCTGAAAAAAACCGGCTCCACGGAAATAGAAATCAATTCTGCTCTGGAAGAAATCATCGCGGATTTCCGGGGAACAAGTCCAGCCGAGAAAACCGACCGGTTCTTCCTGGAGTTATGCCTGAGGAAGATGCTCGAGCATGTCTACAAAAAAATCCTCAGGATGCGGTTCCAGATGCTGATGAACGAATTTGAATATGCCAAGGGGCAATCCCTGAAGGGAAGCGGAAGGAAGGTTTGTCGGAGAGTCTTGCTCCTGAACATGCTAAGAATTGAAAACAGTCTTCCGGACGATTATCGCTGCGGTCGGTGCGATATCTGCGCACCGGATTTTAACTTCAAAATTCCCGAGGTTCCAGGAAAAGAAGATCTGCGACTTCGCGAGAAACAAAGGCAATTGGATGTCAGGCTTGGCGAGGCCCTTGGAAGGGCGTTTTCCCGGGAAGCCCTGGATGGCCTTTTTGAAGAGTACGAGAAAGAGAAAAGCCTGGTGAGGTTGTGGGGTGGCGTTTCCGCCTACCTTGAACAGAAAGCCGCTTCAGCTCCCGCTCTTTACCTGGCGGGAAAAGCGAGCCTTTCCCTGGCTGCCGGGGAAAACGAAGCACTGCGCTATTTCTCCATGGGGTTCCATGAAGCTCTCGTCCAAGGTCTGGGGCAAGCGTCCCTTCTGGCTTTCTACGAGGCCGCAGCCCCCCATTCCCCCGAACAGGCCTTCGAATGGCTCAGGCGAAAGGGGTCTCCCTGGGAAAAAGACTACAAGTTCCTCTATGGCGAGGCAGCAAGGCTTTTCGGGCAGGACAGCGTCTCGGCACGGAAGCTCAAGCTCCAAGTCAAGCTGCAAACCCTTGAAGCGCTTACTGCCTCATTGGAACGAGCGGCCAGGACCGCAGCCGAGGTTTTGCCGGCATGGGCTCCGAGTTCCGAAAAGGAACTCCCTGGAAATGCACCACAAGGCCCGGAACGTGCAGGCTCCGGACCCGGAATGGCTCTTCCAAAAATCCCGGATCTCCCTGGGGAAACCACTCAGCCCGCAACGGAAGCAGAGTTTGAACCCGGATCGGACGAGATGTCCAAGTATATCGAAAACGTCCGGGATTTACTCCACGAAGGACGGGAAAAGGGGTTCGTCACCTACGAGGATATCGAGAAGCGCCTGCCCGCGGAATACCTCAACGCGGACACCCTGGACAACCTGTATTTCAACCTGATGGAACTCGGCATCGACGTCATGGAGGAAACGAAAATCAAGGAGGAGGTTCCGGAAGAGCCCGTCCCTGCCGCCATTGCCGCGGTTGCCGAAGAATCGGGCGACCTGGAGGACCTGCCTCTTTCCGATCCCGTCCGGATGTACCTGAGGGAGATCGGCAAGATTCCCCTCCTGACGCCGGAAGAGGAAGTGGAACTTGCCAAGCGGGTCGAGGCGGAGGAAGCGGAAGCGAAGGCCAAGCTGGTGGAAGCGAACCTCCGTCTTGTCGTCAGCATCGCGAAGAAATACATCGGGCGGGGGATGCTGTTCCTGGATCTCATTCAGGAAGGCAACCTCGGGCTGATCCGGGCGGTGGAAAAGTTCGACTACCGTAAGGGCTACAAGTTCAGCACCTACGCCACCTGGTGGATCCGGCAGGCGATCACCCGGGCGATCGCGGACCAGGCGCGGACGATCCGCATTCCCGTCCACATGGTGGAGACGATCAACAAGCTGATCCGGGTTTCCAGGCAGCTGGTCCAGCGGCTGGGCCGGGAGCCCCGGGCGGACGAGATCGCCCGGGAGATGGAGATCACGGCCCAGAAGGTGGAGGAGATCCAGAAGATCGCCCAGGAACCCGTTTCCCTGGAAACCCCGATCGGGGAGGAAGAAGACAGCCAGCTCGGGGATTTCCTGGAGGACAAGGACCTTCCGAGCCCCGAGGACGCGGCCTCGAGGCAGCTTTTACGGGAGCAGCTGGAAGAGATGCTCGAGGACCTGACCGACAGGGAAAGGGAAGTCCTGCACCTGAGATTCGGGCTGGAGGACGGGCACGCCTACACCCTTGAAGAGGTGGGGAAACGGTTTGGCGTGACACGGGAAAGGATTCGGCAAATTGAAGCCAAGGCCCTTCGAAAGCTGCGTCACCCAAGCAGGAGCCGGAAGCTGCGGGATTTCCTGGAATAGGAGCGCAGTATTTGTTGCGGTTAATGGATTTTGGTATACTTCGAAGGGTTTGTGACGGACGGATCAAGCATGAGGATTGACCTTTTCCTCAAACTCTCCCGACTGGTGAAACGGCGGACCACCGCGCGAGAAATGGTGGAGATGGGCGCGGTGAAACTGAACGGGAAAACCGTCAAGCCATCTGCGGAAGTTCGCTCGGCCGACCGGATTGAAATCGCCTTCCCGAGAAGGGTTCTTCTTGTCGAAGTCCTCTCGGGAGAGTCAAGGATCCCACGTGGCGAGAATGAGATGTTTCGCGTGCTCGAGGATCGCTGCGTTAAAGGGGAGGGCCTTTGGGAAAAAGGGCTGGATTCCTGAAAAATAAAACGAGAGGGAGTGGGTCAAGTGAAAAAAATCATTTCAACCGAGAATGCGCCGGCAGCGATCGGTCCTTACAGCCAGGGGGTTTGGGCAGGGGATTTCCTGTTCCTCTCGGGCCAGATCCCGATCGACCCGAAAACGGGCTCGCTCGTTGAAGGTGACGCTGCAGCCCAGGCGGAGCAAGTCCTGAAGAATGTCAAGGCCATCCTTGAGTCTCAGGGGCTGACGCTCCGTCACGTTGTCAAGGCGACCGTGTTTTCCACCGATATGGGGACGTTTGCGGCCGTCAATGAGGTCTATGGTCGTTTCTTCAGCGAGGAGCCTCCGGCCCGCTCGTTCGTAGAAGTGGCCGCCCTGCCGAAAGGGGCCCTGGTCGAAATCGAGGTCGTCGCCAGCCGACAGTAGTCAGGCAAGCGGCGCCGAGATCGGGGGATCGCGTTGATGAAAGTTGCCGAGCCGACGATAGAAAGGCTGGTCCAGTACTACCGCCTCCTGGAACTTCTTCATGAAGAGGGCCGCAGGGTGGTTTCCTCGCAGGAGATCGGGGAGATGCTTTCCCTGAAAGCCAGTCAAGTCCGGAAGGATCTTTCCTACTTCGGGGAGATTGGCAAGCGGGGTGTGGGCTACCATGTCGAGAAACTGTATGAGCATATCAAGAGCATTCTTTCAACCCCCCGGCTTTGGCGCATCGCCCTGGTGGGCGTGGGGCGGCTGGGTGAAGCCCTGTTGGGGCACAAGGCCTTTCAGAGCAGCAAGTTCAAGGTCCTTGCCCTTTTTGATGTCGATCCCGCGAAGGTCGGCCGCTCTATCCTGGGGATACCCTGCTATCCGATCGAAAAGATCACCGATGTCCTCAGGGAACAGCAGGTCGAGATCCTGATCCTGACGGTGCCCGCTGCGGCGGCGCAGGGATGTGTCGACCGAGCGGTGGCCGCGGGAACGATCCGGGGGATCCTTTCCTTCGCCCAGACAGCGGTGATCGTTCCTAAGTCCGTTCTTGTCTACCACGTGGATATCGCGACGGAACTGGAGAAGCTCCTTTTCTTTCTCAAGCAGCTTGAACGGTAAAGTCGTGTTAGAATTGTCCATGCCGAAAATACGAGACTGAAGATAGGAGGCGTTCGGTTTGAACAGTGGAGCTCAAGGTGGACTGATGGGAATGCTTCTTCCCCTTGCATTGTTTGTGGTCATTTTCTATTTCCTGATCATCCGCCCCCAGAAGAAGCGGCAGCGCCAGCACCAGGAGATGCTCGCATCGATCCGGAAAGGCGATCAGGTCGTGACCGCCGGCGGGTTTTTCGGGATCGTCCGTGATACGAAAGAGGACAGCTTTATCCTTGAGATCGCGGACGGGGTCAAGGCCCGTATCTTGAAGTCCTCCATCCAGTACAAGCGGACTGAAGAAGCCGGCAAGAAGGAAGAAACCCCTTCGGTTGAGGGGATTCCTGAAGCGTAGCTGCCCTTTAGCAGACGGAGTGGGTGAACGTGCCTGCTCCTTTTTTTCTGCCCGGAGACGGGGAATGCTCGGCTTTTCTGAACCAAGTTGTTTCACGAGGAGGTTTGTCCCATGTTGAAGAGGGATCGCTGGCGATTGATCATCGTCGCAGCGGTAATCGTAGCTGCGCTGTTGGCGGTTTTCCCCATTCAGGGGAGGGTCCGGCTGGGGCTGGATCTCAAGGGGGGCGCCCACATCGTCCTTCTGGCGAAGGATACCCCGGAAAACCCCTTGACCGATGACAGCATCGAGAGGCTGATTGCCGTCCTGAGAAAC